>Ga0180434_10000725_pt1 | contig 48398 bp, 41 predicted proteins | sample SS_ome_7_FD_132453 | JGI IMG/M metagenome (GOLD analysis project Ga0180434, IMG submission 132453) | Hypersaline lake sediment archaeal communities from the Salton Sea, California, USA - SS_1_D_2 metaG | ecosystem: Environmental > Aquatic > Non-marine Saline and Alkaline > Hypersaline >... | reverse complement strand
CCCGCCGGTGGATGCCGAAGCGTACAATGCGATATTCCTTAACGAGCCTACTATCCAGGCATTACAGCAGATGGGCTATGAGCTGCTGATGCCCTACGGCATCATTATGGCGGGGGAGTTCAAGCTTCCGCCGGGCGTGACGTTCGCGCAGGCGCGGGAGTTCTTGCTGGACGAGTTCGCGGATATCGCCTACGTTGATCCCTGGAGCGAAATGCAGTTGTTTTAGCCGCCGCGCGCAAAGCCGATTACCGCTTCAGCAACCGGCCGAAGTGTCCGCTGGTTCCGGGCTTCTCTCCCACATCACTCTCCGCTGACGTAAGACACTAGGCGTGCCGTCGCCCATGACCACCGCCTTAAGAACGGCAAGCGGTTCTCTTCGCTAAAATCCCAGGTCTTCGCGGGTAAACAGCGCGTTGAAGGGCATTCCGATTTCTGCGAAGGCCTCGCGGCTGCCCTCGTCGCGGTCGAGCACCGCAATCACACCCACGACCGACAGGCCCATATCTTCCTTCAGGTGGCCTATCATCTCGATTAGCTGCCCGCCGGTCGTCACCACGTCCTCCACCATCAGCACGCGGTCGGTGGGCTCGTAGACGCCTTCCACCAGCTTTGAAGTGCCGTGCTCCTTTACCGACTTGCGCACGAAGATGCAGGGGATGTCGGTTGCCTGCGACAGCGCGGTCACGACGGGTATCCCGCCGAGCTCCACCCCCGCCAGCCGGTTCACGTCTTCGGGCACCATGCGCGCCATATGATGCGCCAGGCTGCACAGGATGGATGGGATGCCCTCGAAGAGGTACTTGTCGAGGTAATACTTGCTGCGCTTGCCGCTGCGCAAGACAAAGTCGCCTTCCAGCAGCGCCACTTCTTTCACTTTCGCGATCAGTTCGGTTCTCTGGTAGTAACGCATACGATGCTCCGATTATAACAGAGACCGGCGGGAAGGAGTCGAGACGGGCGGCAAAGGTGCGCGTAGAGCGGAATCGCTCGTTTGCCCTGTGTTATAATCCACGGCGTGATTGAGGGGGCTGCCTTCAGGAAGTTAAATCCCATCCCCGACGAGCGCGGATTCCTGATGGAGATTTTGCGCGTGGACTGGGAAAGCTTCGCGGGATTCGGCCAGGCGTACATCACCACCGCGTATCCCGGCGTCGTCAAGGCGTGGCACGCGCACAAGGACCAGACGGACAATTTCTGCGTCGTTTCGGGCATGGCGAAGGTCGTGCTGTACGACAACCGCAAGGATTCGCCCACCAAGGGCGAGATAGAAGAGTACTTCCTGGGCGACAGGAACTTCGGGCTGCTGACAATACCCCCGCTCGTGCTGCACGGCTTCAAAAACATCGGCAAAAGGGAAGTCGTTGTGTTGAACCTGCCCAACCGGCTGTACAGCTACGAGGAGCCGGACGAGATCCGGATGCCCTTCGATAGCGATGAAATCCCCTACGACTGGGGCCGGGCAAACCGATGAGCGGCGGCAATGGCGGGAGCACTGCGGACAAAGCTGAAAGGCTCGAAAAGCTGCTTTCCCTTCACCGCGACATCGCCGACAGCGGAAGCTTCGAAGAGCTCGGCCGCAGGCTCCAGGGAGCGCTGGCGGAACTCATCCCCCCTTTCTGCCTTACCCGATTCCCGGTGGAAGAGAAAATGGTGGGACGGGAATTCCCGCTCGCCGGCGAAGAGCTTCCGCTGACCGACGTGGAAGAAGCGCTGTTGGGCGAACTCAAGGAGGATCTCGCGGAGAAGTCGCTGCTTCAGGCCGACGCAGAAGCTCCGTTTCTCGTCCAGTCGAGCGAAGTGCGTGAGGTGATACCCCGACTTCGCGAGCGCGTTGACCGCTGGTTTCTCCTGCCCTTGACCGGCGGCGACGGCAGCATCACCGAAGTGCTGATGTTCGAGTTCAGGGAGTCGGGGGACGATTACGAGTTCCTCACCGAAACTGTGACGCATCTTCGGGAGATACTTTCGCCCGTGGTGCAGACCATCAAGCTGCGCCGGGCCTACCAGGAAATGCAGCGCGACTCCGAAGCGCTGATGAAGGTCAGCACGATAGTCAGCGGCAAGCTCGACCTCAAGGAGCTTCTGACCGAGCTGGCGCGCCAGTGCTCCTGGCTGCTCGACGCTGACCGCAGCACCGTGTGGCTCTACGACGACGATGCCGAGGAGATATACACGTTTGTCGGCGAAGGGCTCGCAAACGAGATACGAATGCCGGTTGGTCTAGGCATCGCTGGCGCAGTCGCCGAGACCAAGGACACGCTCAGTATCGGCGATCCCTATTCGCACCCGCTGTTCAATCCCGAAGTGGACCGCGAAACCGGCTACCTGACCAAAAGCATCCTGTGCATGCCGCTGCGGAACAAGAAAGACGAGCTCATCGGCGTATACCAGGTGCTAAACAAGCTGGATTTCGACCGATTCACCACCGTCGACGAGCAGATGCTGGCGGCTCTTTCCGGCAGCGCTTCCGTCGCTATCGAAAACGCGAAACTTTACGAGGACCAGAAGAAGCAGTTCAACAGCTTCATCGAGGTGCTGGCGACCAGCGTGGACGCCAAAGACCCGACCACCGCCGACCATTCGAAGATGGTTACCGGCGTCGCCGTGGCGCTGGCTAAAGAGATGGGATTTCCCCCGCAGCGCGTGGAATTCATCCGCGTCGCCGGCGTGCTCCACGACTACGGCAAGATCGCCATCCCGGACGCCATCCTTATGAAGCCCGGCCAGCTCACGCCGGAGGAATTCAAGGTGATGTGGTCGCACGCGAAGAGAACCATCGAGATACTCGGGCGAGTCTACTTCACCAAGGAGATGCGCGATGTCCCCCGGATCGCCGGGATGCACCACGAGCGGCTGGACGGCACCGGCTATCCGTATAACCTTAAAGCGGAGGATATACCCCTGGAGGGGCGGATAATGGCCGTCGCCGACATATTCCACGCGATGATGCAGGAACGCCCTTACAAGCGCGGCAAGACTCCCTCCGAGGCTCTTGCGGAATGCAAGAAGCTCACCAAGCCCCACGTCGGGCGCTTCGGCGACGAGGAAGGCGCCTGGCTCGACGGTGAGGTCGTCACGGCGCTGGAGGCTATATTAGAACGCGAGCACTACAACGCCGGGTATTTCGCCGAGGAATCCGGCTGGTCGGACATCTCGGCCAAGGAGATCAGCGACCTGCAGCAGCGCACGATGGAAGACCTGGATTCGCGGGAGGAGCAGCAGGCAAATGACTGAGCGCACGCTTGTTTTCGTCAAGCCCGACGGCGTCCAGCGCGACCTTACCGGCGAGATTATCGGGCGCTTCGAGCGAGTCGGCCTGAAAATTGTCGCGCTCAAGATGATGACGATGTCGCGCGAGTTCGCTGAGGAGCACTACGCCGTGCATCGCGGCAAGCCTTTTTACGAGGGGCTGATAACGCATATCACAAGCGGGCCCATCGTCGCGATGGTGCTGGAGGGAGAAGACGCGACTTCGCGGGCGCGTAACGTTATGGGCGCGACTTCGCCCGCCGATGCGGACCCGGGCACCATACGCGGAGATTTAGGCATTGCGACCGAGCTCAATCTCGTGCACGGAAGCGACTGCGCAGAGACCGCGCAAACAGAAATTGCTCATTTCTTCACCGCAGATGAGCTTGCACGGTAGCGGCGTGACGTGCAGCGCCGCGATGCAAAGGCAATGACCGGTATCTGGAAGCCAATCTGCCTTGCGCTGCTGCTGGCTATATCAGGCGCGACACTGCCCGCAGCCAGCGCCCCTCAAATCCCGCCAGAACCCGGGGCATATCATTTCCTGCTAAGCTTCGAGAACAACGAGGGCGGCGAGATCCGTCTCGCCGACCTCACCCAGGGAGCACCGGGAGACGATAACACGTACGTCATCGGGCATGTGCTGCGCCCGGCGACAGCAGTGCGCGAACTGTCCTTCCACGCCACGCTGTGGGGCAAGAGCAGCACGGTCGTCGCGTCCGCGGTAAACGCGATCCACATCAAAGTCTTCGGCCTGGCGCACCTGGACCGCGGCTCGTCCATCGCCATCGCGCCGCGCGAGCTTTTCGGCCGCGCGCTGGACGGCCAGCCGGAAGCGATGGTTGACTACACCATATATACCGACATTGAAAGCGGCGTGTACCTTTTTGGCGGCAGCTTCTCGCCGGTGCAGGGGGCGCGCGTCCGCTGCCTGCGCGAAGGGAGAACCACCAGGCTTCAACTGGGCTTCGCCCCGGAGATCGGGGATGTGTTCCTCATTGAAGTGACACCGCCCAAGACGATGCTGGCGAGCCTGACCTTTGAGAACAAGCTCGGCGGGCGCGTGGAAGCAGCGTATGCCAATATGACGCGCAGCGCCATCGGGAAGGTCGAGAAGCGCCTGACTGGCGTGGGGCGGTTCCCCGGAAGCTACCTTGCGCCGGTGGGCTCGATACGCGCGTCGCACGCTGGAGTGCTGGACATCTCCACCAGCCCGCGCGGGCAAATCGGCGGCTTCCAGATAATCCCGTGGAACCACAGCCAGTCGCGGGAGATGGCCAAATCGCGCGTGGCGCCCCAGTATATGATTGTGGACAGCTACGGCGGCGGGGAGCTGACGGGCGTGCCTCCGCTGTTCGGAGAACACCTGTTCCCCCGCGTGGGAGACCGAAGTGAACCGGACCTGGTGAGCCTTTCTGGCACGCGAGTGCCACTTGCGGAAGTTCCTCACCTGCCCCAGGCGCGCATCGAAGTAGACCTCGGGGAGGGGCTTGTCCCGGTGCCCAGTGCGGTCGGTCTTGACGACAACGCGCTCCTCGCGCTACGCCGCATCGTGATAAAGTTTGAGCAGTAACCTTACTTCAGCTTTTCTTCGACCGACTTCAGCTTCGCGTCCATCCTCGGGCCGGGACGGTCGCGGCGGTCGTCTATCTTTATGGACGTGGAGATGCGGCCGTAGCCTTCGCCCGCCAACCTCTCGTGAATCCGTTCGACCAGCGCGAAGATGTCCTTCAGGTCGCCTTCAATCGTCGTGCTCATCGGGTTCAACCGGCTCTCTAGGCCGCTTGCGCGGATTTCACGCTCGACGAACGCAACAACGTCGCTGAGGCTCGTTGAACCCGTTCCCAGGCAAACTACTGTAAGTTCAGCTATCGCCATCCTTCCTCACTCCCTTTCGCCCTCAGGCGCGGCGATTCCCGAATGATTCTCGCAATCGGGATTGCTGCAGAATCGCATAACCTTGTCCCGCTGCTTGCGCTCGGCGATGAACCATCCGCACGTCTCGCACCTGTCCACAGTGGGTCGTGCAAACAACACGAAGTCGCAAGCCTTGCCCGATGCAGTTTCCTCCCCTTCGCCGGGTGCGGGGCTGTTCTCGCACACGTAGAACACGCGCCGGTTCTTCGCCTGCCGGCGCGCCAGCGCCCCGCCGCACTTGGGGCAGTGAACCTGCGGCTCGCGGGCGAAGTCGCATTTGGGGTACGTCGAGCACGCAATAAACTCCCAGCCCCAGCGGTTGCGCCGCGCGACGAGCTGCGCGCCGCACTTCGGGCAGCGCTCGTCGAGGGGCTTTCCGGCTGCGCCTTTCGCGCCGTTATCCCGCTTCACGTAGCGGCATTTCGGATAGCCGCTGCACGCGACAAACTTCCCGTAACGGCCGCTGCGCTCCACGAGCGGCTTCCCGCATTCGGGGCACTTCTCGTCGAGCTCCCGCGCCGCAGGCTTGTATTTCTTGCTCTTATCGGCAAGCGCTTCCTCGATTTCCTTCGCCAGCGGCTTGTAGAAACTGTCCACCAGCTCCTGCCATTTGCCCTTCCCTTCCTCCACCAGGTCCAGGCGCTCCTCCATCCGCGCGGTGAATGCGACATCCACGACTTCGGGGAAAAAGTCCTTCATCAGCGCGATTACCAGAAACGCCCATTCCGTGGGCGCGAGGTTGCGGTCTTCGCGCTCGACGTAGCCCCGCTCCACAATCGTGTCGAGAATCGGCGCGTAAGTGCTCGGGCGGCCGATGCCGAATTCCTCGAGGGTTTTAATGAGCGACGCTTCGGTGTAGCGCGGCAGCGGCTTTGTGAAGTGCTGCGACGGCGTCAGCTCCTTCAGGTCAAGCCCCATGCCCTCGCGGACGCCGGTAAGGTTGTCGCCGCCTTTCGCTTTATCGTTATCGTTGTTCTCTTCCCGGTACACGCGCAGAAATCCGTCGAAGCTCACCGTCGTCGCAGTGTGCCGGAACCTTGCGGCGGTACTTCCGCCGGACGATGCGACTTCGGTCTGGCGCTGGAGGTGTTGCGCGTTCGCCATCTGCGACGCAAGAAACCGGTTGTAGATAAGCGTGTATATCTTTTGCTGGTCGGGATTGAGATGGCTCTTTACACTGTCGGGAGTATACGCGAGGTTCGTCGGGCGGATTGCCTCGTGAGCTTCCTGCGCGCCGGAACGGCTCTTCCACGCGCGCGGCTTCTCCGGCAGGTAGGACACGCCGTAAGCTATTGCTATGTGTTTCCGCGCGGAGTCCACGAATTCCGCCGTGACGCGCACCGAATCTGTGCGCATGTAGGTGATTAAGCCCTCCGGCCCCTCGCCTACGTCTATGCCTTCGTAAAGCTGCTGCGCCGTGCGCATTGTGCGCTTGCCGGGAAATCCCAGCTTCTTAAACGCCGTCTGCTGAAGGGTGGCAGTGATGAATGGCGGTGCGGGAGACTTGGAGATTTTCTTCTCCTGCACCGAATCCACGGCGTACTTAAGCGGCAGCAGGGCGTCGCGGAGCGCGGTTGCTTCTTCCTCGCTTCGGATAATCCGCGTGCCGGCGTTTTGCTCCTTGGAAGGATGCACGATGCGCCTGCCGTCAACTTCGACTAGCTGCGCGGCGAACGCCACTCCGTTGCCCGCGAACCGCCCCTCCATCGTCCAGTATTCCTGCGGCTTGAACGCGCGTATCTCCTCTTCGCGCTCGCAGATAAGGCGCACCGCTACGGATTGCACGCGCCCGGCCGACAGCCCGCGCCGCACCTTGCGCCAGAGAACCGGCGAGATACGGTAGCCGACGAGCCGGTCGAGCACGCGGCGCGCAAGCTGCGCATCCACGCGCTGGCGGTTTATGTCGTGCGGGCGCTTCACCGCGTCCTGCACCGCGCGGCGCGTGAACTCGTAAAACTCCACGCGCTGGGCTGGACGGTTCACCAGCTCCGCCAGGTGCCAGGCGATGGCCTCTCCTTCCCGATCGGGATCGGTTGCCAGCAGTATTGCCTGCGCCCCTTTGGCAGCGTCACGCAGGCTCTTCACGACCTTGCTCTTGCGCCCGATGACGCGGAACTTGGGCTTATATCCGTTTTCGATATCCACGCCCAGCTCCTTGTCCGGCAGGTCGCGGATATGGCCCTGCGACGAGAGCACGTTGTAGCCGTTGCCCAGGATGCGCGAAAGGGTGCGCGCCTTTGTCGGCGATTCGACGATGATTAATGGTTTGTGCTTGGTTGTTGTGGTTGCCACCAATTGGTGCTCCAGATAGTTACAGTCGCTGGTAATATCCGCCGGGCAGGGACCGGACAAGGCCCTTCAGCTCCAGCATTGTCAAGCGCGCCGCCAGCTCAGCGATACTCATACCCGTGGCGCGCGCAATGTCGTTTATATGGCTCTTTTCGTAGCTGACCCCGCCCAGCAGTTCGAGTTCCTCTTCTTTCGCTTCAACCGAAGCCCGCACCTTTGGCTTGGGAGCGGGCTTGGCGGGAGCTTTCGGGGCTTCTTTGGCAGCGCTCTCATCCGCGCGCGGCGCCTTAAGTTGGGACTTCAGCTTCTTAACCTGCTCTTCCAGCAGCTCCGACTTGCGCTGGGGCCATTCGTCCATCACGTCGTCCGCGTTGTCGATTAGCTTCGCGCGGCCGGACTTTATCAGGTCGTGGCAGCCCTGCGAAGAGCGGAAGCCGGGTCTTCCACTGAACGCGAACACTTCGCGTCCGTTCTCCAGCGCGAGATCCGCGGTAATGAGCGCGCCGGAGCCCATCGGGGCTTCGGCAACGACAATCCCGTGGCTAAGCCCCGCGATGATGCGGTTACGGCGCGGGAAGTTCTCCTTTGCCGGCGGCGTGCCCGGAGGAAACTCGCTGACGACCAGCCCTTTGTCGACAATCTCCTTATATAACGACTCGTGCTGCGGCGGGTAGATGTGGTCAATCCCGCTGCCGAGCACGGCGATTGTCATCCCGTCGGCATCCAGCGCGCCCTCGTGCGCCGCCCCGTCTATTCCCAGCGCCATGCCGGAGACGATCGTCAGCCCCAGCGATGCCAGGTCGTGCGCCAGTTGCTGCGCGCGCTTCAGGTAGTATTCCGACGCCTTGCGCGTGCCCACAACCGCGATCTTGTCGGGAAGCAGCGGCTCGATGTTCCCCCGGGCGTAGAGCACCGGCGGCGGGGAGCTGATTGCGGCAAGCGCTTCCGGGTAGCCCGGCCGGCCGAGGCCTATCAGGAATATCCCGCCCTCTTTCAGTGTTGCCGAGAATGCTTTGAGGTCGAACGAGGACTGGACCGCTTCGAACCTGTCCCGCAATCCGCCCGTCGCGCCCGGGACATCCAGCCATTCGGCGGGCGCGGCGTTCCACGCGTTCTCGTAAGTCCCGAAAACGGTGCGCAGTTCGCGCAGCAGGCGCGCACCCACTCCGGGAATCCGCGCCAGCGCCGCCAGAAATACGACTTCGCCGTCCGATAGCATCGCGGTGATTTGTAGCACAATGTTAGAGGAATAAGCAACAAGCGCGGGAGTCCGCCAGGCCTACTTGCGCCAGAACGCGGGAACGAACAGCACCGCAACCGCGTAGACTTCCAGGCGCCCGGCCATCATAAGCACACTGAGCACCCACTTGCCGAAGGGATGGATGAATGCGTAGTTCTGGCTCGCCCCCACCTTGCCCAGACCGGGGCCGATATTCCCCAGGCAGGCGATAGAAGCGCTTAAGCTGGTGGCGAAGTCGTAGCCTAAAAGGCTCATCGTCGCCGCTCCCGCGATGAACAGTCCCACAAAAGCGACGAACAGTCCAGTTATCTGGTCTTCCATCTCCTGCGAAAGCATCATCCCGCTAATGCGGATGGGCAGGATGCTCTGCGGATGGAATGTGCGGATGATGCTGCGCCAGGCCCATTTGGCCAGGATGAGGATGCGCATAATCTTCAGCCCGCCGCCGGTGCTTCCCGCGCTCGCGCCGATGAACATCAGGCCGAAAAGCAGCATCCGGGAGAGCGCCGGCCAGGCGTCGAAATCCGCAGTCGTGTAGCCCGTTGTCGTCAGGATAGCTACCGTCTGGAACGCACTTGCGCGCACGCTTTCGGCACCTGTCGCCATAGCTCCGCCAATCGTGTTCGTGAGGTAAATTACGAACGCGATTATCCCCACGAACAACAGATACGCCCGAAACTCGGCATCCTTGAGGAAATATAGCCGTCCCCTGATCAATTGGAAGTACAGCGAGAAATTGATGCCCGCAAGCAGCATAAATAAGATGATGACCCACTCTATCGCCGGGCTGTGAAACGCCGCGATGGACGCGCTATGCGTGGAAAAGCCGCCGGTGGCCATGGTGCCAAACGTATGCGTGGAAGCCTCGAACCAGTCCAGCCCGCACGCCATCAGTGCCAGGAATTCCGCCAGCGAAATCGTGATGTAGATGCCCCAGAGCGCCATCGCCGTGTGCCGAAGGCGCGGCATGAACGAGTCCTTGCTGGGACCCGGTATCTCGACACGGTAGAGGTGCTTGCTGCCCGCGCCGAGCATCGGCAGAATAGCGATGAATAGCACGATGATGCCCATTCCGCCGAGCCAGTGGGTGAACGACCGCCAGAACAGCAGGGCGTGCGGGAGGGCTTCGATGTCGGTAAGTATGCTCGCGCCCGTGGTCGTGAAGCCGCTCATCGTCTCGAAGAACGCGTCGGTATACGTCGGTATCCAGCGGGAGATATAGAAGGGCAGCGCGCCAATCGCCGCCATCAGCAGCCAGCCCAGCGAGACCACGAGCAGCCCTTCCTTGCGGAACATCTGCTGCGTCGTTTTCCGCATCCGGAGATAGAGCGCCGCTCCCAGGGCGAAAGCGAACAGTATGACCGCGGCGAAAGCCTGGGCGACGTCAAATTCCCGGTAGTGCAATGCCACCAGCAGCGGCACAACGAGCACCGCGGTGTAGAAGAAAAAGAAAAGCCCCAGGAACTTTGCGACAATGCGGAAGTTCATTCAGCTACGCGGCGCGAACGCTTCCCCCCTTGTTTAGAGCAGCCACCATCGCCTCAGGCAAACATGTGCGCGATCTGCGGCACGTGCTCCACCATCGTGAAGATGATTATGGTGTCGCCGCCATTAAGTACGGTGAATCCACGCGGGATGAGCACTTCGCCGTCGCGGCTGACAGCGGCAACGATAACGCCCGATGGTAGCTCGAGCTCGGAGAGCGGCTTGCCAACCGCCGTTGAGTTGCGCGGCAAGGCGAATTCCAGAACTTCGGCCGCGCCGTCCCCCACCAGCGAAAGCGAGTGTATGTTGGGGCTGAGCGCGAACGCGAGTATCTTCCCCGCGGCAAGCAGGCGGGGCGACAGCGTAACATCCACGCGCAGCTTCGTCGCCAGCGGCAGGTAGCTCCCGCGCTCGATAATCGCAACCGTCCTCTTTGCGCCCAGCTCGCGCGCCATCAGGCACGAGATGATGTTCACCTCGTCCCTTCCTTCGGCGGCGATGAGGAGATCCACGTCCTTTATATACTCGCTGCGCAGGAGGTCAATGTCCGTGGCGTCCCCATGGATTATCTGGACCCGGTCCAGCGCCCTTGATATTTCCCAGCTATGGGTGCGGTCAGCCTCGATCAGCTTGGTTGTAATCCGGTGCTTCGCCAGGCGCGCCGCTATAGTCCGGGCGATGCGGCTGCCGCCCAGAATCATCACGTACTTCGAAGGCTGCGACACGTTGCTGAACACGCGGCGCATAAGGCTCCTGTCGCCCGTCCGCGTGATAAATAGCACCTGGTCGCCGGGCTTTAGCGTGTCGCTGCCGCTCGGGATCAGGATGTCGCTGCCCCGGATTACTGCAACGACCAAACTGTCGCGCGGGAAATCAAGTTCCCGCAGCGGGGTGCCGAGCACTCTGCACTTCTCGTCCAGCACGATTTTGCTGAGCTGCACGCGCCCGTCGGCCAAGTACTCGACTCCCACCGTGCCCGTTTCCCGCACGAGGTTCTCCACTTCCACCGCCGCGAGCGCGTCGGGGTCCACCACGAGGTCTATGCCCAGCTGGTTGCGGTAGAAGTGGTGCCCCCCCTGGCTCTCCATATGCCTTATTCGGGCGATGGTGCGCCTGACACCGAGCTTCTTCGCTACGAGGCAGGCGACGAGGTTCGCTTCGTCGGAGTCTGTGGTGGCAAGCAGCACATCGGCCTTCCCGCATTCAGCCTTGCGCAGGTCTTCCGCCGACGCGCCGCTGCCTTCAATCACCGCGATGTCGAGCTGCTCTTGCAATCCCCGGAGTCTTTCGCCCTTAAGGTCGATCACCTTGACCGTATAGGCTTCGTGCGAAAGGTAATGGGCCAGATACGAGCCGACCTCACCCGCGCCAACGATAACAACGGTGGGTTTCATCCCGCCTGAGATAATAGCACAGCAGTCAGGAGAAACTGAGCCCGCCTTACTCCGTGCGCATTGCCACCATCGGGTCAAGGCGCGCGGCCTGACGCGCCGGCAAAGCGCCTGCGAGAATGCCCACGACCACGTTTACCGTCACCGCCACATAAATCGCCGCGGCGGTAATCACCGGCGGCGGGAACTCGTCTGGCAGCGGAAGCTGCCTCATTATTCCGCTTAGCAGCAGCCCGAATGTCAGGCCGATGAAGCCAGCGATGAGAGTTATCAGCAACGCTTCTAAAACGAACTGAAGCAGTATGCTTCCCGGCGTCGCGCCCAGCGCCTTTCTGAGCCCGATTTCGCGCGTGCGCTCCTGGACGCTTATCAGCATCACGTTCATCACGCCGACCGCGCCGATGGCGAGCGTTATCAACCCAATGGAGTAAAACAGCGCGAAGAACATTAAGAATATCCGCGTTGCTTCCTCCCGCCATTCGGAGAAGTCACGCAGCCGGATCGCGTTCTCGTCATCCGGGCTGAAGCCGTGCCTTGCCGCAAGCAGCCGCCGGACCATCACCGAGCCCTTGTCGAAGTTAGTGACGTTGTCGAGCGTGGCGTAGATGGTAAGCGCGCCCGCGTTGCCTTCGCCCACGCGCCCGAACATCCCCTCGTAGACGCTGAGCGGCACGTAGACGCTCCAGTCGCTGCTGGTGCGCTGCCGGTCAACCTGGCCTATGACGTCGAACACGGTTCCCGAAGCGGTAAGCTGCTCGCCCACGGCATTTTCGCCTTCGCCCCAGAAATGCTCGGCCACCCGGTGACCCACGACGACGACTTTGCTTTCGGTGTCGTAGTCCACGGAATTGAAAAAGCGCCCGTGCAGCGTTTCTATCTCCATCTGCTGCTGCACGTCCGGGGTCGAGGCAATGAAGTTGAAGCGGCGCTCCTTTTCGCCAACGGACATCCGCGCCCAGTTTTCCACGCGAGGCACTGCGCGGGTCACGTAGGGGCAATTCTCAACGATGTATGCCGCGTCGGCGAGATCGTGCGTTAGCGGCATCAGCGTGCCATTCAAATCGTAGTAGCGCTGGTAGTCCAGAACCAGCATATTCACGCCCCAGCTGTTCATCTGGCGGACGTTCTGCTCCTTGAAGCCGGACACCATTGCGATGAGATAAACCACGGTGGCGATTCCCCAGGCGATGCCGAACATGGTCAGCGCCGCGCGGCCGCGATGCGCCATTAAATTATTTAAGACCAGTTTCAGCAGGTCTGAGAACTTGATCATTATTCAGCCCTCAGGGCGACAATGGGATCCACCGACGAAGCCTGGCGCGCCGGATACGTGCCAGCGAGTATGCCAACAACTAGGTTCACCGCAACCGCCGCGTATACCGACGTCATCGTCACTACCGGTGTGGGGAAGCCCTCAACCTCTCCCATCGTGCCGCGCAGGAAACCCACTGCGGAGAGCCCGAGCGCTATTCCGACAATGCCGCCGATTGTTGTGAGGAGAAGCGCTTCGAGCAAAAACTGCCCCAGCACCGACCGCTTTGGCGCACCCAGCGCCTTGCGCAGGCCGATCTCGCGCGTGCGCTCTCGCACGCTGACCAGCAAGATATTCATCACGCCGACAGCGCCAATTGCCAGAGTCATCACGCCCACGAAGTAGAATACGACGAACATCGCCAAAAACACCGCCTGCCCCTGCTCGCGCCAGCGCGCGAAATCCTCGAAGCGGATCGCGTCTTCATCGCTGGGGTCGAAGCCGTGCCGCGCCGCGAGCATCCGCCGAAGCTCTATTACGGTCTGGTCGTAAAGCTCCGGGTCCTTCATCTCGACCGTTATGCTGAAGCGCCCGGTCTGGCCAACCAGGCCCAGGCTCGTTTCATAGGTTTGCAGGGGCATAAGCACGCGCCATCGCATGCGCCCGGCGTCTTCCGGCGTGATCCCGACGACGGTGAAGTTGGTGCCGGATATTCCCAATATCTCGCCCACCGGAACGGCGTCCTCACCCCAAAGGCTTTTGGCGACCTCGTTGCCTATGACCACGACCTTGCTCGCCTGGTCGTAGTCCACCGCTGAAAGGAAGCGCCCGTGCTCGGCGTGCAGGCCGCGAAGCTCGCGCAGTTGCGGCGTCATGCCAACTATGCCGTACCAGTCGCCTTCAGCTGACCCTTCATGGGACGCGCCGGTGATCGCCTCCATCTGCCGCCACTCTTCCTGCTCGACTCCGGCCCGCCGCACGTTTGAGCTGTAAGCGACGATGAAGTCGGCGTCATCGGCGTCGGCTACCAGCGGATAGCGTGTATCGGCAACCTCGTATGAATCAGAGTATCGCAGCTGCACCTTGTCTATGCCCATACCCAGCCACATCTCGTCATTCTCCGCTTTGAAACCGCCCACTATAGAAACAAGGATGATGACTGCCGCGATGCCCCAGACGATACCGAACATCGTGAGGAAGGTGCGCGCGCGCTGGTTCAGCAGACTTGCCGTCGCCAGTTTGAGGAGCTCAAGCATCCTTCAGCGCCCACTAATGCCGCCTTCGGCCGCCCCCGCCTCCTGGCGGGCCGTTCTCGAACTCGCTGAAGTCACCCATGACTTTGTCGCCCTCTTCAAGCCCGGACTCTATTGCCACAAAACGCCCGTCGGAGATGCCCGTCTCGACGACGACCTCCTCGGTCGCGCCATTGCGAGTCACCTTCTTTGCGATCTTCTCCTCGCCCCGGCTGGAGATGGCCACAACCGGCAAGGAAAGCACGTTTTCCGCGCTGTCCACCGTAATTTTTCCCCTTGCCGTGCTTCCCAGTCGCGGCTCGCCGATATCCTCCGTTAGCTCCATCTCCATGGGGAACATCACGACGCCGTTCTGGTTGGGGCGCCCGAAGTGGGAGATCCGGGTGATATTGCCCGCCACTTTGCGGTCCTTGATAAACGACAGTTCAAACTCCACATCCATCCCTTCGCTGAGAACGCCGATAAGGTCTTCGCCGATTTCGCATTGGACGAGGATCGCTGTGGTGTCGCCCACGATCATAATCACATTTCCTTCGCGCCCGTCGACGGAAGCGACAACCGTATCGCCAGGGTCCAGCTCCACTGCGAGCACCTTGCCGTCCACTTCACTGCGGACGGTCGCGTTCTGTAGGTCCTCCTGGGCGATCTCAAGCTGGAGCTTCGACTGCTTCAGCGTCGCTTCCGCAATCGCTAAGTCTTCGGGCGAAGCGCTGGTGCGGGCGAACTCCAGGCGCTGCTTTATATCTTCGTGCGCCGCCTTCGCGCGGTCGAGCCGCCCTTTGGCATCCTCCAGCTCTTGGTCCGAGGAGTAGCCCTTATCGTAAAGCGCCTGGATGCGGTTCAGGTTCTCGCGGGCAAGCTCAAGCTCGACCTCGCGGTTCTTTACGTCGGCCTCCAGGCTGGACACCTGCTCCCGTGTGCCGCCCTTTTTTTGCTTCTCGTACTGGGCTAGCGCGAGATTATATCTTGCCTGGTATTGCTTCAGCGATTTGCGCAGGTCCACCTCGTCTATGCGCGCAAGCACCATCCCGTGCGTGACGGTGTCGCCTTCTTTTACTGGCACTTCTTTGAGTATCCCTCCGACCTTCGCTTTCACGTCAATCTGGCTCTTGGCCTCCAGCGAGCCGGTAATGGTCTCTTCGCGAACGATGTCCCGGCGCTCGACCGTATACTCCATTTCTGCGGCCGCGCTCGGCCCGTCCATATTGGCGCGCACACCGTATATAAACGCCGCCGCCACGATTACAGCGGTTATAAGCCACCACTTGCCGCGCCAGAGCCATCGGAGAAATCGCATGCGCACTCCTGGTACGTTACGTACTTACAATTAGATGCACAATGTGAGGTTTTCGTTCGATTGCGCCCGCGAAAACTTTAGCACGCAATCGGGGGATAGACCAGTATAGAAAACTGCGCGGATCTGTCCGGGCTAGGCTTCGACTACAGCGCAGACAACCTTCTTGCCCTTCCGGCTGAACTGCACGATCCCGTCGCGGAGCGCAAACAGGGTGAAATCGCGTCCCTGGCCGACGCCGTCGCTGGCATAGACCCGGTTGCCCACCTGGCGGACGATTATGTTGCCGCTCACGACTCTCTGGCCGCCGTACACCTTCACGCCCCGGCGCTGGCCGTTGGAGTCACGGCCGTTACGACTGCTTCCAAGTCCTTTTTTGTGTGCCATAGCGCGCCCCTTACGCCTTTATCTTCTCCACCTGCACGACGGTCTGCTCGTCCCGGTGGCCCCAGGAGCGTTTCCACCCCGATTTGGGCCGGAACTTGAACCCGCGGATCTTGGGCCCCCGCTGCTGGCCCACGACAATAAGCTTCACCGCCGCGCCTTTTACGTCGGGCGTGCCGATTTTCAGCTTCTTGCCGCCGACGAGCAGCACCCGGTCGGGCTTGACTTCGTCGCCCTCATCCGCTTTGAAGCGCGGGATGACGAACTTGTCGCCCTCTTCCACCCGGTACTGCTTTCCCTTGATTTCGATTACCGCGTACATATTCGTCGCTTTAGGCGATTGGTAAGTGTAAGAACCCATCGCCCCTTTGTCAAGGCTTGGGACGTTAATATGGTGGCAATGGGACATAGATTGGTGGCACGGGCTTTTGATAAATGCTGGCTAGCATAAAAGCAAAGTCCTATGAAAATGGTATAATTATTTGTGTGATAATACACCCTACCGCCCCTTCGGGGGACGGTAGGCTTTTTTTATGGGGAAATGTGCTCTTTTCATCGACGCTGGGTATCTTGAGCTAGTGCGGAAGCACATCTACCAGCGAACACCAATTGACTATAATAAGTTAATCGAGATATGTGCTGCTGAACACGAGCTTCTCAAGGCATTCTATTACAACTGCAAGCCGGTCATAAGGAAGGGATCTGAAACCGCCGACGCTGAGAAATTGGCCGAGTTCGAGGCTTTCCTAAGGCACCTTAAAAGTATCCCTGAATTGGAGATTAGGTTAGGACGTCTGGTATATATCGGCGATCGGAAGGATGGCAGACCGATCTTCCGTCAGCAACAGGTTGACATCCTGCTCGCATGTGACTTTCTTTCGCTGGTGTTCACTCGCCAGATAACTCACGCGATACTGATTACGGGCGATGGCGATTTTGTACCGCTAGTTGAGATAGCAAAGGACGCGGGCATCGCTATTATATTGTGGCATGCGGAGGCTCGGTACCTAAATCCATACAAATACCTCAAGAAGATATGTAACGAGCGAAGATTATTCACACCTGATGTGGTCGCCAACACGACACTCCAGCCCCATACAGGAGCTGCGCCGTAGAAGAACTGTGCTACCCCCCCAACGACTCCAGATACTCCAGGTTCTCCGGCGCGTCAACATCGTAGGCGAGTTCAGGCGCGTCAACGAACACCGCGCGCACCTGCGCGTCGCAAAGCTTGCTCGCCCGCGCTTCCAGGTCTTTTATGTTGAGCCGGCGCGTCAGCACCTGCCATGTAATCTTCAGCCCGGCCATATACGCCAGCCGCCAGGGGCACTTGCGGGCGCGGTAGGCGTCCTGGCCCAGCGGGATGTTCATCCTCAGCGCGCGCCCGGTGATGAAAAACGCGCTTCCCATCGTCACCTCGCCGCCCGCGGTCGGAAGGAACTTGTTGGGCGCGCCGGGGAAGCGCCGCAAGAACTGCTCGCGCGTAATCACCGGCGCCGCTAGCTCCACTTCCGGCGGAACCGCCGCAGCGAAGCGGTCGATCGCCCCGCCCGTCACGACCGGCAAATCCGGCGATAGCAATAGCAGCGTGCTTCCCTCGCCGTGGAATCTCAGCCCGATGTTGGCGTTGTCCATTAGCGTTTCGCCGCACTGAAGCCACCGCACGTCGCTTCCGTAGCGCCCGAGCGGCGCGCGCGCCTCTTCGGGGCCGACTACGGCGATGGGCCGGGCGGCGCAGGAGCTTTCCAGCAGCGCGTCAACGGCGTATTCCAGAAGCGTCTTGCCGCGCCAGGGGATGAGCGATTTCGCCGCCAGATTGAAGTGCGGGCGCAGCGCGCGGGGTACCTTCCCGCCGGAGACCACTACTGGCGCGACCCGCCACATCCGCTACAGTCTAGCACAGGGCTTTATGATTCTCCCTATTGAGCGGGGTTTTACCAGCGTATGGATGGCTCCATCTAGATGCTAAGCGAAGCCGAAGCGCACCCCGCCTTGTTTAATTCCCTGCAATATACTCTTATAACCGGCTCAAGGCTGCTCAGTAGCGTACTTACCAGTGCGTTGCCTCATCTTTCAGCATGCCATACAACGGGCGGAGGTCGCGCGGGTCAACCTTCTGTCCACTCAGGATTTCGAGAAGCCGCGAATCGAGTTCCCAGCGCCATCCCTTTCCCTCCGCCGCGTCGGCGAACTGGTCGGCTAGAACAGGGACTGGCTTCTTGCTTAGCTCGCCGAAAAGCGAAACTAGCCCAGCTCTCTTAGAATCGGTAAGCTTAGACACGTCCAATGTCGGAAGCGCTTCTAAGGACGCCTTCTTAGTTGCGGCCCATCCGCCCTCGGTAACCTGTAGGTCCGCTATTTGGAGGAGTAACCCAGGAGTAGCGTTAAGCCAAAGCACCAGTATCTTCTCTACGTCCGCCGGATTTAGCGCGCCGTCTTTATAGAGAAGGGTCCACCAAACATTCGAGATTACGGGATGGCCGCACACTAAGCTAACTAAAGGCGTCGTATCTAGGCGAATACGCTCAGTAATCACAAGACGACTTGCGGTCTTCACTAGAGCGCGCACATCCGCTCCGGGTTTCTGCGAGAGCGTTGAGTTTGGCGCTATCGATACTGTGTTCATCTTGGCTTCCCTGCCCCAAAGCGCATCGTAGGCTCCGTTTTCATCGACATTAAAGGCATCGTGGACTTGCCTTCTATCCGGTCCCACTTCAAAGAGCTTGCCAACCGGCTTAACCGGAACGCGAACCGCCAGACCGGTATCTACGGCGAATTCTCCCGTCGTGCGCAATCGGTAAGCGATTCGAGTAAGCTCTGGCGTCGCAAAGGCGCAAAGCCGGCCCCAGTTGTCCACGTTGTCGGTGAGAAGGCTTGGGCTAAGGGTATAGACGCGCCCCATCCGCATATTGCCCACCTTCATTGGTCCGTCAGCAGCGGTCGGATTAAGCAAAATGTCGAAGCTGTCTGATGACTGCCCGTTTTGATTCTGCTTTTGCAAAACCGTAGCGGAGGCTCTTGATTCAAAGACCGTTTTCGGTTTCCGGTGGAATATAGCCACTACCGTGCGACCGGGCTTCTCGCCTTCTCGCAGCTTCCTTGCGACGAACATACACTCGCTAAGGTCGGTGTTCTCGCTGAAATTGTAGCTACCGGGCTCAGCGCTGAGCATTATGTATTCGAGATGATAACCTCCTCCGTGCCATGTCGTAATCTGAGTCGTTCTCACGAGAAGTTCGCGTATCTTTCTCCACGATACGCCGGAAAGTAAGTTCCGAGGCAAAACGAAGGCTATACGCCCACCGCGCTTAACAAACTTGTCGGCGATAGCTACGAAGACTGCGCCCAGTCCCGCCTGGCCGATGCCACTCAGGTTAGCCTGCTTGAGTATGTCCGCCATCCGCTCTTTCATTTTCTCGCGGCGCTTTTTGCCGGTCACGCTGCCGAACATCAGGTTGTCGCCGCAGGAACGGGCGAAAGGAGGATTCATCATCAGCAGGTCGTAGCTGTGTGGGGAAAGGTCTAGCTCTACTTGAGCTTTGCCCTTTACCGCATATTGCAGTGCGGTTGTGCGCGCCCGGACGGAATCCTTGATTAGGAACTCAACTGAGCCGGTAGCGTCCCTTTTGTCCCCGAACGGGAGTACGAATACGTGGCCCTCATTGAACAGGGAATCCGGATTGTGCATCGCGAGGGTTAGTGTTGCAATGTGCGCCGCATAAAGCATGACATCAAAGCCGGAGATTACCTTATCGAGAAGCGCCGTATGCAGTGTATTACGTTCGGGATCTTTGCTCCCGCGATACACAGCATCAGTGTATAGCCTGTCTAATTCGCGATACGCCGCCGACAACAGCGTTCCAGAGCCGCAGGCGAAATCGGACACTTGAATCTCGCTTACCTGTTCCAGGTCTGAAAGGTCCTTATTCGACCATTCGGCACCGGGCGTCGCAATGGCAACCTTAGCCAGCAACCATGCTGAAGTTACCGCGGTGTAATAAGTCGCCAGGTGCTTTGCCAGCTCCTTGAAGAGCAGTTTGTGATAGACGCGCCCCATCAAATCGTGCTTTAGCAGGATTCGCTGAGTAGTTATGTAAAAGGACGTTTCAGTGACCTTGTCTACCGCCTTATCTGCTTCTGGTGGCAGAAGGTCAATTATATCTACTGCGATCTCAAAGACCGCTGCGTAATTTATCTTTAAAGCCCTCTCAAAAGCCTTGTTGAGCGCGGTAATACATGAGCCATGCTTCTTTTTCAGATTCGCGATACTTGAAAGGCGTCTCCGGCCCCTTAACACATTGTAGAATATCGCGCCATCCATCAGTACTAGGAAGGCCATTTTTAGAGTGCGAAGACGTTCTTGCTGGTTTTTAGGCTTTGGAAGTTCGAGCGTCGGGGCCAGGTCTTCTGCCAGTTTTTTCATACCCTTAGGCATCGCGCTTAGAATGTAGGTTGACGCCGTATCCAATGTATTCCGTATCTTCTCTATAGCCCCGGAAAGCACATCGGTGGATGCGGTTTCGTAGGCCGCGTCTCGGATAACTCCGGCCAAGCCGTCTAAGTCTTGGGTAACCCAATCCTGAAGCACTCTAGGTTCCGGTACGTCCGGTCCCCATACAGCGACATCGTATTCTGCCTGCGTTAACAGTACCTGCAGCTTCGGAATCGTGAAGAGGTCGTTATTAACTTGAGGTAGACGATAGACGACACCCAGGGAGATGTCGCAGAGATCTTCCGCGACTCTTTTCTTACACTGGGCTTCTAGTTCCTTACGGGCGGTCTTCTTATCTATCTTGCCTTCGAGAATAATACGGAAGCCCTGATGGTTCAGCAGCACGTCAGGGCGTCTAGGTTCTCCGTCTCCTTTCGTTATCAGCTCTGCGCCAGCGATCAAATTGCGCCGCGAAAGAAGCTCCGCAAGCGTAACGTTTATTGAAGCTTCGCTAAAACCGTATAGAGAATCCTCTGACATTTGATCATTTCAGACTATAACGTTGCTGTAAACATTCGTCAAGCACCTTTGACAGGCCATTAGGTCAGAACTCCAGCTCCCAGTCGCGGGCGAGCTCGTTGGCGCGGGGGTAGCTTTCAAACGTGCCCGCGTCCTGCCATGCGCCTTGTAAGATGCCGTAGGTCATCTGGCGCTGCGAGATGTAATGGTCGTTGACATCGCTTATTTCGTATTCGCCGCGCCCGCTTGGCTTTAGGCCGCGGATAACGGCAAAAACGTCCGGCGTGTAAAAGTACGCGCCGGTAACCGCATACTTGCTCTTGGGCTCGGCGGGCTTTTCCTCCACGCCCGTTAGATTGCCTTCGCCGTCAAACACCGCGACGCCGAAGCGCCTCGGCTCCGCGACTTCCTTAAGCAGGATGCGCGCTTGCTCGCTTTGCGCCGCAAAAGCCGCGGCTTCGCCCGATAGGTTGTCTTCGAACATGTTGTCGCCCAGAAGCGTGAGGAAGCGGTCCGCACCCGCGAAGTTCTCCGCCAGGCCCACCGCCTGCGCGATGCCGCCCGCCTCGTCCTGCACCCTATACGTCAGGTCCATCCCCAGCTCGCTGCCGGAGCCGAGCAGGTTCACCACCTCCCCCATATGCTCCCGGCCGGTGATGATGAGCACTTGCGCAATGCCCGCCTGCTTGAAGCGGTAGAGCGGGTGGTAAATCATCGGGTATCTGCCCACCGGCAGCAGGTGCTTGTTGGTGACTTTGGTCAGCGGCAGCAGCCGGCTTCCCGAACCGCCCGCGAGTAGCACTCCTTTCATTTCCCCTCACGCTCCTTTTTCTCGATGCCCTTGACGATTCCCGTGATATAACCGTCGGCAAGTTCTGCGACCACCGGCTTGCCGGTTTCAGCCTGCTTCGCGCGGGTTATCAGTTTTTTACGTTTCCCGTCCCACAAAAGCGCATAGCCCCGGTCAAGCGCCGCCTGCGGGTCAACGGCGGCCAGCCGCGCCCGCGCCAGCCGGAGCTTTTGCGAATATGCGTCCAGCTTGCGCCGAGCGGCGCTTACCAGCCCGTCAGCCCTTTCATCGAGTTGCGCCATCCGGTTCTGAACGCTGCGCAGGACTCTGCGCGGCGCCAGCCTGAACGCCGCCGTCTCAAGCCTTTCGCTGCGGCGCTCCAGCCATAGCCGCACGCTGCGCTTCAAATCCTCGGTCCCGCTGGCAAGGCCGTCCTCATAATGCCCGATTCGCCGGACGGTATCGGCCGCAAGGCGGTCGACCCGCACCGCCGCAAGCTCGCGCTCCCGCGATTGCAGTTGCCCCATCGCTGCCGTTACAAGCTCGTCCGCCGATTGCAGCAGATCCGCGCGCAGTTCGCGGATGTCGGGAGCGGCGATTTCCGCGGCAACCGAAGGCGTCGGCGCCCGGCAGTCCGCAACGAAATCGGCGATTGTGAAATCCACTTCGTGGCCGATGCCGGTAATCACCGGAGTCTTCATCGCGTAGATGTGCCGCGCCAGGGCTTCGTCGTTGAAGCACCACAGGTCTTCCAGCGAACCGCCGCCGCGCACGAGCATTATCACGTCACAGATATTTTCAGCTTCCGCGCGCTTCAGCGCCGCGATAAGCTGCGGCGCGGCTTCCCCGCCCTGCACCGGCGAAGGAAACAGCACGACCCGCAAATACGGCGCGCGCCGCGAAAGCACGTTCACCACGTCGGTGTAAGCCGCCGCCTGCGCGCTCGTTACGAGCCCCACGACGCGCGGCATCTCCGGCAGCGGGAGCTTGTGGGATTCATCGAACAGGCCTTCTTCGGCCAGGCTGCGCTTTAGCTTCTCGAAACGCGCGGCCAGCTCCCCCTCGCCCTTCAGCATCAAATCGCGCACCGTAAGCTGGTACTGCCCGCGCTGCTCGTAGACGGTGATATCGCCCAGCGCGTAGACCTCGACGCCGTCCTTGACTTCGCGCTTGCGCTGGCGTGAGTAACTGAAGAACACGCAGGAAAGCTGCGCGCCCTCGTCTTTCAGCGTGAAGAACAGATGACCGGTCGGCGTCGGGCGGACGTTGCTGGTTTCCCCGCGCACCCAGATGCCCTGCAGGACGGGCTCGCCCTCGATCAGCCCGCGCACGAGTTTGGTCACCTCGGTCACGGTCAAAGCGCGCTCCTGTGACTTCTTCGCCGCGGGAATGAGCGATTCCATCGCAGGTATTCTAGCGCAGGCGCGCCTTGATGGCTTCGACTATGAGATTTGCGGCGGTCTTGACCGTTTTAGGGCGGCAAATGCGCTGCCGGACTTGCGCTAAGTCGTTGCGCATCCGGTCGAGCGCGTCGGCGTCCGCTAAAAGCGCCAAGGCGGTGCGCGCGATCTTCGCCGCGTTGCAGTCGCCGCGCACTAGCTCCGGAACCACGTGCCGTCCCGCGATGATGTTAGGAAAGGCGTACGCCGGAAGCCGGAAGCGCGTGAACGTGGCGTACAGGAAATCGTAGAGCGGGCGCAGCTTGTAGACCGCGATGTGAGGAGCCCCCGCGATGGCGCACTCATGGGTCGCCGTGCCCGATGCGACTATCATCAAGTCCGCGTCGGCGAGCAGGTCGTAGCGCTGCTCGGGCTCCAGGAGTTTTATATCAACCGAACACTCCTCCGCTATGCGCGTCAAACCGTCGCGCAGCCCCGGAAGCGCCACCGGCAGCGCGAGCACCGCGGACGGCATCTCATCGGCGATGATGCGTGCCGCGCGCACGAGTTCACGTCCTATTACCGAGACTTCCTCGCGGCGAGACCCCGGCATTAGCCCGATAAGCGGAACATCGCCTTCCGCGCCAACGAGCTTCCGCAGCTCACCTTCGGCTAGCTTCGGCTTCACCTGGTCACAAAGCGGGTGCCCGATGAACGCGTGATTCACCCCGAAGTGCTCGTACAGATTCAGGCCGACCGGGTAAATCGCCAGCGCGAGGTCAACCGACTCCCGCATCTGCTCGAAGCGGCCGCCAACGCGGCGGCGGAAGCTCTCAGGCTGCTCGGCGATGCGCTCGAAGCGCTTATCGGACGCCGCCTGCCACATCACCGGCGCGATGTAATGGACGATCGCGCCTTCGTACCCCCCATCCCGCAGCGCTTTTGCGAGCTTGAGATTGAAGTACCTCCAGTCAACGAGTATCACTACATCCGGGCGGTCGTGCAGAACACGCCGCAGCGTCTGGCGAAAAAGGCGCACGTGAGACGGGGCGCGCATCAAATTGCTGATGACTCCCATCGCTGAGCCGACGGCCGTGTCGTGCAGCACCGCAGCTCCTGCAGCTTTAAGGTTGACCGAGCCGAGCGCTGTGGCACGGAGCGAATCTACGGAAGGATGTTTAGCCAGCGCATTAAGAAGCCGCGCGGCGTGCATGTCGCCAGACAGTTCGCCTGTGGAGATGAATACGCGCAAAGAGGCGCTACTCCCGCTCATTGGCGTTCAGCGCCGTTGGATAGGCGGGATTGCTGGCATGCTCCGGGAAGTGTATCGCGTCGCCCTTTGCGTAAGAGTCTATTGCCGCCAGCGCCACCTGGATGGTGTAAAGCGAATCCTCGCCGGACACCGCGGGCGGCTCGTCGTTGAGCACCGCTTCCACCAGGCTCGCAAGCTCTAGCTTGAGCGGCTCCTCGCGCTCGACTAAGCCCGTATCCACCCAGTCCTTGCCGTCGTAAACGATAAGCGACTGCTGGATGAGGTCCACCAGCCCGAAATGCTCGGTGCCCACGACAAACATCTTTCGCACCTTGTACGGCGAAAGCCAGCTCAGTTCTATGTATCCGGCGGCGCTTTCGGCGAACTTCAGGCTGATCGCGGCATGGTCTTCGTACTCGTGTATCTGCGCCGCGCCTAGGGCGAAGACCGCTTCCGCCTTGCGGCCGTACAGGTAGCTGATGAGGTCTATGTCGTGGCTTCCGAGATCCAGGATAATCCCCGTATCGAAAATGCGGCGGTTATACGCGCCCACCCTGAGATTGCTGATAGAATGCACATTGCCGAGTTTGCCCGATGAAATGACGCCTTTTAGCGCGATTACCGCGGGATTGAAGCGCTCCACGTGGCCAACGAAAACCTTGCGCCCGCGCTCCTTCGCCGACTCGATAATCGCGCTGGCCGAGTCCAGCGTATCGCTGATGGGCTTCTCGATTAGCAGGTGGCATCCCGCTTCCAGCGCCGCCAGAGCGACTTCCCGATGCAGCGAAGTCGGCACAGCGACGCTTACCAGTTCGGGAGCCTGCTTCAGAAGCTCCTGGTAGTCGGTGTGGAACGGCGCATTGTGGCTTGCGGCGAGCTCGGCGACGCTTTCATCGACGTCCGCGACTCCCACAAGCTCAACCGTGTGAAGCTCGCTGTAGATGCGGACGTGGTGCTTGCCCATCGATCCCGCGCCAATAACGCCGACTCTTAGGGCCATAGCTAGCCCGCTTTTCGCTCCTGCGAGTCTTCGCGGAGTTTTCGCATTTCCTTTTCCACTGCCGCAATAACCTCGTCGAGTGTTCCCCGGAAACGGAAGCCCGACGCCGCGTAGTGTCCTCCGCCGCCGAAAGCTTCCGCCACCTTAGCGGAATCGAAGTCGTTCCGTGATCGCACGCTGGCTTTCACCAGCCCGTCGTCCACGACCTTAAACAGGAAGCAGACCTTAGGCTCCTCCAGCGTCTTCAGCGTGTCAATAATATATTCGGTATCAGAAAGGTCGCAGTTAAACTCCGCCAGCATTTCGGGCGTGACGTAGGAGTAGCAGTACCCCAACTCGTCATTGATTTTAAGCACCGCCAACGAATGGCCGAGGAGCCGGAGCTGGCCGGTGGTCTGATTGTTATACACCGCCTCAACAACCTCGTGCGGCACTACGCCGCGGCGCACCAGCTCTGCGGCTATCTCCAGCGTTGTCAGGCTCGTGTTGCTGTACGAGAACTTGCCCGTATCCGTGAGAATCGCAGCATATAGGCAGGTGGCGGCTCCCGGCGGCAGCGGAAGGCGGAGCCTGCGGAAGATGGCAAATATAATCTCGCCCGCCGCGGCCGCTTCGGGCACTACGAGATTCACGTCCCCGTATGCTTCATTTCCCCTGTGGTGGTCTATGTTAATCAGCGTGGTCCTGCCCGGCTGGTGCCGTGGGTCATGCACCGAATAGACGCCAAGGCGGCCCAGCTCGTCGACGAACGGCTTTCCCAGGCGCCCGAAGGTAGCGTTGTCGCTGACGATTATTAAGTCAGGCAACTTGTCGGGAAGATTCTGGGTCACGCTTATCTCGTCCGCTCCCGGCAAAAAAGAGTACATGCGCGGCACCGGCTCGCTGAAAAACGTCTGGACTTCCCGCCGCACCGATTTCAATGCGTGATGGATGGCCAGGGCGCAGCCTATAGTATCGCCATCGGGATTCTCGTGCGGCAGGTTCCAGATCGTACGCGAGTTAATGGTCAGCCGGGCTATCTTCCGAATGGTTGTAGTGTGCTTATTAAACATGTCGCGCGTCAGGTTTTGCCGCCACACTCCTCTTCTGAGTCAGAATCGTTGGCATTGAGTCCGTCGAGAAGCTGGGCTATGCGGACGCTCTCCACCAGCCCTTTGTCTTCAATGAACTTCAGCACAGGTATTTTTTTGAAATCCACCCGCCCGCGCAGCTCGCGCCGGATAAACGATGACGCGTGGTTAAGCGCTGAAACGGTGCGCTCGGTTACATCAAGCCTGCCCTCGCGCCCCCTCACCGAAACCACGGCGCAGGAAAGGTCGGGGTTCATCTTTACGCCCGTAACCACGGTTCCCTCGCACGCAGGATCGTTTACTTCGCTGAGGATGATGGCGGTTATCTCCTGCTGGATCACAGCAGCCACCATTTTTCTCCGCCGGGCTTTTCGGTCCTCTGGCAACATAGCATCCTCGCCGCGCGAAGGGCAGGATTATACCTGAACCGCTCGCACGTCACAATCCTGCTTCCACCTAGCCCTCATCCCCTTCAGGCCGTTCCAGGCCCTTGATCGCATATGAACCATTACGCTCCTCAAGGTGGCTCTCGACCGTTAATCTGGCATCCTGCAAATAGGCCGAGCACTCCTTAATCAGCCCAACCCCCTCCTCGAAGAGCTTGGTGAGTTTCTCCAAAGGAATATCCTCGCTTTCTATCTCGTCAAGGATTTGCTCCAGCCTTTCGTATTTTTTCTCAAAGGACGCAGGTTTCTTTGCGGATTTGCCCACGGTGCGGCGCTCCTTTTCCCCGGATTCCGTTATGTCGTTTGTCGGGGCGTCGTTCTCCCCGAACAGGTTAACTCGGTCCACGGCACCAATTCTAACACGCTGTCAGTTCCTCGGTACTACAGCGAGTATGTTGGCGACGCTGCGCGGCACGCCGCCTTTGGGGCGGTTGGCGACGCGGCCGCTGACGTACATGGTCGAGCTGCCGCCGCCGTCAAAACCCATCAGGTGCTCCACGTTGAGAAAGTCCCGTCCCACTATGGCAAGCTGTTGCCATGTCGCGCCCACCGAGTAGTCAGGCTCACCGGAATCGATAACGATGAGGGCTATCCTGCCGTTTTTGGTCAGGCCCACCGCCGTACGCGCGGTAGCGGTGCTCAACGCTTCCGAGAAGCGCTCGCGCTCGTAATCGAGCACGTAGCACCCATCCTCCACCAGCATCGGGCCGCCGCCGAGCAGGTGGGGGTATCTCTCCCATCCTTCCGGCAGATTGGTGCGCACTTCCATTTCAGCGCCGAGGTAGACGCCCTTCAACTGACCGCCGTAGCGCCGGATGGCGTTGCTGTGAAGGCTGACGATAAGCTCGTCGCCGGCAATCGCCGAGTTGTGGCTGTTCTCTCCGATGATCAAGTATTTCTCGCCCAGGTAGTTCTCCTCGCCTTCCTTCGCGACCTGGGGCGACACCCGCTTGAGTACGAACTCGCGCCCCCACTCGTTCGTGCCCGTCGCACGGCCGTATTCGGAGCTATAAGCCACGATTTCGCCGTATTTGCGGTTCCTGTTGTATCCGAACAGGGGCAGCTCGGTATCCTGTTCCGGCGAGTAAAGCGTTGAGTGAAGCTCGAATGTGGCGAAATGTACCCCGCCCGTGGCGTCTATGCCCAGCACGGGGCGCGGCAGGAACTGTTCGAAGACAGTCCGGTGGTCTATTTTGATAAGACCGACGGGCAACCGCGAAGCGCCGGTGTCGAAGAAGCCGCCGTTTATCGCCGCAACCGCGCTTACCTGCTTGGCCAGGTTTTCTACCGGCGTCAACGAACCGATGCGGTTGTTTGCCAGCACCGGGCGTATCGTGTACCCGCTCTCCGGACTGACCTCCAGCATATACACGTGCGCCGGTCCCTGCGCGAAGCGCAGGCGGAAGTGGTAGAAGGTCACGCCCTTGCCGACCGGCTTCATCCACTGCTGTTCCAATTCCCAGGCGAAGGCGGGCGCACACACCGCGAGCGTAAGGCCGAGAATGGCTACACAGATGACCAGTAATGCGCCCGCGCGGGTAAGCGTGCTCACAGGTTGCATTCTACCAAAGCTGGGGCGTATATGATAAGATATGTGCCTGCGTAAGTCTGATACGAGGATATTCAGGCGCTATGGCTGAAAAGGTGGAACAGACGGACAGGGAGAAGGCACTGGATCTGGCGGCCAAGCAGATCGAGCGCCAGTTTGGCCAGGGAGCCATTATGAAACTCGGCGATTCTCCCCGCCGCATCACTACCGGCGTTATACCCACAGGTTCGCTCGGCCTGGACATCGCGCTGGGTGTCGGAGGAATCCCGCGGGGCCGGGTTATTGAAGTCTACGGTCCGGAAGCGTCCGGCAAAACGACGCTCGCCCTCCACATCATCGCCGAAGCCCAGAAAGCCAGCGGACAGGCGGCTATCGTGGACGCCGAGCATGCCATCGATCCTGAATACGCAGCCAATCTTGGCGTGGATATCAACGATCTGCTCATCAGCCAGCCCGATACGGGTGAACAAGCGCTGGCAATCGCGGAGACGCTCGTTCGCTCGAACGCGGTTGACGTTGTTGTCGTCGACTCCGTCGCGGCGCTGGTGCCGAAAGCCGAACTGGAGGGCGAGATGGGAGACGCCCACGTCGGCCTGCAGGCCCGCTTGATGAGCCAGGCTCTGCGCAAACTTACAGCCATCATCGCTAAATCGCGTACGGCTTTTGTTTTTATCAACCAGATTCGAGAGAAGATCGGCGTCCTCTTCGGCAATCCGGAGACGACGACCGGCGGCCGTGCGCTGAAGTTCTATTCCACCGTGCGCATCGAGGTGCGGCGGAAGGATTCTCTGAAGGAAGGCACGAACATCATCGGCAACCGCACGCTGGCGAAAGTCGTAAAGAACAAGGTTGCGCCGCCCTTCAGGAGAGCGGTCTTTGACATTATCTTTGGCAAAGGGATCAGTAAAACTGGCGAAATTCTTGACCTGGGCGTGGATCTGGGACTTGCGGTCAAGTCCGGCTCCTGGTACTCGTACGGGGGAACCAAGCTGGGCCAGGGCCGGGAGGGCGCCAAGCTCTTCTTAGAAAGCAATCCCGATATTTGCGGCGAGCTGGAATCCAAGATCCGTGAGAGCAGCGGGCTGACTGCCGGCTTCGAACCGGCCTCCGAAGACAACGGGGCAGATGGCGAGGTCGACACGGAGGATACGAGCTAGACCGTCCGCCTTTTGCCGGCAACAGCGTGCTATGTCTGATGTGCGGCTGTCGGCGCGCCGGTTTTCACACTCGTCTACACGTTAATCCCTACCGCCTGAACCCAAGGAGATCCCCATGGTTACGTTCGCGTGGATTGCACTGGCAGTCGTTTGTTTTATTGTGGGGGTGGCGGGTGGCTATTACTTCTTGAGCCTTGTCGGCATACGGCGCCTGGAAGACGCGCGGGAGGAATACCACCGTTACCGTTCGGAAAAGAAAGACGCGGCGGAGAAAGAGGCTGGAGCGATTGTCGCTTCAGCCAAGCAGGAGATAAAGGCGCTACGCGTTAGCGCGGAAAAAGAGCAAAACCGCCGGAAGCAGGAAATTGAGCGGCGCGAGAAGAACTTCTACCGTATGGAAGAGAAGCTCACGCACCGCATGGACAAGCTCGACAACAAGCTAAGCGAGGTCGAGAAGGCCCGGCAGCGCGCCGCGGAACTGGAACAGAAACTTGAAGGGAAACACGCCGCCATTGATGAAGAACTGGCGCGTGTAGCCCAGCTCACGCGCGACGAGGCGCGCGAAGCCCTCCTCAAGCGGGTAGAGGAAGAAATGGCCTACGAGCTGGACAAGCGCCGCCACGAACTCGACCAGCAGGCCGAGCGCGACGCGGTGCAGGAAGCGCGCAACCTGGTCGTGAAAGCCATCCACCGCTGCACCGTGGACCACTACTCCGACGCCATCATCACCACTGTGGAGCTGAAAAAGGACGATATGAAGGGCCGCATCATCGGGCGCGAGGGCCGCAACATCCGCACCATCGAGCAGCTTACCGGCGTGGACATAATAATCGACGACACGCCCAACGTCGTCGTGCTGTCGAGCTTCGACCCCGTACGGCGCGAAGTCGCGCGGCTGTCGATGGAACGGCTCGTCGCCGACGGCAGGATACATCCGACGAAAATAGAAGAGGTCGTCGCGAAAGCGTCGGAAGAGATGGAAGACGTGGTCTGGGAGGCCGGCCAGGAAGCAGCGTTCCGCACCGGCATCACCGGCCTGCACCCAGAGCTTATCAAGCTGCTGGGAAGGCTTAAATTCCGCACGAGCTTCGGCCAGAACGCGCTTAAGCACTCAATCGAGGTCTGCAACCTGGCATCGGTAATGGCGTCCGAGCTGGGCATCGATCCTAAGAACGCCAAGCGCGGCGGGCTGCTGCACGACATCGGCAAGGCGATGGACGCGGAGCTCGAAGGCACGCACCCGCAAATCGGAATGGATGTCGCCAAGAAGTACGGCGAGAATCCCGTGGTGTGTAACGTTATCGGCGCGCATCACGGCGACATCGAGCAGACGGTGGAAGCGGTAATCGCGCAGGTCGCCGACGCAGTGTCGGCGTCTAGGCCCGGCGCGCGCGGCGAGGCGATGTCGAGTTACCTGCAGCGCCTGGAGAAACTCGAAGAAATTGGCCGGTCATTTAGCGGCGTCGAGAAGTGCTACGCTATCCAGGCCGGCCGCGAACTGCGCGTGCTGGTGAAGCCGGAGATGGTGGACGACGTTGTCGCCTACAGCCTTTGCCGCAAAATCGCCAAGCGCATCGAAGAGGAACTCGAATACCCCGGCATGATCCGCGTCACGCTAATCCGCGAGCTGCGCGAAACCGAGTTCGCCAAATAAACGCGCCTAGATAAGATAGCCGCCGCCGCGCCGCACTACGACGCTAGGGTCAGGTGAGCGTTCGCGCCGCTGCGCGAACCCCGCTTTTGGTTGTTAGTCGCTTATTGTTGGAAGGCGAAGTACGGAGATCCTGCCCTACGGCAAAAAACGCAGCAGGGCTGGCTCGTGCAAGCCAGCCCTGCATTGTTGCAGACTGTGCGCGGGGCTATCGGTGCCCCGCAGGCGCGCGCTGCGCCTTTACGGCGCCAGCGGGCTTACGTACACGTCGGTTCCCGCCGTGGCGCCACCTTCCTGCTCGATGACGATATGCCACACTCCGGCAGCCAGGAAGGTCGCGGGAACGGTCACCGTGCCATCCCACTCGCTTTCGCGGTCGGCACGCTCGCGCGCATAGACCGTTATGGTCAGCGTGTTGGTGCCGGGGTCCATAAGCCATTCCTGGCTGATGAGCTCGGTGTATTCGGTGGTGTTGAAGTTTACGGTGATGTGAACCAGGTCGTTTAGGTATATCGGGTCGGGATCGGTTACGATATCGCCCGCATCCGGCAGGTAGGCGTCGCCGGCCCAGATGTCTTCCTGCGGATAGACGTAGACGTCGAGCGTCATCTCCCGTTCGCCCTGCTGCGGGATTATGATCTGCCATACTCCGCGCTCGAGGAAAGTGACGGGAACGTCCACCTTGCCGTCCCAGACCGCCGTCTGGTTGTCTCGCTCACGCGCGTAAACCGTAATGGTCAGCGTCCGGCCGATGGCATCGAGTTCGGATTCCAGGCTGATGAGCTCGGTGTAGGCGGTGGTGAGGAAGCTTACGGTTATGTGGTTGAGCTTGTTGACCGTAACGGGATCGGGGCTGGTAATGATATCGCCGGCGTCGGGGAAGTAGGCGTCGCCCACCCAGGACTCCTCGGTCGGCGTGCCCGGCGCGGGCTCGACGTACAGGTCAATCGCCGCGTCGGTGCCTTCCTGCGGCACAATGACGCGCCACACTCCGCTCTCGAGGAAAGTTACCGGCACGGTCACGACGCCGTCCCAGCTCCCGAGCTGGTTGTCGCGCTCGCGCGCCTGAATGGTCACGGTGAGCGTCATTGCGTCCGGATCGATCGACGACTCCTGGCTGATAAGCTCGGTGTACGTGGTCGTGTTGAAGTTGAAGGTGAGGTGCGCGAAGTCGTTTGCCACCAGCGGGTCGGGATCGGTTATCACGTCACCCACGTCCGGGTAGTACGCGTCGCCGGCCCAGGCGTCCTCCACCGGCGCGCCTTCCGGCGGCTCGACGTTCAGGATCAGCCCGGCCTCGCGTCCGCCTTCCTGCGGGATTACGACGTTCCACAGCCCGGAATCCGGGAAGGTGACGGCGACCGTCAGCGTCCCGTCCCAGGTGCCGCCCTGGCCGTCGCGCTCCCGCGCGTACACTACCACTGTCAGCGTCTTGGTGTCCGTGTCGAGATACGACTCCTTGCTGACCAGGTCGGTGTAAGCGGTGACGTCGAACGTCATTGTAAGGTGCGAGATGGTGTTCACCACCAGCGGGTCGGGGTCGATGGTGATGTCCCCTGCTTCGGCCAGGTACGCGCTTCCCGCCCAATCGTCCCACATGAAGTTGTCGCCGCTGCGGCAGCTCGCGGCGGCAAGAATAAGGGTAATGATCGCCAGGACAGCTCCCAGCGTCAGACCCGTTTTAATCCGTGTCTTCACAGTCCACCCCCGAAAAACTCGGTTTATCATTCCATGTTGCTTATCAGCAGGCCGCTATATCAGCGAGCCCGCCGATGGGCGGGTCTGACTTCGCCCCGGGGTGCGCGGCGATAATTATCCTTACGCCCCCGTTAAGGGCATGGAGTATTTTACCATATTGTTGAAAACTTGTGGATACTTCGTGTCCGAAGTCGATACGAGGTGCTTTAAGGCGTATCACTGCGGGGCTAATGCTATCGTCTGATGCCTAAAACTTCGCGTCAGGCGATTTACATGGAAGGGCGTGGAAGAGCACAAATGCTGCATCCGGCGATGTATTCGCCTGGCCTTTCACTCTACGCATTTGAGTGTGCTAGCTAAGCACTCCCGCGAGTTGCCGAGTGACTGAAAAAATGTTTCGTGTTATAATATTTCGTATACAAAAGGACTATCCGGTCCCTGCAGGTAGGGGTGTCCACCCCAATCGAGGGCACGATTTATGACGCCAAAGAACAATCTGTCGCCCGTTTCCGATTCCGCCACGGCGGAGGAATATTCCTTCGAGCCGGGAGAAAGAGATTTCGGTCTGCGGGTCCTGCGGGCGCTGCGCCGCATTATGCGGGCGGTGGATGTCTACTCGCGCAAGCTGATCGCTGGATATGGCATTACCGGGCCCCAGCTAATATGCCTTTCCCATATCGTTAAAGGCGAAGGCACAACTCTGTCCCGGCTCAGCCGCGGCATGTACATGAGTCCCAGCACGGTAAACGGCATTCTGGACCGCCTTGAGACAAAACACCTAATAAATCGCGAGAGGAAGGATCGTGACCGGCGCAAGGTCATTATCACCGCTACCGACGAAGGCAGAAAGGTCGCATCTCTCGCGCCTTCGTCCCTTCAGGACAAGCTGGCGAACGCGATGCAGCGGTTGCCTGAGAACGAACAGTTCGCCCTTACCGCTTCCGTTGAGAGGATTGTCGACCTGATGGAGATTGGCTACTTAGACAGTTCCCCAATCCTCGCAAAGGAGCTGAAGGCTACCGAGGAGAAGGAGCAAACCTGATCAGATGGATTTAACAATACTGCAAAAACAAGTGGCGAACGGTATCGACGAAGGCGCTCAGCTTATCCACTGGCGCGACTGGAAATGGCATTTGAAGCATGCTATCAAGGATGTGGAGACGTTTGAGAGGTTGCTTGGCCTTAAGTTTAAGCCAAAGGAGCGTGACAGGATAGAGGGGACTATAGCCCAGTTCCCCATGTCTATCACGCCTTACTACGCGTCGTTAATTGACACTGAGAATCCGCAGGAAGACCCCGTCTACATGCAGGCTTTCCCCTCCCCAGCGGAACTTGACATGAGCAAGTGTGATATGGCGGACCCTCTTGCGGAAGACAAGGATAGCCCCGCCCCGTGCGTTACGCACCGTTACCCCGATAGAGTGCTGTTCCTGGTTAGCAACGTCTGCGCGATGTACTGCCGCCATTGCACGCGCAAGCGCAAGGTTGGGGACGAGGACTTCGTGCCCAGCCGCAAGACGCTGGAGCTGGGGCTTGAGTATATACGCAAGACGCCGGTCGTGCGTGACGTGCTGCTGTCGGGAGGCGATCCTTTCCTACTATCAGACGGCTACCTAGACTGGATTCTGGGTGAGCTTAGAAGCATCGACCACGTGGAGGTTATCCGCATAGGTACGCGAACCCCTGCAACTTTGCCTTACCGCATCACCGACGACCTGGTGGATATGTTGAAGCAGCACCATCCCCTGTGGGTTAATACGCATTTTAACCACCCGCGCGAGATTACGCGCTCCTCCAAGGAGGCTCTGCGCAAAATGGCTGACGCGGGGATTCCGCTGGGCAACCAGTCGGTATTGCTGGCGGGAGTTAATGACTGTCCCCGCATTATGAAAGCCCTGGTGCATCGGCTGGTGGAAAACCGGGTCCGCCCGTATTACCTTTACCAGTGCGACTTAACGCGGGGGCTGTCGCACTTCCGCACGCCGGTCGGAAAGGGCATCGAGATTCTGGAGAGCCTGATTGGCCATACAAGCGGATTCGCCGTCCCCACCTATGTCATCGACGCTCCCGGCGGCGGAGGGAAGATAAGAGTCACTCCCAATTACCTGATCTCGTGGTCCACGAACAAGGTTATTCTCCGAAACTACGAGGGCGTTATTACGACCTATACCGAACCGGACTCATACAAGCCCGTCTTCTGCGACCGCGATTGTACAAACTGCAGGCTCCAACTGAAGCTCGAAGGCGCCGACGAGTGCAAAGCTGTGGGCATCGAAAAACTGCTCGCCGATTTCGACGAGACGATTTCGCTGACACCCGAAAACAACGAGAGGCATGAGCGGCGGCAGGAATATGACTAACCAAAAACCACCCAAAAGCGCTATTTCCCGGGCATGGCGCGCAGCCGCCTTCGCCGTTCTGGTTATTCCTGTCCTGGTCCTGGCGCTAATGAGCACTCCCGCTGCGGCAGCTGCAACGGAAGAAGCCGCGCTGAAGGTGGCGCTGACCGGCAAGTACCCCCCGTTTAGCACCTACGATGAGGAAGGCAACCTTATCGGCTTCGACGTCGACGTATCAAGAGCGGTCGCAAGACACCTGGGGCGCGAGCTGGAACTTGTGACAACCGAATGGGACGGTATCCTTGCCGGGCTTTTGGCAGGCAAATACGACGCCATCATTGGCTCCATGGCAATCACGGAAGAGCGGAAGAGAATGGTGGAGTTCTCCGCGCCTTACTACGAGTCGGGAGCGCAGCTATTTGTGCATGAAAAATACAGCGGCGAACTCGGCAGCATCGCCGATTGCTACGGCAAGCCGCTAGGCGTTGTTCTTGGCGAGACGTTTGAGCACTATTTGCGCGAGCATCATCCTGAAGTAAACACAGTCACCTACAAATCCACCGTTGATATTTTCCAGGATGTCGCCAATGGGCGTTTAGTGGGATTTGTAAGCGACAGATTGCTGGGCGCGTACCAGATCAAGCAGGCTGGGATGCCTTTTTCCCCGGCGGGAGACCTTCTTTATACGGAGAAGATGGCCATCCCGGTAGTCAAAGAAGAGCCTGAGCTGCTCGCACAGATCAACGGTGCTCTGGCGGATATGCGGGCGAGTGGCGAGCTGGGCGCGCTGTTCGACAAATGGTTCGGCCTGGCTAAAGAGCCGGCGGCTGCGCGCGAGGATACATCGAAGATTAAAACGGGCACAGTCGTGCAAATGCTCGGCAGAGGATTCGCCATCACGCTGTTCGTGGCTGCCACCTCTCTGTTGCTCGGCTTCATCTTCGCCATTCCCATGGGTATCGTCCTAAACAGCCAGCGGCTGGCCTGGCGGTGGGTGCTGCGGGCGTTTAACGATTTTGTCCGTGGGACTCCCGTGCTGATCCAGTTGTTTTTCGTCTACTTCGGTTCGGGACAGATTGGGCTGAACCTCTCGCCGATTACGGCCGCCGTCGTCACGCTGACCATAAACGCCTCGGCTTACATGGCTGAAGTAGTGCGCTCGGGCCTTATGTCGGTTGACCCCGGTCAGTCGCTTGCGGCCAGAGCGCTGGGACTCACCAGAGTGCAAACCTTCACCTCTGTCGTGTGGCCGCAGGCTTTCCGTATCGCGATGCCGCCGCTGATGAACTCCGTTGTCGCCCTGCTCAAAGACACCGCGTTAATCTCGGTTATATCCGTTGGCGAGGTAGTGCGGGAAGCCCAGGCGATTATCAGCGTTACTTTCAATCCCATGAAGTATTACTTAATCGTAGCGGTGATGTTCTTTATCGTAGCGTTCCCGCTGATGAAGCTGGCGGACAGGCTGGAAAGGACGATAAGAAAAAGGGGCTTCGCCCATGATTAGGATCGATAATGTTACGTTCCGGTATCCGGGAGGAGCGGTCGCGCTGCGAGACGTGAGTATCACATTCAGCGCCGAACATATCTTCGCGGTGCTGGGGGAAAGCGGCTCTGGAAAAACCACGCTGCTGAAATGCCTGGGCCGCTTCCTGCATCCGGCGAGCGGGCGGATTACGTTCGACGAGAGGGATATCTTCGATATGCCCGAGCGAGAGTTCCGGCAGGCGATTGGCATAGTCTTCCAGGATCTCTATCTTTTCCCGCACCTGACTGTCCTGCAAAATATGACTCTCGCTCCAATTAAGGTTTTGGGAGCAGAAGCAGCTAAAGCCGAACGCGATGCCAAAGAGGTGCTGGAGCGGCTGGGCATCCTCGATCTTGCTGACAGCTATCCGTCTCAGGTAAGTGGCGGGCAGGCCCAGCGTGCGGCCATCGCGCGCGGCCTGATCCTGCATCCTGCGTACATACTCCTTGACGAGCCCACCTCTGCCCTGGACGCAAAGACGACAGACGAGTTCGCGCAGTGGCTTGTGGAACTGAAAGAGACGACGAATTTCGTGATCGTTACGCACGACGTTCTTTTCGCCCGCCAGGTTGCCACCAAGGGGGTATACCTGTCCGAAGGCAAGGTGCTTGACAAGGGCAGTATCGAGAGCATCATCCGTGACGTCAGGGCGGGGGCGATCGCGGGCGGCGAGTGAACACCATATGAAGGACGAGATCGCAACAATTGGACAGTCGCTAATACAGTACGGCCCCTACAACAAGCGCATCTACCTTATGGAGATGAGCGACAGCGACATCCCGGACATCGTCGGCAAGCTTGACAGCCTTGCCGAGAAAGGCGGATACACCAAGGTATTCGCCCGCATACCGAAGAAGGCGGAATCTGTCTTCGAGCATCGCGGCTACAGGCGGGAAGCGTTTATTCCCGGCTTCTTCCGCGGCGTCGGCGGGGCCGCGTTTATGAGCAAGTACTTCTCGAGATCGCGCGCCCAGGAGAAGCATCCGGAACGAATCCACCATGTGCTTGTCGTCGCGAAAGGAAAAGCGGGAGAATCGCATATGCCCGAGCCGGACGGGCGGTTTAGCCTGTCAGCCGCTGAAGCCGCGGACGCAGAGGAGATGAGTGCCGTTTACGGCGAGGTATTCGCCTCATACCCTTTCCCGATACACGACCCGGATTACCTGCGCTCAACTATGGACGATAACGTGAGGTATTTTTGCGTTCGGGATAACGGACACATAGTCGCGCTGGCATCCGCGGAAATGCACCCCGAAGCGCGAAGCGTGGAAATGACCGATTTCGCGACCCTGCCCACATACCGCGGGCACCAGCTCGCACTTCACTTGCTTGAAAAGATGGAGGAAGAGATGCAAGGCGAGCGGATGCTTACTGCGTACACTATCGCCCGGGCGCTGTCGGTGGGGATGAACGTCACGTTCGCCCGCGCGGCCTACGAGTTTGCCGGGACGCTGACGAACAACACGAACATCTGCGGCCGTATCGAGAGCATGAACGTCTGGCACAAGCGCCTGGATTAGAGAGCCAAGCGGGAGACGGGGATCGAACCCGCGTAGCCAGCTTGGAAGGCTGGTGCTCTGCCACTGAGCTACTCCCGCGATTCAGTCGTCAGTCGTCAGCTTTCAGTCCGCAGAAAGAGAATTCTTCAAACCCTGTATAAGTTTACCAACTTCGGAGGTTCTTTTTCCAACCGTTGAGATTCCTCCGGAGTCAAGTAGCCGAGTCTTTCGACCAGTCGCAAAATCCTTATGGTCTCGTACTGCGACCGCAAAGCCACAGACAAAAACCGGGAAAACTCCCGGTCGCTCCCGCATCCGCTCCCTTCGGCGATGTTTAGAGGGATCGAGACGGAAGCGCGCCTGAACTGGGAGGTTAGCCCGTAAACCTCTTCTTTGGGAAGGCGCATGCTTACTTCGTGGACTCTCTCACAGAAATCCATCGCCTTCTGCCAGGCGATGAGCCGCTCGAACTTGTAGCCGCGTTTGACCGGCTCCGAGCTTGCGCGATGCGGTTTCTTAGGATGATTGGCGCTCATAGTGCCAAGTGTATCAGTCTGACGACTGAAAGCTGACGACTGAAAGCTGAATCTGGTGGGGGGAGGATTCGAACCTCCGAAGCGTTGCGCAGCAGATTTACAGTCTGCCCCCTTTGGCCACTCGGGAACCCCACCGTTTTGTCAATGTACACGGCTCGGAGCAAGCGCACGTCACCGACGCGCCATGGCGCTATGGCGACGGCGCGCGGCAATGCGTAAATATAGTCTACCCTATAGGCGGTGTCAATTAGCTGCGGCGATGATGCGCGGGGCTAGAAGCTTCTGCGCGCAAAGACAAGCTCGTCCACCGTGGTGCTGCGGTAGACGAACGCCGGCCGGCTGTTGATGTACTCGAACGCTGCGGCGTCAATCAGCTCGGCATCAACCGCGGCGATGGTGAAGTCCCAGGGGGCGCTTGCGTCGGCTTCGCCGTTTGACGCGTAGCGCACGGTATCGCCCAGCCCCTGAAATGCCAGAACGGGCAGCCCGTTGAAGCGGCGCAGGTGCTGCGTATCGTTCCCCATCGCGAAGGGCAGCCGCTGCGGGAGCCAGGCACCGCGCCCGTTTTCCAGCTCGTTTATGGCGTAGCTTATTCCCGCGCCGCCCGTCGTGTAGCAGACTGCGGGGCGGCCATCGCTAATGGTGAGCGAAGTCGTGCCCACTTGCGCAAGGCCCGCGTCCACCGAATACGTCATCCATGTGCCGACCCCGCTTTCCTCATCGGCGATAGCGAGCCTGACGTTGTTCGCGGAACTCTCTGCAAACGAAATCGCCGGGCGGCTCGTATTCAGCACGCGAAGCCAGGGCGAGAGAATTGGATTGGATGACGCATATACCGGACTCCTTTGCCAGGTGCCGCTGCCGTCTTCCGTGTCGCAGCGCGCGTATTCAAGCTGCGCCGTGCCGCCCGCGTCGTAGTAGACGACCGCGGGATTGCCCTGGACGAATCCCATGAAGACGCCGGAGCAGTCGCTCGTGAGAGCGCTGACCCGATAGGAATCCCAGCCCCCGGTTCCGTCGGAGCTTTGGTTGATTACGAAGTACACAACTCCACCGGAGGACACGCAGGCTATCGCCGGGCGGTCGTCCACCTCGGCGATGTCAAGACCGGCGCGGTAGTCCATACCGAGCACTAGCTGGCTCACAGCCCAGTCGCCCATGCCGTCGGACTGGCCGTTTATCGCGAAATAGAGGTCGGATGCGGATTCGCTGCCGGAACGGAACGCGATGCAGGGGAATCCCTGGACGGGAGCGAGCGCAACTTCGAGGCTGCCGCTGGATGTGTCTACGGGATTTGTATTCCACGGGCTGAGAGCTTCCAGATGCGCGTAAATGGCGTAATCCACTGCACCTGCGCCGCTTGTGGCGATGTGGACGTAGTAATCGTCATCCGTTAGAACTTGCCAGCTTAAGGCGGGCGCTTCCGTCTCGCCGGGCGCGGACGCGAGCACTGTTTGCGAGCTGTCGAGCAGCTCGACCGTGAGATCTTCGCCGCCAACGGGAGCCGATATGTAAAGGTCGAAGTAATCGCCCGACTCCGCGTAAAACGTGAAGTAGTCGCTGCTGTCGCCGTCGTAGCCTCCGGCTCCCACGCTGCCCCTGAAGCCGGCTACGGGGAATGCCGGCAGCGCATTGGCTTCCGTAGCGCCGTCATTGTCCTCCAGCTCGTCGTAGTCTGGCGAAGTCACGAAATATGTGAAGTCGTGCTCTATCGATCCCGCCGCGCCATCGACCGTGAGCGAGCCTTCGTATTGCCCCGGCTCGCCCATCACAACCACCGGCAGCGGGCCTTCGAAGTAGGACGGAGTGGCGCCCGCGCCAAAATCCCAGGTCAGTGAGAAAGGCGGCGAGCCTGAAATCCCCGCGCAGAAAGTCTGCTCTGTGCCTGTCTCTGCATACTCTGGATGCAGCCAGGTGACAAGCGGCGGTTCCGGCGCAGGCGGCTCCACGTTAATCACCAATGGCTCGCCCAGCGCGTAAAGGCGCTCCTCATAAGCGTCGTCAAGGTAGTAAGTGAGATTGCGCGGTTCCTCCTCGGTGGGGTCTTCCACTAACGCGAAATAGAGCACGGCCATTCCGCCGCCCCTGCCGGTGAACTCGAAGTTGTACAGGTCGCCGCTGGAGCGCTCCGGGATGAAGCCCGAAGTTGGCGTGATGTTGACCTCCACGCTGTTCAAATGGTCGTTCACCGGATGCGTGTGGTAGACGTCCGAGAATCCGAAAAAGATCTCCGGCGTCAGTAAAATTATCTCGCCGAAGCCTTCCGCCCAGATGCCGTCTTTTTCCCACCAGCTTCCGCCGTAGCTGCCGATGCTGAACGTCGGCCAGTCCGGCTCGATGATGCTCAAGTCGTAGCCCATCACCGCGCTGCCGATTGCCGCGAACGGATACTCCATATCTTCGGCGCTGACAAGCACCGCGGTCGTTTCCCCGACGATGATTGAAGTCTTGGTGGCTGTGATTTCGATGCTGTTCGCCGGAGGAGGCTCGTTCACAACAAGCGTGAAGTTGTGCCCGTCCATTCCATAATCGTTGGTAACCGCCACGGACGCGCTGTACTCGCCGACAGCGCCAAGCTGAACCTCTGGATTGCGCAGCGTGCTCGTGTTCGGAGTCGCTCCGCCGCCGAAATCCCAGTTGAATGTGAGAGGCTCGGTGCCTGTGACTCCCGCACTGAACGTGACATCCGCGCCCTCGATGCCCTGGGTCGGCGAAACGCCGGTTATATTCGGCGCGTCGCCCGGCACCTGGAAAAAGACAGGAATGCCGGCCACGCCCTCCGCCGACGTGCTGTCGAGCGGCACGACGCGGTACCACATGCTCTCATCCGCCGGCAAGGTGAATTTGAAGCGCAGGAAGCCCGTGCTGTCCGGCACGCCCTCACTGACCGTGACCTGTCCGACTTCGGTCGTGTAAGAGCCGGTCTGGGTATCGCTGCTGCGCACCGAGTAGCGCGCGGCCTCGTAGTTCCAGTACATGCCTATGGGGGTGATGTCGGCGATCTCGACTTTGCCGTTGTGGTCCCCGTCAGCGACTATGGCCGCGGGCGGCGTTCCCTCCTGCCCGTAGTACATCGCGATCGGCGTGATGTCCTCGACAAAAACCGCGCCGTCCTGTTCGTAGTCGCCAACGTTCTTGTAGTGCCACGTAAGCTCCCAGCCGCCCAGGCCATCCTCCTGGAAGTCCAGGTCGTCCACGATGTTCTCGTCGCCGACGACGGGCAGGCGGGCGAAGCTTACGCCGGCAGCTTCGCGCTTCGCCAGTTCTTCCTTCAACGCGGCTTTGAGTTTAAGGAACAGCTCCGGATTTACCCCGTCGGGAACGGGCAGCGCGTCTATCTCGCGCGCTATTTCACCAAGCGTTTGGGGAACGGGCGGAACGGTAAGCGCCGGCGGACTGTTGCGCCTTTTGCCGCAGGCGCAGAGCATCACAACAAGCGCCAGCGCTGCAAGGAGCGCAAAGGCGGTGGCTAGCGCCGCAGCATGTCGAGTTTCTCTCATAGTTCCCTCCCCGACTTGCTCCCCGGACTGGTTACCAAAGTATACCCCGTTGCAGGCTTGTGTGCAGCGGGGACGAGAATACTCTGTGGTTGACACTGAAAGCGCCGGAAGTATACTCGTTGCAGCGGGTGGTTTCACCGCTCGGACGAGACGATGCCTCGGATAATCCTTTCGGACAACATGGACGTGCTCCCGAGCATCCCGGACGGCTCGGTGAACCTCATCTATATTGATCCTCCGTTCAATACCGGTAAAGTCCAGGAGCGCACGCGGATTAAGACCGTGCGCGATGAGATTGGCGGCGACCGCGTGGGTTTCCAAGGCCGCAAATACCGCACCGAAAAGCTGGGAACGCGGGCGTTCGCTGACGCATTTGACGACTTCCTGGAGTTCATGGAGCCGCGCCTGAAGGAAGCGCACCGGATTCTCGCAGCGGACGGCTCGTTTTTCCTGCATATAGACTACCGCGAAGTGCACTACTGCAAGGTACTGCTCGACGCCATCTTCGGGCGCGAGTGCTTCCAAAACGAGATTATCTGGGCGTACGATTACGGGGCGCGCAGCAAGAAACGCTGGTCGCCCAAGCACGACAGCATCCTGTGGTACACCAAAGATCCCAAACGCTATACCTTTAACTATAACGAGATTGACCGCATTCCGTATATGGCGCCGGGGCTGGTGGGCAAGGAAAAAGCCAAGCGTGGCAAAACGCCCACCGACGTATGGTGGCACACTATCGTTCCCACCAAAAGCGCGGAGCGCACGGGATACCCGACGCAAAAGCCCCGGGGAATCCTCGCGCGCATCGTGAAGGTTCACACGAAACCGGAGGATGTGGTGCTGGATTTCTTCGCCGGAAGCGGGGCGCTGGGCGAGGCGGCGGCGCGGCTGGGGCGTAATTTCATCCTGATCGACAACAATCCCGATGCGGCGCAGATAATGGCGCGGCGCTTGAGCTTCGCCGAGCCGAAATGCGAGGGATTCGAACCGATGAAGCGTAAAAAGGGCGATTCCTGCTAGAATACGCGCCTACCTAAAAAGGGGAGGGTAACAATGGAACTCAATGACCTGCTGCGCGAGATGATCAGCTCCAATGCAACCGACCTGCATCTGGTCTCCGGCAGGCAGCCGCGCCTGCGCATTGACGGTGTTCTCCAGGGATACGATGGGGAAGCGCCGGTGCTGCAGCGCGAAGCCGTGCTGGAACTGGCCGAAGAGTATTTCGGATTTGACCTGGAGGAGAACGGCGAGCCGTTTCCGCTGGTGTATGCCAGTTCGATAAAGCGCCATGGCAGGCGCTTTGCGGGAACGCTGCTGGTAAACGACATATCCGTAAGCCTGGTCGTACGGCTGCTGCCCAAAGATGTGCCGCCGCTGGAGAAGCTGGGGGTCCCGCCGGAATTTATGAAGATCCTGGAGCTTTCGCACGGGCTTGTTGTCATCGCCGGTGCTAGCGGCAGCGGGAAAACAACGACGCTTTACTCGGTCGCTAATGAGCTCAACCAGCGCCCTTTGTGCATTTGTATGCTCGAAAACGGCGACGGCCTTGAACTCGCGCCCAGCGAAGCGGTAGTCCACCAGATAACCTACGATCCATTAGACGGCGCCGCCGAAGCCTTTCATTATGCGTTGCTCGCGGACGCCGACGTCATCATCGGTTTCATTGAAGATGAGCACGACCTTATGGCTGCGATCAAGTGCGCTAGCACGGGCCATCTCGTAATCGTCAATTACAGCGCGGCGACGGTCGAAGATGCGCTGGGCAGGCTGGCGGATCTTGCCATGACGTTTACGCACGGCGAAACGCAGCTCGCGGACGCGCTTGCAGTCTGCGTGAGCCAGCAGCTTGCGCCCAAGGAGGGCGGCGGCAGGCGCGCGGTGCTGGAAGTGCTGTGGTGCGACGAAGACGCCAAGGCCATAATCAGGGGCGAAGAGCCGCTGGAAAGCGTCGCCGAGCTGCTCAAGCGCGAGGGCAACCTCGCGCGTGAAGAGTAGGCCCGCCTTCGCGAGCTTAGTCCCGCGAATACAGGCCGACGAGCGTCGCCTGGGCGATGATGTGGCCCTCCATCGCCCGCTCCAGCGCCGCCTTGTTCGCTCCGGGTTTTAGGTCCAGCGCGGCATCCAGCGCGTAGAGCTTGAAGAAATAGCGGTGGGTGCCCGAAGGCGGCGAAGGCCCGCCATAATCGCTGCGCCCCCAGCCGTTGGCGCCCTGAACCGCGCCCGCAGGAACGCTGCCCGCGGAAATCTCGGCGGTGGCAGGCGGGATGTTCCAGACAATCCAGTGGTCCCACGTGCCGCGCGGCGCGTCCGGGTCGTCCATAATCAGCGCCAGGCTGAGGGTCCCGTCCGGAACCGCGCTGATTGCCAGCGGCGGGCTTACGTTGCGCCCGTCAGCGGTGTACTCGGGCGGGATGCTCCCGTTTTCGGCGAACGCACTTGAAGTTATGCTGAACTCGCTCATAGCCTCATTATACAGCTCGCCGGGAAGCACGGGGACTTCGTCAGGCGGCAGTGCGGCTTCCTCGGCCTGGATACCGCCTTCGGGCTCAGCCACCTGCGGCGGGATTATAATGTCCTTCGTTGGGCGGCTGATCAGCCCGATAAGAACGATGGCGATAAGAACGCCTACGATGACTATCCAGAGCATTGCCCGGCCGCTTTTTGCGGTGCCTTTGCCATTTCCAGGCATCGCGTCCATCCAATTATCAATCGGTTTCCGCTCCACCTATTATGATACCGCAAGTTTACGCTGATTGCCTGACTTGGCGGAGGAAATTCCCAGGGGGGGCTAAGGCGCGGTGCCGCGCAGCCAGAGAGTGGTGAACAGATAGGTCCAGAGGGATTTGTGGATCTGGGTGTCAGTGCCGACGCCTTGCCGCACTACGGCAAACGCACGCCGCATCACGCGCATGTCGCACAGGTGGTTGAGCGGATTCGTCGTTGAACTCAGCTCGTCGCCCAACGCCGTAAGCATCTCCGGAACTTCAAGCAAGCTGCCTTCGTGTGGGGCGAATCCGCTCTTTGGGCGGTAAAGCAACTCGGGCCCAAAGAAACTCTCCATATCGTGGGTAAGTATGGGTTTCCTGTGGGCGCTTAGGTACTTCACCTCCGGCGGGATAGAAAGGCTCGCGCCAAGCGGCTCGCGGTGCATATAAGGGTATACGGGAAGCAACCCGAGCTGGCGCAGCGCTGACGCGCCTTTGGTCGAGACCTGAGCCGATCGGTAAAAGATGCCCAGTATCGACCGCTTCTGCGTTATAGAGAACTGTGGCCTGAACAGGTTCATAATGTGTGATTCGCAAAGCTCAATCATCCTGCTGCGCTCAGCATCCGTAATCCTCATTACACGATCAGAGGGAGGGGTCTTAGCCACGCAGATGCTGTAGGGGTGCGGCAAGTGCACCGTCCGCCAGATAGTTCGCAAAGCGTATTCAACCTTGCCGGGACACGACCACGCGAAATGCTCATACAGCCAGGCGGCGATGCGTCGCAGCGGAAGCGGAATGCGGTAGAGCCTGCGCCAGTAAGGATCGTTGTACGCCATCATCAGCAGCGAGTCGGCCGCGGTGCCGTCCCAGACGTTTGCGCCAGCAGGCGCGAGCTGGGCCAAGCCCTGTGCGAGGTGCAGCGACACAAGCGTGCCCAGGTCGCCAAAAGGAAACTCGTAGTACTGCGGAATTCCCGCGAGCATCCGGCTGTCGCTGCGGTCCGCGCCGTCAATGACGGTCAGCGGGAAGCCCAGCGTATCCGCCATGCTCCGGGCGTCCCGCACCGCACGCCCACCCGCCTCGAAAGCATAAAGCACGAGATGGCACGCTGCTCCCAGCTCACGCAGGCGCCAGGCAAGATAGGCAGAATCGATGCCGCCGCTGAAGCATACGTAGTTGATTTGCGGGGTAATCATTCGCGAGAGAGCCTTGTCCATCTCCGCAGCGAACGCTCGTGCGCAGTTAGCCACGCTGGTTTCGGCTTGCAGCGCGGGGAAGTGCTTTACCGGATGCGCGACGAGCTTTGGCTCCAGCGAGCCGGGCGAGAGCTTCAGCGTGTGCAGCGCGGGAACTGAGCGGACGCCTTCGATAACGCTCATAACCGGAGGCAGGCTCATATACGCAAGCATAAGCCGCAGCGCCGTCTCGTCAAAGCCGGGATTTCCGATGTAGCGGAAGCACCGCAGGTCGTTAGAGATGGCGGTAGTCCCGCCGAACCGGGCGTGCCAGGCCTGAAGCGGCGTAAATTCGTCAAGGCGCAGCTCCAGCTCGCCGGTTTTCCTCGAAAAACCAAGCGTATAGGATCTCCCAGGTGCAGGCTTGCCACGCGCTTCAAATCCGCAGCCGTCAATCCGCTCGTTGGAGGGAAAGGAACAGGCGAAACAGCCGTTGGCGTCTGCCTCGCTTACGCGGCAGCCCTGCGACAAAAAAAGCTGAAGCGCGGCGCCATTTTTAGAGCGGACGGTGATTAGCGCGGGCTTTGCCGATTTAGCCGCGAAGTACCGCTCGATGCCGGCTTTGCAGGCGGGATCAGGCTGCCCGCCCGCGCTGTATATCGCGGCAAAGAAACCCAGCGGCAGCGGGTGCGGCGTTACCGTGCGCTTGCCTTTCATTGCGCGCACACAACCTGAATTAAGTCTCCCCCTGAGTGGATGAAGCCCACGCCGGTGCCATTGTAGCGCAGATACCGTCCGCAGCCCGCTTGAACGCGCAATGATGTGGGGCTAGAATAGGCTTGATGGCGGATTTTGACGCAAACGACATCTTGGCGAAGGCTGATATCGTTAAACGCAACGCCCAGCCGGTGCTCGAAGCCGCCGAAAGCGCGCCGCAACGCGTGACGGTCGTCGGCATCACCAAGTACGTGGACGCGAGCTGGTGCTGCGCGGCTGTGGACGCGGGGCTGGCTGAGCTTGGCGAGAACCGGATATTAGAGGGGATTGAGAAATACGACGCGGTGAGGGCTACCGGACGCGAGTTCACGGCGCATCTTGTCGGGCCCATCCAGAGCAATAAAGCGAAGAAGGTTCCCGGAAGCTATGATTTCGTACAGTCGGTGCACCGGCAAAAGATTGCACGGCTGCTCGACGCCGAATGCGAGAGCTTGGGGCGGCAGCTTCCGGTGCTTGCCGAGGTCAACATTGACGACGAGCCGCAAAAAGCGGGCCTGCTCACCGACGAAGTACTCCCGTTCGTGCGCTGGGTGAAGGAGAGCTGCCCGCGCCTTTCAGTGCGCGGCGTGATGTGTATCCCAAAATGGCCCGAGGGCGGAGTTGTGGACGAGGAATACGAGCGCTCGTCCCGGGCGAGTTTCGCCCGCACGCGCGAGCTATTTGACGAGCTGAGAAACGAGCACGGCTCGCAGATTAACGTGCTTTCAATGGGAATGAGCGCGGACTATCAATGGGCCATCGAAGAAGGCGCGACGATGATCCGCGTGGGGCGCATGCTGTGGGGGGAGTAGAGCTCCCGGAAAGACCTATTCCGTCTTAGTTAGCATTGACCGGAGGCCGTCGCCGCGCCGCACTGCGACGCTAGCGTCAGGTGAAACAGCCGTCAGTCGTCAGCTTTCGGCCGTCAGCAGGAGAAGGCGGATCTTCAGATTGCGCCGCGTCCAGGCGCTGGCGCACCTCTTTGCAGAGCCGGTCGGCGCGGGCGATGAAGCGCATATGCGGTTCGGGGATGGAGGATTCTTCGTCGGAGGACAAAACCGCCGCAAGAGCGTCCTCAAGGATAGAGTAGCGGGAAGATTCTGTAGTAAGAGGCTCCCCACCGAGTCCGCCGGGCGCGTCGGCGACAGCCCTGGTCTTGTCATCCGAAGAGCCAGCCCTGAAGGGCTGGACTACCGAAGCCTTGTCACCCTCGTTGGAGGGCACGGCATGCCGCGCCCGCTCCGGCGGGCAAGCGCCCGCGCCACCGGTATTAGACCCATTAGACCCGGACGCGCGGCCTCCAGGCCGCGAGATTTTTAAAGGTGTGGGGGCCTGGAGACCCCCACTCCAGCTTTTAATCTGGGGCCATCGGGTGTGCTTGTCAACCGAGGCCGGTCGTCCCGACTGCAGGGCGGACATCATGCCCGTTATGTTCTTGGCGCACGCGAGCGCGTCTTTGGCGCTGCACGCGTTCACCGCGTCGGCATCGGAAGCGCGTTTCAGATAGAGCTGGAGGAGATGCGCGAGCTGGGAATGCAGTTTCCCGGCGTCGAACGACGCCGAGTAGCCAGTAGAATCCCCCTCCGGGTGGTGTCGGCTATCCAGCCGACACACCTCATGGTCGTCCGCCTGGATAGGCGGCCGCACCCGGTTCCGGGGCTTT
>Ga0180434_10000724_pt1 | contig 48408 bp, 34 predicted proteins | sample SS_ome_7_FD_132453 | JGI IMG/M metagenome (GOLD analysis project Ga0180434, IMG submission 132453) | Hypersaline lake sediment archaeal communities from the Salton Sea, California, USA - SS_1_D_2 metaG | ecosystem: Environmental > Aquatic > Non-marine Saline and Alkaline > Hypersaline >... | reverse complement strand
GCCCTGTACTGGGCGTCCGCCGGTTGGATCGCCGCCTTCTCTCTGGATCCCTTTGACATGAAATTCGGCATCACCCTCCCCCAGGCAGAGGCCATGATGAAGAAGGTCCTCAACCTGGATGAATCCTTCCGGGACGGGGCGGTCCATGATTTTTTCATCCTCTATTACGGTTCCATCCCAGACTATATGGGGGGGAGTTTTGCCAAAGCCCGGGAACATTTCCAAAAAGCCCTGGCTTTCGCCGGGGAAAAATCCGCCTCACCCTACTTGTCCCTGGCCTCCACCGTTTCCGTAAAAGAACAGAATGTCCGGGAGTTTCGAGAGTTGCTGGCCCGGGCCCTGCAAATCAACGTGGATCAATATCCTTCACTGCGGCTCCAGAATGTGATCTATCAGCGCCAGGCCCGCTGGATGCTGGATCATATCGAGGACTACTTCGTAGTGGTGACCGAAGACGATCCCATTTCGCCGACAGGAGACAACCCATGATAAAAAAGACCTCCCTTCTGGGTCTCTGGATCCTTACCACCCTTACCGCCGCCGCCATCACCATCAAGATCGGCAGTGTGGCCCCGGCCCGTTCTCCCTGGGACATCGCCCTGAAAAAGATGAACAAGGAATGGGTCAGAATCACCAAGGGGCAGGTTCAGCTGAAGATCTACCCCGGGGAAATCGCAGGTAATGAAGGAGATGTCATCCGCAAGATGAGGATCGGAATCCTGGGGGGCGGGGTGTTCACCAGTATCGGACTTTCAAAAATTTACCCGGATATCAACCTGCTGAATGTCCCCTTCCTGATCACCTCCCAGGAAAAACTGGATTATGCCCTGAAATGGCTGAAACCCGTTTTTGAAGAAGGCCTGGAAGAGAAGGGATTCAAGATCCTGGCCTGGTCCATGGCCGGATGGATCCATATCTTCTCCAAGGAACCGGTCCTCTACCCCCGGGATCTGAAGAAGCACAAACTGTCCTTCAGCACCGGGGAACCCCTCTGGGAACAGGCCTGGAAAAAATCCGGCTACCGGGTCATCCCCAATGACCTCAAGGACATGATGATGGCCCTGCAGAGCGGCATGGTGGATTCTTTCTATCTTACCCCGCTGGTTACGGCATCGGCCCAGTACTTTGCCTTTGCCCCCAACATGTGTTCCCTGAAGATCGCCCCGGTGGTGGGGGGAATCGTGGTTACCAAACGCGTATGGGACCGGATCCCGGACCCCTACAAACCCCAAATGATGCAGGTGATGAAGGACATCGAAGCGGAATTGAACCTTGAACGGGAAAAGCTCACCCGTGAGGCCATCCAGACCATGAAGGAGAACGGTATGGTGATCAACCAGGCTCCGGAGGATTCTCTGGCAAAATGGACGGCCGAAGCCGCCAAAGGCCTGGATGAAGTCATCGGCAAGGCCTTCTCGGAAAAACTGTACCGGGAATTTTTGGACTACCTGAAGGGTTTTGAATCCGCCGGCGATGAAAGATAGGCTGGCAGGGCTTCTCCAGTCGATAGAGCGGAAGACGGTCTTCGCAGCGGTCTTCCTGCTGGCGCTGATACCGGTACTGGAAGTCCTGGCCCGCAAACTCTTTCATACCGGTATTCCCAATTCCACCAATTACATACACCACCTGGTTCTGATCCTCACCTTTCTGGCCGGCATGATCACCACCCGGGAGAAAGATCATCTGGCCCTGACTCTGAAGATGGGATTCTCCGAAAAGATGAAAAACCGGATGGACCTGCTGGTCTCCTTTTTCGCCTCCCTGTTCACCATGGCCTTCGCCTGGTCCGCCTTCTCTTTTGCCCTGAACGGATTCAGCCGGGAACAGAAGGTGGGACCCATCAGCACCAAGTATATCGTGTTGATCATGGGTTTCGGATTTACCGTCATGGCCTTCCGGTTCGTTACCCGGATCCCGAAAGATAAACACAACCGCCTGCTGGTGTCGGCCGGACTGGTCCTGGGGTCTTTCCTGGCGATCAAACCCATCATCAACATCCTTTCCAATCTCACCGGCAGTTTTCCCCAGATGTTTGAGTCCCTGATCATGGGATACGACCGGTGTATCGCCCTGCTGGGGCTTCCCCTCATCATTACCCTGGTAATCACCGCCTTTCTGGGTATGCCCATCTTCATCGTCCTGGGAGGCATTGCCTTTATGCTGTTTGCCCAGGGGGGGCAGGCCCTGGAGGTGGTCCCCAATGAATCCTACACCCTGTTGATCGATCATTCCATTCCGGCCATACCCCTGTTCACCATTGCCGGTTTTCTGCTCTCCGAGAGCAAGGCGGGACACCGGCTGGTGAACCTGTTTCGATCCCTTTTCTCCTGGTTCCCCGGTGGCCTGGCGGTGGTCAGCATCCTGGTCTGCGCTTTTTTCACCACTTTCACCGGCGCATCGGGAGTAACGATTCTGGCCCTGGGGGGGCTGTTGTTCATGGTGCTCAGGGAAGGCAATTACAGCAAGAAATTCAGTACCGGCCTGTTGACCGCTTCCGGCAGTATCGGACTCCTCTTTCCTCCCAGCCTGCCGATCATTCTTTACGGGGTCATCGCCCAGATCAGCATCAAGGATATGTTCATCGGGGGCATTCTCCCCGGTATCCTGATGATCCTGGTCATGGCCATCGTGGGGGTTTTATACGCCCGCCACAGCAAAGTGAAGAAGGAGACCTTCCAGGCCCGGCAGGTACTGGGATCCATCAAATCCGCCATCTGGGAAATCCTGCTCCCGGTCATTATTTTGCTGTTTTATTTCGGAGGCATTACCACCCTGGTGGAAAGCAGTGCCGTGGCAGTTATCTACATACTGATCGTGGAGTTGCTCATTCACCGGGATATCAGAATCCGGGATCTTTCCCGCATCATCCAGAAATGCATCCCGATCATCGGGGGGGTATTGATCATCCTGGCCCTGGCCAAGGCCCTGTCCTTTTTCATGGTGGATGCCCAGGTTCCCCTGAAACTTACCGAGTGGGTCCAGGAAAACATCCACTCAAAGTATCTCTTTTTGCTCCTGCTCAATATCGGACTGCTGATCACCGGCTGTTTCATGGATATCTATTCCGCCATTCTGGTGGTGGTGCCTCTGATCATTCCGCTGGGCGACCTTTTCCAGATTCACCCGGTTCATCTGGGCATTATTTTCCTGGCCAACATGGAACTGGGATATCTGACTCCCCCCGTGGGATTAAACCTCTTTCTGGCCTCCTACCGTTTCAAATCCCCGGTGCAAAAGATCTACCGAAATATCCTGCTTTTCTTCTTTATCCAGCTGGTATCCGTGCTGCTGATCACCTACCTTCCCTTTTTCTCCACTGTCTTTTTAAAATCGTGAAATTCCGGTCAGTAGATGATTTCCACCGAATTTTCCCCGGTCAGTTCCTCGATCTCTTTCTTCATGGCCAGGGTGGGATCCAGCCCCCCCTGTTCTTCCAGAGGATTTAACACCACCTGTTTCTGGTCCCCGGTCTGGATGTAGATCCGGTAGGGCGTCGAGGCCCGGTTCTTTTCCAGGGCCTTTTTCAAATCCCGGATAAACTGCCGGGTGATCAGGTGGCTGGGGAAATGGATGATTACGGCTTCCGCCTTCTTCTGGAGATACTCTTCGAAAGGCACTGCGGATTCCAGAAACAAGACCGTTTCCTGATCTGACCGCTTCAGGCTGGCCACGATGAAAAAGGGTTTGTCGATCGCAATTTTGTCCCGATAATCCTTCCAGATCTGGTTGAAAGCCAGAATTTTGACCCGGCCGGTGAGATCTTCAAAGAAAAGCTCCCCGTATTTCTTCTTGTTCTTGCGGGCGGTCAATTCCTTGATCTGGGTGAATACTCCCCCCAGCCGGACGCTGTCACCGTTAAAATCCCCCAATCGCGCACTGGTGCAATTGGCGATTCGCTTTAATTCATGTTCGAATTTTTCCACCGGATTGTAACTGAGGTATATCCCGCTGATTTCCCGTTCGTACTGGACGATCTGATCATCGGGCCATTCCTCCATTTCCGCCTGATCCTGGGGGATGGTAATGGTTTTGAGGAAGTCCTGCTCTCCGAACAGGGACTGCCGGCCCCGGGCCCGGAGTTTGCGGATGGCGTCCCCCTGGTGGATGAAATCCTCCACGCTGGAATAAAGCACACTGCGGTGATAACCGAAATCGTCCAGGCCTCCGGCCTTGACCAGGCTTTCCAGGACCGCTTTGTTCACCTTGCAGAGATCGATCCGGGTGACAAAATCACCCAGATCCTTGAAGGGTCCGTTCTTTTCCCGTTCGGAAAGGATGGAGCGGATCGCGCTTTCCCCCACATTTTTCAACCCCTTCAAACCGAACCGGATGGTGCCGCCGCTCTCGGGGACGAAATTTTCATAACTTCGGTTGATACTGGGTGGAAGAATCCGGATCCCGTGTTTCTTGCACTGGGAGATATACTGCACAATTTTTGAATCCGTGGTGGTCTTACTGCTCTCGTTGGTCAGGTTGGCGCACATGAAATAGTTGAGATAATGGGCTTTCAGATAGGCCGTCTGATAGGCGATGTGGGTATAGGCTGCCGAATGGGACTTGTTGAATCCGTAACCGGCGAAGGTTTCGATCTGGGAAAAAAGTTCCTTGAGTTTGGCCCGGGGATGGCCGTTCTGCACACCGCCGCGGATAAAGTCTTTCTCCATCTTCTGGATTTCATCGGTAAGTTTCTTCCCCATGATCTTGCGCATCTGGTCGGCTTTGGCCATGGAGAAACCGGCGATAATCTGAGAGATCTGCATCACCTGCTCCTGGAAAACAATGATACCGTAGGTATCCTGGAGGGTTTCCCGGATCTCCTCAAAAAGAAACTCCGTGGGTTCCTCATTGCGTTTGCGCTTGATATACCGTTCCGCCATTCCGGATTCCAGCGGCCCGGGCCGGTACAGACCGTTCAGAACGATCAGGTCTTCGATTTTGGTAGGGTGAGACCGTTTCAGAAACTGTCGCATCCCGGGACTTTCGAACTGGAAGATGCCGTCGGTCTCTCCATTCTGAAAAACCTGGAAAGTGGCGGGATCATCCAGGGGAAGATTGTTGATGTCGATTTCAACGCCTTCCCGTTCCTTGATCTCCTCCAGGATCCGGCGCAGGATGGTCAGGGTTTTCAGACCGAGGATATCCATCTTCAACAGGCCGATTTCCTCCACCTCATCTTTTTCAAACTGGGTCACGATATTGCCCTTGGCCTTGTAGAGAGGCAAAAACTCGGACAACTCCCGGGGGGCGATCACCACGCCGGCGGCATGCATCGAAGTATGGCGGACGGTATTCTCGAGTTTGGCGGCAAAACCGATCAGCTGATCCACCTGCTTTTGGGGCAGGAGTTTCAGCTGTTTTTGAAAATCCTGGTTCTGCTGGTATTCCGTCAGAATTCCCTTGGTATGATCGGGCAGGGCCTTGGCCAGTTTGTCCACGAGACTCAATTTGATATCCAGAACGCGGCCGATATCCCGGATGGCCAGCTTGGTCTTCATTCTTCCGAAAGTGACGATCTGGGCCACATTATCGTCACCGTAGGTCTTGCGGATATATTGGATCACCTGATCCCGATGATCGGTGTCAAAATCGATATCGATATCCGGGAGGGAAATCCGTTCCGGGTTCAAGAAACGCTCGAAGATCAGGTTGTATTTGAGGGGATCGATGGAGGTAATGCCCATGACGTAGGCCACCAGGCTGCCCACCACAGATCCCCTTCCCGGGCCCACCGGAATTTTGCGGGTTTTGGCAAACTGGATGATATCCCAGACAATCAGGAAATATCCGGGAAATCCCATTTCAATGATCTTGTCCATTTCATAGGTCAGGCGTTTCTCATAAACCGTCAGGGGGTACCGGGAACGGGAGAATTCCGGTTTCAGTGCATCAAAGCCCTGCTCACAGATCTCTCTGAATACCTGATCCACCGTCTTGCCCTTATCCACCTTGAATTCCGGAAGGTAATAGGTGCCAAGTTTGAACGAATAATTGCATTTCGCCGCAATATCCATGGTGATATCCAGGGCCGGAGAATCATCGGGAAACAGCGTTTTCATCTCCCCGGCGGATTTCAAATACATCTCCTCGGTTTCCTTTTTCATGGGCCGATCGGAATCCGACAGGAGGTGGTTGGTCTGAATGCAGATCAGCACCTCGCGGGCATCGGCATCCTCCTGCTCGATATAATGCACATCGTTGGTAATCACAAGGGGGATGGAGAGATCCCGGCTCAGGGTCTTCAATTTGTCCAGAACGGCCAGTTGCCGGGGCAAACCGTGGTTCTGGACTTCGATATAATAATCGTCCCCGAATACCTCCCGGTACCAGCGGGCACAATCGTAGGCCTTCTCGTCCTGATGGTGGAGAAAATAAAAGGGAACTTCTCCCTGGATACAGGCCGACAGGGCCACCAGCCCCTGGGTATGCGTGTGCAGCAGTTCCTTGTCGATCCGGGGCTTCCGATAAAAGCCGTCCTGGTAGGAGTGGGAGATCAACTGGGAAAGATTCCGGTAGCCTTCGGCGTTTTTCACCAGCAGTACCAGGTGATGGTAATTCCCTTCTTCCCTCTCCTTCCTGGGTTTTTCCAGCCGGGATCCGAAGGCCACGTACATCTCCGCGCCGATAATCGGCTTGACATCCGCTTGCCGCGCGGTTTTGTAGAAATGGACCGCTCCCAGGATATTCCCGTGATCGGTGAGGGCGATGGCCGGCATCTGGAGGGCCTGGGTCTTCTCGATCAGGGATTGAATTTTCACCGGGGAGTCCAGCAGGCTGTATTCGGAATGCACGTGCAGATGGATAAAACTACTCATCTATTCCCATTCAATGGTTCCGGGGGGTTTGGAGGTAATATCGTACACCACCCGGTTGATGCCCTTCACTTCGTTGACGATTCGGTTGGCGGTACGATTCAGGAAATCAGGGGGGGCTTTGTACCAGTCCGCGGTCATGCCGTCGATGCTCTCCACCAGCCGGATCGCCGCCACGTTTTCATAGGTACGCAAATCCCCCATTACCCCAACGGTCCTGACCGGCAGCAGGACCACGAAAGCCTGCCAGATCTGATCATAAATATCAAAACGGTGCAATTCTTCAATTAAAATCCGGTCCGCTTCCTGCAGAATTTTCACCCTTCCAGCGGATACCGGTCCCAGTATTCTCACCGCCAGACCCGGTCCCGGAAACGGATGCCGGTTGATAAAGCGCTCTTTCAGCCCCAGCTCCCGGCCGATGGCCCGGACCTCGTCCTTGAACAGTTCCTTGAAAGGTTCAATCAACTCCCAGTGCAGCCGACGCGGCAGGCCTCCCACGTTATGGTGGCTCTTGATGGTGGCGGAGGGCCCCTTGACCGACACCGACTCGATCACATCCGGATAAAGGGTTCCCTGGGCAAAAAAACGCACCGGTCCCACTTCCCGCTGGATGTCCCGGAATACGTCGATGAAAGTACGGCCGATAATTTTCCGTTTTTTTTCCGGTGATGCGACCCCCTTCAGCCGCCGCAAAAAAATCCCGGAAGCATCGATCCCTCTGACCTGGAGTTTCAGGTCATTGCGGAAACAGTTCATCAGCTGGGTGAACTCATCTTTTCTCAACAGGCCGGTATCGATAAAAACCGGGAGCGATTGATCCCCGATGGCCTTCTGGAGCAGCAGGGCCAGGACCGTGGAGTCCACACCTCCGCTCAATCCCAGGATCACCCGTTCGGATCCCACCTGGCGGCGGATCTGCCCTGTGGTGGTCTCGATGAAGTTTTTCATATTCCAATCCGGGACCAAACGGCAGATATCCAGCAGAAAATTGCGCAGTATCGTTTCTCCCTCCCGGGTATGGACCACCTCTGGATGAAACTGGACGCCGTATATATTCCGCTTCCCGGATTCGATAGCTGCAAACTCCGTGTTTCCGGTAAAACCGCTGATAATAAAATCCGGCGGCAGATTCCGCAGCTTGTCCCCATGGCTCATCCAGACCGGGGAGGGATTCTGTACTCCCTTCATCAACCGGCTCCCTTCCTTGATATGCAGCCGGGCCAGTCCATATTCCCGGTTGGGGGAACTGATCACCCCGGCCCCCAGGTGCTGGGCGATCACCTGCAGTCCGTAACAGATTCCCAGAACCGGGATCCCCAAATTAAGAATCTCCGCTGATATATTGGGCGCGTTCTTTTCGTATATGCTGCTCGGTCCTCCGGACAGAATGATGGCCCCGGGGGAATCCTTTTTCAGCACCCTCAGATCCACATGGAAAGGATGAATGACGGAAAAAAATCCCAGTTCCCGGGTTCGACGGGCGATTAACTGGGTGTACTGGGAACCGAAATCCAGAATCGCGACCTTGCTCTTCATGCGATTATTCTACCAGATTGCACGGGGGGTGCCAATAGGATGATGGAGATTACCGCAGGGAAATTCAGGATTTGAGCTTAAGCAGATCGGAGGTGATCAATCCGAAAATGATCCGGCTGGTATCGAAAATATTGATGCCCGTTTCCTCGGATATCTCGGAAATGGAATGGGAACCGTCTATCTTGGAAATAATCAGCCATTCCAGGGTGGAGAGAGAAATTTTTCGCCTCTCCTGCTTGTTGATTTCCTTGAACTCGGGAATGGAGTCGATGGAACCGATCTTTCTCCGCAGGAGTTTCCATTCATCGATGCGGCGAGCGGATTCCATCAACAGGGAGGTAACCGACCGGGTAATGGTCTTTTCCACGTCAAACCCGCCCTCTTCAAATTCGAATTTGCCCTCACCCCAGGCGATCAGGGTAAAGATGGCGTCTTCACCACGGTATTTTTCCACTTCGGAATGGATGATGTCTCCGTCTTTGACGTAGATATGCCCGGTGGTGCCATTGGGTTTGGTAAGCACAAAACGGCCGTTCTGCTTGGAGTTGGACACCAGTTGCATGATATCCGCTAGGTTGACTGACTCTAAAGATCCTTGTAAGCCCATTTTAAAAGGTTATAGATTCTAAATTATATGGCTTTATCACAAATTGTCAAGAATTTTCCCCTTTTTTTTTCCGACTGCCGAGAGTTCCGTTGTCCCCATCGGCGCGGCAACAAAATCCAAGCAGGCCGGGGGGATCGTACTTTGACATTTCCTCTTCAATGTTTTACGCTTACGCCGAGGAGGTTTTCATGAGACCTATCAATCAGGGGATTTCCATCGCCCTTTCCCTGGGCCTCTTTCTCATCGCCCTTCTGCCGATGGCCGGTGCCGACCGTTTGACCGGCTGGATGTTCGCCACCCGTTCCGAAGTGATTGGACAGGGAGGCATGGTGGCCAGCAGCCAGCCCCTGGCCGTCCAGATCGGGATCGATATTTTAAAAAAGGGGGGAACCGCGGTAGATGCCGCCATCGCCGTGAACGCCGCCCTGGGGCTGATGGAACCCACCAGTTGCGGGATCGGGGGAGACCTTTTTGCCATCGTGTGGAATCAGGAAGAAAAGAAACTGTACGGTCTGAATGCCAGCGGCCCGGCGCCGCGTTCCCTTTCCCTGGCGGTATTCAAACAGCAGGGACTGGAGCAGATTCCCTACTACGGCCCCCTGCCCTGGACGGTGCCGGGCTGCGTAGACGGCTGGTTCAAGCTCCACGAAAAATTCGGCAAACTGTCCATGGCCGAAATCCTGGCCCCGGCCATCGCCTATGCCCGCAAAGGCTTCCCTCTCTCGGAACTCATCGCCCATTACTGGGAGATTTCCGTACGCCGGTTCAAGGATTATCCCAATTTCCAAAACCTTTATGCCCCCGGCGGAAAAATCCCCGGTAAAGGGGATATCTTCCAGAATCCGCAGCTGGCGGACACCTATGAACTCCTGGCCCGGGAAGGCCGGGACGCCTTCTACCGGGGAGACCTGGCCCGGGTAATGGTGGACTACTCCCGCCGGGTGGGCGGATTCTTCCAGCTGGCCGATTTCGCTGATTTCCAGGCCCGCTGGGTCCAGCCCCAGTCGGTGGAATACCGGGGATACCGGGTATGGGAACTACCGCCCAACGGCCAGGGGATCGCCGTCCTGCAGATGCTGAATATGCTCAGGCATTTCGACCTTAAATCCATGGGCCACAACAGCGCAGAATACCTGCATACCCTGTTGGAAATCAAAAAGCTGGTTTACGAAGACCGGGCCCGCTTCTATGCCGACCCGGATTACGCGGATCTTCCTCTGCGGGAATTGCTCTCCGACGCCTATGCCCGAAACCGCCTCAAGCGATTCTCCAAGGATCGGGCCAACCGCCAGATCCAGCCCGATGATCCCAGAATCGAAAAAGGTGACACGGCCTACCTTGCGGTGGCGGATCAATTTGGGAACATGGTTTCTCTGATCCAGAGCAATTATGCCGGTTTTGGCTCCGGCCTCTGTCCGGACGGGCTGGGTTTCTGTATCCAGGACCGGGGTGCATTGTTCTCCCTTCAGGAAGGTCATCCAAATATGATCGCACCCGGCAAACGCCCTTTTCACACCATCATCCCGGGATTTGTCACCCGGCAGGGAGAAGCTGTTTTCTCCTTCGGGGTGATGGGCGGAGCCATGCAGCCCCAGGGCCATGTCCAGGTACTGCTCAACATCCTGGAGTTTGGCATGAATATCCAGGAGGCCGGTGACGCACCGCGCTTCCGGCATTCAGGCTCCTCTCAACCCAACGGCGGAAACATGACCGACGGGGGAGTTGTGCATCTGGAGAGCGGGATTCTGCCCCGGACGATACGCGCCCTGCTGTCCAGGGGACACCGGATCGGCAAGACCAATGGCGGATACGGCGGATACCAGGGCATCTGGCGGGACCCCCTCCGTCAAATTTACCTGGGGGGTTCAGAATCCCGCAAGGACGGCTGCGCGATCGGGTACTGAGCCCACACGGTCCGGGGGACGTCATCCCCCCGGGATCAGGAACCGGATCAGAACAGCGGGTTGCCCACCCCCCGGGTCGAAGAGAGAGGCGATGAAATCCACCAGCATCTTGAACCCGTAGAGGATCCCTTTCAGACCGGTGACCAGGATGGTCTTGTAGGAATATCCCAAGCCGTACCGGAGCGCCAGCACCCCCAGCACCCCTGCCAATAGCGTGAGCCACAATATGCGGCGCAGGGTGTGTTTTTCAGCTTTGGCTCCCCCGCCGGTCAGGCTCTGGAGGGTCACTTCGCCCTCGCCCAGATCGGATTTAAGGGTCCGATCGCTCAAGGTGTATTTCTCCGATTGACTGGAAGAGAAATCCGGCCCGTTCGAATGGGCCAGGGACGGATCATTGAGCAGGCGGACGATCATCTGGGCAATTCTTTTCTGGGAACGGATCCTTTTGCGTTTTTCCTTGGCCATCATCACCTCGATCAGGGGCTGCACCGGGGCCACTCCCCGGGGTAGACGGGGAATCGGGGCCGACAGATGTTTCTGGAAAACCTCCTTGGCGTTTTTCCCCCGGAAAGGGACCCGTCCCCGAAGCATCTCAAACAGCACCACCCCCAGGGAATAAAGATCGCTGCGCCGGTCGATCTTCTGCAGGGTACACTGCTCCGGGCTCATGTAATAGGGAGTTCCGACGAAAGTTCCGGTTTCGGTCAGCTGGGTTTCCCGGCCCCGGAAGGTCTTGACAATCCCAAAATCCAGCAGGACCGGGGTCATATCCTGGCGAAACATGATGTTCCCCGGTTTGACATCCCGGTGCACGATCCCTCTCTTGTGCAGGTAGGTGAGGGCTTCAGAGATATGATAGACGATTTTCAGGGCATCATGGGGAGGAATCCGGTCCTGACGGTCAATCACTTCCCGCAGGCTGGTCTGCAGATACTCCATCACGATGGTATAATACTGGCCGGTCTTTTCCACTTTCAGGACATCCACGATATTGGGATGGGTCAACCGGGAAAGGATCTGGGCTTCCTTGAGAAACCGCTTGGCCTTTTTCTGACTGCCGAAATCGGTCAGGACAAACACTTTCACCGCCACCATCTTGTGCAGTCTTTTGTCAATCCCCAGGTAAACCGAGGCCATCCCCCCCTGTCCCAGTTTCTTCTTGATATGATACCCCTTGATCTTGGGAAATTTTCTGATCACCGCATGTCCTTCTGGATGTATTCTATTCCAACCACCGGGTTTTTTCAACCATCCCACCATAATTCGGACCGGTGCGTTGAAACGTTGCAAAATCTTTAAAATAATTCGGGGAAAAATATGCAACGTTTCAACGCACCGGTCCGTATCATGATCAGGAAACCGGTTGGCGTTTTGTGGAGTGCTCCAGATATTCCCGACGGTCCACGATCTCCCGGAGAGCCTGGACGGTCCGCCACACCTCGTGGTAGCTGTTGTAGAGGGCCACCGGCGCCAACCGGATCAGGTTTTCCGGCCGGTAATCAGGTATGATTCCCCGGTGTTTGAGAGCACTGCAGATCCGCAGGCCCTCCTCGCGCAGCAGGGCCACATGGCCTCCCCGCCGCTCCGCTTCCGGGGGGGTGACAATCTGAAACGAATAGGGAGGGGGGGAGAGGAGCAGCCGGATCAGGTAGATCAGGTAACCGGTCAATCTCAGGGATTTCTTCCTGATTTCGTCAATACCGGCCCGGCGGATGACTTCCAGTGCCCCCCGGACCGCTGCCATGGAAAGCATACCGGGAGTGGATATCTGCCAGCCGCCGGCATTTCTCTGATGGTCAAAATCCGGCAGGAGATCGAACTGCCGTTCCTTGCGATACCCGAACCAGCCCGTGATCGCCGGCGACCGGTTAAAATGCCGCCGGTTTACATAAAGAAAAGCGGGGCTCCCCGGTCCCCCGTTGAGATGTTTGTAGCTGCACCAGAGGGCAAAATCCACTTCCCACTCGTCCAGGTGATGTCGAAGCACCCCGGCGCTGTGAGAGCAATCAAAGCCGATCGGTATATCCCGTTTGCGGGCTTCCCGGGCAAGGTAGGCCATGTCCAGCAGCTGTCCGCTGCGGTACAACACCGATGGAAGAAATACCAGTGCTACGGTATCATCCATGGCCCGGGCGATTTCTTCCTCCTCCAGCAGCAAGCCATCGGCACTGGGCGAAAAGATCAGGTCCTCGCCCGGATCTCCACCCTTCAGCCGCAACTGATCCCGCAATGCGTACAGGTCGGTGGGGAAATTGAGGGGATCGGCCAGGATTTTTTTCCTCCGGCCATTCGGTCGGTAAAAAGTGCTGACCAGGGAATGGATGTTGACCGTGGTGGCCCCGGTGCACACCACCTCATCGGGTTTCGCCCCCATCAGGGGGGCCATCAGACCGCCGGTCTTCTCACTGAAAGTGAACCAGGGCCACTCCCCCTGCAACCATCCGCCGATTCCGAGTTTTTCCCATTCCCCCAGGACCTTCAGGACCGAACCACGGGCGCTGTTTGAGAGCAGGCCCAAGGAATTGCCATCCAGGTAAATCCTGCCGGCAGGGCGGTAAAATTCCTTTCGAAAATCCCTCAGGGGATCCTGTCGGTCCAACTCCCGGGCAAAAGTTTCACCCGGTTCAAAATCAGATGATTTGGTCATCTTTCCCTTCTGATCACAATTATAAATTCTAATTCCCGGATATGCAAAAAAATCCGGCTTCTGCGCAAAAGAGAACCGTCTTTTCCCCAGACAGACAGAGAAACATGCGGCCCCCTGATCCCTTGCATTCCCGACCCATTCGGGGTATCCTTATCAATCAAAGGACAAACCAAAGCAGGAGTATGAATCATGTCAACCAAGAAAAACCTGAATGAAGCCTTTGCCGGTGAGAGCCAGGCAAACCGAAAATACCTGGCCTACGCCCAGAAGGCCGAGCAGGAAGGATATCCCCAGATTGCCAAGTTGTTCCGGGCGGCCGCCGCCGCTGAGACCATCCACGCCCACGCCCACCTCAAGGCCATGGGCGGCATCAAATCCACCGACGAGAATCTGTCAGACGCCATCGCCGGGGAAGGGTTCGAATTTCAGAACATGTACCCGACTTATCTGGAAGAAGCCCAGGAAGAAGGGGATAAAAAAGCCGAAACCTCCTTCAAGTACGCCCTGGCAGTGGAAGAAATCCATTACCACCTCTACCAGGACGCTCAGCTGTCTCTGGTGAAAAAGAAGGACCTGCCGGAACGCAGTATTCACGTCTGCGAGATCTGCGGCAACACGGTCTACGACAGCGCCCCGGAGAAATGCCCCGTATGCGGCGCGTCCCGGGCCAAATTTTTCCAGGTCGACTGATTCCGGAGGACCTTCCTCAGCTCAGTACCCGGGCCGCCTTTCGAAGGCTGTCGACGATCTGGATCCCGTAAGGGCAATTTGCTTCACAATTCCGGCACTGCAGACAGGAGGCAATCCCGGATCGGCCAGTGAGTTGGCGGTAGGAACGCCTGGCAGAATCGGCCTTGCCGTATCTGAAGTAATAAAGACCGTACCGTAAAACATCCGGGATATCAATCCCCTGGGGACAGACCGGGACGCAGGCCCCGCACATCCGGCAGTAATCAGCGGAGGTCAGGGTGATATGCCGGGACAGGATCTCCTGCTCCCCGGCGGACAGACTCTGTCCAACCACCGCCAGGTTCTCATCCAGGTGATCGAAATTGAGCATTTCACAGATAATACCGGATACCCGGGGATCCTGCAGCACCCACTTCAGTTTGGCCTGGGGGATGCTGATTCCGGTGTCGGCGTACCCGCTCAGGTCCTGGCGGTCTCCCCCGGCCATGGTCTTCATGGCGATCACCCCCACATCGCGGGAGCGGGCCAGATCCAGCACCCGGCCGATACCGGACGATTGCAGGTAATCCGAATATACTTTTCCGTTCTTCACCCGGCTGCCGGAATAGGCATTGTAGGCCACGGTGATCACGTCGTAGTGACCGCTCTTAATCGCCGGGATCAAAACACCCGCCGGATCGTGGTGGCAGGAAACACCCGCAAACCGGATCTTTCCCTGTTCCTTCAGGATCCGAAAGGCTTCAAGCACATAATCTTCCGCAAGCAGTTCCACGGTTTTTGCGCCGTGCACCATCAGAATATCCACCGTATCCCGGTTCAGCCGTTTCAGGCTGCCCTCCGCCTCTTCTATCAGCCCCCCGGTGGATCGGTGCCACCGGCCGGGGTGGAATTTGGTGGCGATGATGAGCCGGTCCTGCCGGCCCCGGGCGATCCTTCCGATCATCCGTTCACTGTTTCCGTTCATGTAGGAAGAGGAAGTGTCTACATAATTCACCCCCTGCTCCAGGGCCTGCCTGAAAACCGGTTCCGGAGGTACCGGGCTTCCCCCCAGGCCGATTTCCGATACCATGATGCCGGTCCTCCCCAGCCGGCGGTAGCGCATGCCGCCCTTCCCCATCGGCTGGATTCCCCGGAGGGTCCCCAGCAGGCCCAGACCGGAAAAACCAAAAACAAATTCCCGTCTCTTCATGTCACCTCAGTTCCCGTCAATTCAATCAGGATATATCCGCATTTTAATTAACCCGGATGATTTATGCAAGGACCCGTGGCGGGTCCGGTTTGAAGGCAAAAAAAATTTATGCGATAATCAGTCTTTCCCGCATTATCCCAAAGGAGGGTGGACATGAAAATCCCGATCCCCCGCCGCATTCAGCGGTTGCAGGAATCGGTCATCCGTGAGATGACCCGGATCGCCCAACAGGAAGAGGCGTTGAACCTCTCCCAGGGAATCCCCGATTTCCCGGCCCCGGCATCGGTCAAAATGGCGGGTCGGGAGGCCCTCGGAGCTGACCGTAACCAGTACAGTTACACCTACGGCCTGACAGAACTGCGCCATCGGCTTTCCCAAAAATTACAGAAAAAAAACCGGTTCATCGCAGACCCCGAAACCGAAATCACCATCACCTGTGGTGTCAGCGAGGGACTGGTGGCCGCCTGTCTGGCCCTTCTGGAACGGGGGGATGAGGTGCTGATTCTCGAGCCCTATTATGAGAACTACCTCCCAGCCCTGATTCTGGCGGGTGCCCGGCCGGTTTTCCTCACCCTTCGGCACCCGGATTTTCCTCTGGATCTGGACCGGCTGGAAAAGAAAATCTCACCCAGAACCCGGGCTCTGATCCTCAATACTCCCATGAACCCCTCCGGAAAGGTATTCAAACCGGAGGAACTGCGAACCATTGCCGCCATTTGCCAACGGCACAACCTGCTGGTGATCACCGACGAAATATACGAAGATATCATTTATGACCAGCGGGAGCATCTTTCCATCGCCGCGCTGGAGAACATGTTTGACCGCACAGTCTCGGTGATGGGATTTTCGAAAAGTTACGGGATCACGGGCTGGCGGCTGGGATACGTGGCCGCTCCCCGCCCGCTCAGCCAGGCCCTGCGAAAGGTTCACGATTACCTGACTATCTGCGCCCCTACCCCTCTTCAATGGGCGGCCCTGGCCGCCCTGAAGCTCCCCCCCGATTATTACCGGGACCTGAAAAACCGCTACCGGGAAAACCGGGAACTGCTCTGTGGGGGCCTGCAGGAGATGGGTTTTATTCTCCGCCCTCCGGAGGGAGCCTACTACGTGATGGCTGATTTTTCTTCGATCGCTCCCGGGAGAAGCGATTTTGAGTTTGCCCGGTTCCTGGCCACAGGCGGGGGAGTGGCCACCGTACCGGGCAGCAGTTTCTACTCCGGGTCCCGTCCGGGCCGCCACCTTGTCCGGTTCAGTTTTGCCGTCCGGGCATCCACCATTAAAGAAGCCCTTGCCCGGATCCGAAAAAGGGTGGGGTAGCAAGCGGGATCCCCCGGTTGGGGAAGGATTGCATGGAGTCAGAATATATGATACACTAAGGGGGTTTTTTCACCCCGTCCCATTCAGGAGGAGGTATCATGCTGCACTGGATTGAAGCAATCGTCTTTGTCATCGTTCTGTTGTTCACCGTATACGGATTCTTTTATCCCCTGACCATCCGTTATCGTCTGATCAGAAGCGCCCGGGCCGAAGACCGCTTCAACCGGCCGGTCAAACGGATCGGGGACGCGGTCTTTTCATTTTTCTTTCTGCTCTGTTCGGTCAAACGGGAACGCATATTTACCGGGATTATGCATTTTTTCATCCTATACGGTTCCCTGACCTTCGATACCGTCAGTATCAATCACATACTGGAGGGATTTAACGAAAACTGGAACCTCTTCGGACACGGAGCCCTGCGATCATTCCACAGTGCCTGGGCGGATGTCTTCGGGATCATGGTGCTGGTAGCGGTGATGTACTTCATTATTAAAAGATGGGTCGTCCGCCCCCCTTCCTACACCTATCCCTCCTGGGAATCACTGATCATCTACACCCTGCTGATCACCGTCACCCTTACCTTCTTCCTGTACGAGGGTGCCGCCATCAGTCACCATCCCGATCACGCCTATTCCGCCTTTGCCGGGCAATGGATCGGCACCTGGCTGTTTACCGGCGGGGCCGGACCGGGAACGGTCAAGCTTTTCTGGTGGATCCACATCCTCAATGTATTCGCTTTCGTCCTCTACGTTCCCCGCTCCAAGTACCTCCACATGATCTTCGGTCCCGTCAACATCGCCTTTCAGGATTACGGATCTTCCGGATTGATGCGCCCCCTCAACCTGGACATGGAAAATCCCGAGGTGGACCGCTTCGGAGTGGTCAAAGCCACCGACCTGAGATGGAAGGATATCCTGGATTCGTTTGCCTGCATCGACTGCGGCCGCTGCGATGATTACTGCCCGGCCAATCAGACGGGAAAACCCTTATCTCCCAAAAACATCCATATCAACCTGAAAAAATACCTTCTGGAAAATCGCAGGCAGATCCTGGATCCGGAGAAAAAGGAAGAGGCTCCCGACCTGATGGCCGGCACTTATACGGCGGATGAGATCTGGACCTGCACCAGCTGCGGCGCCTGCATGGCGGTCTGTCCGGTCAAAAATGAACATCTTCCCAAGATCATGGGAATCAGACAAAGCCAGGCGCTGATGGAATCCAAATTTCCCCGGGAACTCAACCAGTTCTTCAAATCCATGGAAACCAACCAGAATCCATGGGGGTTTGGGGCATCCGGCCGAACCGACTGGACCGAGGGCCTGGAGGTCAAAATCCTGGCCCAGGATCCCAAGGTGGACATCCTGTACTGGGTGGGTTGCGCCGGCGCTTTCGATGAAAAAGCCCGGAAGGTATCCGCCGCCATGGTCCGGATTCTGGAGAAAGCCGGCGTCAACTTTGGTATTCTGGGAACCGAGGAGGGCTGCTGCGGCGACCAGGCCCGGCGGCTGGGCCATGAATACCTGTTCCAGATCATGGCCCAGCAGAATCTGGAAATCTTCAAACGGTACCAGGTCCAAAAAATCCTGGTAACCTGCCCCCACGGCTACAACACCTTTAAAAACGATTATCCGGCCTTCGCCAGAACCCTGGGCCTGGCGTGGGATATCGAAGTCATCCACCACAGCCAGTTCATCAATCAGCTGATCAAAAGCGGAAGAGTGACCCTGTCCGGCGGACAGCCCTCCCACGTAACCTATCACGATCCCTGTTACCTGGGTCGTCATAACCAGGAATTTGAGGCCGCCCGCTCGATCCTGAAGAAATCCGGGGCTCATCTCCGGGAGATGGCACGCAACCGGCGACACAGTTTCTGTTGCGGCGCCGGCGGGGGATTGATGTGGACCGAGGAAACCCTGGGTACCCGTATCAACCATACCCGCACCGAGCAGGCCCTGGACACCGGTGCCGCCACCATCGTCACCTCCTGTCCCTTCTGCATGACCATGCTGGACGACGGGATTAAAGACAAGGGCAGGGAAGAAGAGAAAAGGGTCCGGGATATCGCCCAGATCATCGCCGACCAGCTGAAGTAGGTGCCACCCGAAATTCAGCAGCCGGTCCGACGCTGACCGGTTCAGGCCCCGGACCAGAGGTATCGATCCAAAGATATCGATCCCAATGGGCCAAACACCACCCCCTCGCTGACCAAAAGCTGTTTTTGGACCTCCCGGCTCAGGGGATCGGGAAGCGGACTGATCCGCCCCCGGCTGTTGATCACCCGGTGCCAGGGCACATCGGTATCCGGCGGCAGGGAATGCAGGGCGTAGCCCACCATACGTGCCGCTCCCGGCATTCCCGCCAGAAGGGCGACCTGCCCGTAGGTGGCCACCCGGCCGGGAGGGATCTTTCGCACCACCTCCCGGATGGGATCAAATTTGCTTGTCACTTGGATTCCCGGCAGGGACGGGTCAGCGGTGCCCTTTATTGATCCTGTATCCAGTTCACCAGCCCTCCCCGCTTGAATATCTCCATCAACTCCCGCGGAAGGTGGGCGAAGGTAAAAGATCGTTCCCCCACCTGCAGTTTTCCCTGTTCAAAATCCAGGCTGACCGGATCTCCCGGACGGTAGGCATCCACCGCTTCCGGATAAACGATGATGGGCAGCCCCTGGTTGACGGCAGAACGGTAGAAGATCCGGTTGACCGATTTGACGATCACCGCTTTTACGCCGGCATGGGAAAGGCCCACGGCGGGATGTTCCCGGGAACTGCCGCAGCCGAAATTGTCACCGGCGATCACGATGTCCCCTTCCTGTACGTTATCGGCGAAATTCTTATCAAAGCCGGCAAAAAGATGCTCACGGATGGCGGCACCATCTGAACTGAGAATATTGTAAGTCAGGTTGCCCGCGAACATCTGGTCGGTGTTGAGGTTGTGTACATCCCGGTAATCCCAGACCCGCCCGCGACGCCGGTTTTCCCCTTGCGGGATGGTCACGGTATTCTCCTTTTCCCGGTGGTACGGGAATTTTTCAGTGCAGTCGGTACAGGGATTGACAATCTTTCCCTCCAGAGCCGACAGGGCCACCGCTGCCGGAGATGCCAGGTAGATCTCGGCCTGCTTGTTGCCCATCCGGCCCAAAAAGTTCCGGTTGGCGGTGGAGATAACCCGGGTATTGTCCGCCGGTATTCCCTGCCCGGTCCCCAGGCAGGGTCCGCAGGAACTGCTCAGGATCACCGCTCCGGCCTCCATCAGGTGGGTGATGATCCCCTCTTGCAGGGCCTGCAGGTAAATCTTTTTAGAGGCCGGGATCACCAGCAGTTGAAAATCCCTTGCCACTTTCTTGCCCTTCAGCAACTCCGCGGCCACCCGCAGATCCTCCAGCCGCCCGTTGGTGCAGGTTCCAATCAGTCCCTGGTCGACCTTCAGCCCCTCCACCTCGGCCAGGGCCTTCACATTGTCCACCTGGTGCGGGGCCGCGGTCAGGGGAAATATCTCGTCCAGATTCAACTCGATCTCCCGCGCGTAGCGGGCCCCCGGATCCGCCCATATTCCCTTCATCCCGTCATCGTTGTAAAATTCCCGCAGCACTTTATCCGGCGGGAATACCGCCATCTTGGCCCCCATCTCCGAGGCCAGATTGGCCAGGGTCATCCGCTCCGAAATGGAAAGACCGGCCACTCCGTCACCGTGATATTCGATAGAAAGATAGTTGGCGCCGGCGGAACCGATCATGCCGATAATCCAGAGGGAGATGTCCTTGGCGTAAACCCCGGGTGACAAGCGCCCCCTGAGGGTGATTTTCAGGGTCTGGGGAACCCGGAACCAGGTGTCGCCCTTCTTCCAGATCCCCGCCGCTTCCGTACGGTCGATCCCCACCGCCATGGCATTGAACGCGCCGGCCGTGCAGGTGTGGCTGTCACTGCCGACGATGATCTGTCCCGGCCGGGCATGGTAAGACATCACCTGGTGGCAGATCCCGCCGCCCGCATCATAGAATTTTTGGACCCCCTGCTCCCGAACAAAGTCCCGGATCTCCTGATACTGATTGGCCAGCTTTTCATTGGTCGGGGGGGCGTTGTGATCCAGGACCACCAGGAGCTGCTCCGGATCGGATACCCGGGCCCCCCCCATCTTTTCAAAGGTTTTTTTAATACTGGCGGTGTTGTCGTGGGTGAGGACGATATCCGGTCTCTTGAATACGATGGCGCCGGCGGCCGCACCCAGAATCTTTTCCACAAAAGTCTGGTTCTCCATTTTATCCACCTCCTCAGGTCATCCCTTTAAAAGTCCACCCTGCAGGAATATTTTCATCTGCACATCCGAAAATCCATCCAGCTGAACCGCCTCCCCGGTGCGAAGGTTTTCCATATGACCGGTCTTCAGGTTCACCCGCACGGGATCCCGATCCTTCAGTTTCAGCTTTTCCAGGCTGTCGTAGGTTAATACCGGAAAAGCTGAATTGATGGCATTTCTTTCGTAAATGGCCCCAAAGGAACGGGCCAGGATCAGGCTGATCCCGAGGGACTTGAAACAATCCACCGCTTGCTGGCGGGAACTCCCGGCCCCGAAATTTTTCCCGGTGATGATGATATCTCCGGATTTGACCTTTTGGGCAAAGTCTTCATACCCCTTCAGGTTGTCAAAGGCGTATTGTCCCATTTCATCGATATCGGTGATGGTCAGATACTGGTTGTGAAAGATCATATCCGTATCGATGTCATCCCGATCCACCAGCCAGGCCCGCCCCTCCAGCAGTAGGGCCCCCTGATCTTTCTTTCCTTCGCCAACGGGAGTGGCTTTGGCCGGGGACTGTTCCTCCACCTCCCGGCCGATGGAAAACCCCATCGGTTCATCAGGAATATGGTCACTGGAGGTAATGAATCCGGCCAGGGCCGAGGCGGCGGCGGTGGCAGCAGAACCCAGATAGACCTCTCCTTTGCCCTGTTTACCGGGAAAATTTCGATTCCCGGTGCTGACCACAATTTCCCCCGGACCGTTCTGACCCACCTGCCCGGCCGCACAACCGGCACACCCGGCGTTGGAAACCAGGGCCCCGGCTTTTTTAAACACCTCCAGCAGGCCTTCCTGTTGCATCTGCATCCAAATCCGGTTGGTGCTGGGAACGATCTTCAGCACCACTCCCGGGGCCACCTTTTTTCCCTTCAGGATTCGGGCGGCCATGCGCAGGTCTTCCAGGCGGCCGTTGGTACAGCAACCGATAAAAGCCGAATCGATCTTGATTCTCTTCTCAGCGATCTCATCCAGTGCCACCACGTCAGCGGGAGAACCGGGACGGGCCACCATGGGTACAAAGGTTTCCACATCAATTTCCTCGGTACGCTCATAGACCGCATCCGGGTCGGCAGACACTTCCTCCGGCTTCTCCCCCGTTTTTTCCTCAAAGAGTGAATAGATCTCTTCGGAAGGAGGGAACAACAGGGTAATCGCGCCCATCTCCGTTCCCATGGAGGCGATGGTAATCCGCTCGTCCAGGGTCAGCTTATCCACGGCTTCCCCGTAAAATTCCACCGCAACACCCAGCAGGTTATTGGAACCAAATCGGTCCAGCAGGTTCAATACGACATCCTTGGCGGTCACCCGGGGGGGGATCCTGCCTTTCATGAAAATCCGGACCGAGGGGGGTACCTTGAACCAGACCGATCCATGGGCGAAGATCGCCGCCACATCACGATCGCCCATTCCCTGCCCGAAGGCCCCGATTGCCCCCAGAATATTGGCGTGGGAATCGGTGGACACGAAAGTGCTCCCCGGGCGGGCCAATCCTTCATCGATGGCCAGGTGGGTACCGATTCCTTCGGTAATATCATACAGGGGGATCCCCCGGCTCCGGGCAAACCGGCGGCAGAGGTGCTGGTTGACGGCATATTTCTGATCGGACCCACCGGGGTTGCAGTCGAAGGTAAAAAACGTTTTTTGAGGATCGTGAATTGACAGGCGGTTATCCACCAGATTTTTCACCACGTTGGCACCCCCGAAATCGCGGGCGCAACGAACATCAATCTGGACCTCTACGATATCCCCGGGCCTGACCGGTTTTCCTCCGGCATGCTTCATCAGTATCTTTTCTACCATTGTATTTCCCATGATCGCTCCTCGGTTATTTCAGCCGCTCTTTAAAGGGAAGAAAGGTCATGAAATCGGCATGATGAACGATGTAGGCCTCGGTTGACCGCTTGACCTTATCCCCCTCGCCGGCATGGGCGGCGATGATATGCAGGACTTCCCGGGGGATCCCGCATTCCTCGGCAATTGAAACCCCGGAAAAAGGATGCCGCAGATATTTCCCGTAAGCTCCCTGGACCACCCGTTTGTTTTCATCCAGGTCATACTCCAGCAGCTTCCCCACGTCGCAGAGGATGGCGCCGGAAATCAGGATATCCATGTCGACCGGCAGGGTGTTTTTGAAAAACCGGTTGAATTCTTCGCCGGCTTTTCTGGAAATGTGCACCACCGCCCGTTTATGCTCCATGAAAGTGGCCACCTCCCCCTCGCACAAGAGGGTAAAGGGGATTTTCAACAGGTCCTCCGGCTTCAACACGCTTCTCTCAAAGGCCAGTTCCCAGGTTTGACGGGTTTTATTCCGCAAATCCGGATCTTGTATCCATTCCAGTTCAGGCCATATATCATTGACATTCATGGTCGTCTCCGGCACCCGGATTACAGCTGGGCGATGATGGCATCCGCCATCGCCGCGGTAGAGGCGGCACCCTGCTGCAGGACTTTTAAAGATCCCTTGAGCTTCAACATATCATAGGCTCTCACCTTGCCTTCCTTGATCACCGCCGACACGGCTCCCCGGATTCTGGCCGCCATCTCCAGTTCCCCGATGTGCTCGAGCATCATGCAGGCGGAAAGAACCATGGCGATCGGGTTGACAATCGAGGGTTGATAATCCGCATATTTGGGTGCGGATCCATGGGTCGGTTCAAAAATGGCCACCTCTTCCCCGATATTGGCCGAACAGGCAAAACCCAGTCCCCCCACCAGTCCGGCGAATCCGTCGGAGACGATATCTCCGAACATGTTGCCGCTGACCAGCACTCCATAATCCTCGGGATTCTTGGTCAGCCACATCATCTGGGCATCGATATTGGTGTTCCACAACTCAATCTGCGGGTATTCCCGGGCCAGTTCCTCGGCCAGGGCCAGCATCATACCCGAGGTTTCCCGGATCACGTTGGGTTTCTCACAAACCGTCACCGATCGATAGCCGAACTTCTGCGCATAATCAAAAGCCGCTTTGAGAATTCTCCAGGTGGCTTTCCGGGTGAAAATACGGGTGGAAACCGCCAACTCCTCCTTGGGAGAGTCGGCAAAGCGTTTCATCTTGGGGTGGGTGTTCAACGCCCGGTAGACCTCGTCGGGCGGATTGGTCCACTCCACTCCTCCGTAAAGGCCCTCGGTGTTCTGCCGAAAAATCACCACGTCCACCTCCGGCTCCTCGATCACTCCCCCCGGACCCCGGCGGATGAAATTGAGGGGATTGCCCTTGAAGGTTTTACAGGGACGGATGCAGATATCCAGGTTGAAATGCTGCCGCAGTCCCACGATGGGACTGTAGTAAACGTAGCCTTTGCCCCGGAGTTCCGGGGCCAGTTCTTTGGCCGCCTCCGCCTTGGGTTTGGATGTGATGGCGCCAAAAAGGGCGACTTTGTGTTCCTGCAGGATGTCCAGGGTACGCTGGGGAAGCGGATTGCCTTCCTTTTGCCAGAATTCCCATCCGATATCCGCATGAATGTACCGGGCCTTGAAACCGGCGGCCTCTAGGACCCGTTTCGTTTCTTCCAATACTACCTTGCCGATGCCATCTCCGGGCATCGATACTATGGTTCTGGTCATTTGTTCCTCCTTTTTAAAAAAGTTTCGAGATACTGGTAACCGGGCTGAAATTGACCTTTGTGCACAATCACCGCTCTTTTGACTGCATCCGGCAGGGTGCTGTGATTCACCTCCCCGTTGAGGTTGGAAGCCATGATTCCTTCCACCAGGGGGGTCAACACCCGGGAGAAAGCTTCACTGGACTCCCGGGGAAACTCACAGGGAAGGTTATCCACTGCACAGACCGGGAATCCCTCTCCCCTCAGGCCATCTACCGTTGTCACGGTCCGGGGATCGAAGATATAGACCGGCTGGTCCGGCTGGGTGGCCCGTACGGTCGCCTCCACGGATCCCCCAATGTCGCAGGTGATATCACAGATCATCTGCAACTTTTTGCCAGGGGATTGTGAAATCCGGGACAACTCCTTTCGGGATAAGAATACCGGATATCCCTCCGCCCAGTAGATCGCGTTTACATAAATGGAACAGAAGGGCAGGTAAGGCCCCAGGCGGGAACGATAAAGAGGGCCGTTGCGGTAATAATCGGCCAGATCAAAGGGTTCTCCATCCCTGCGCTCCACCAGGTGCTCCTCTTTGAAAACGGTCAGGAAGATCCGGTCGCGGCGGGAATGGGGCCCTTTCAATTCATCCGGCTGGATCCGGACCACCGGCAGCACCGACAACACCTCCTGACAGCCCCGGGCCACGTTCCCGTATCCCAGCAGGAAGATGTTCAGGGGCACCATTTCCGAAGGCAGTCCCTCCTTTCTGATCTCTTCTCCCACCCTGTTCAAATCCTGCAGGGCCGCCTTGAAGGAGGGATACTCAAAGGCCGGTTTGATCCTCGCCAGGGGGGAATCGACTCCGAACTGTTCTTTCATCCTCAGGCCGTAGCCCCGCAAACCCTCGATCATTCCCGCTTTGCCGGCGAAATCTCCAAAGAATATCAGGCGGCGGCCGGTACTGTCGGTGATCCGTTCGTAATCGATCAGGGTAGCTGTCTGGTCGACGATGTGCTGCAGCATGGGCATGTTGTAGGCCTGCCCCTTGACGGTATGGGAGAAAAAAAGATGGGATTTCCCCGGTACGATCCCCTCGAGGGGGAATTCCTTGATCCCGACAATCAGGTCGGCGGAAAAAATATCTTTGGTAATTCGGGCGCCGGCCTTCCGGTAGGCCGGATCCGGAAAAATCCGGATGGAAGAGGGTTCCACCAGGACCGGATATCCCTTTTGGATCAACTGGCGGACGGCACCGGGGGTAAGGGGGGCCCGCCGCTCCCACCTGTTTTTGGTTTCTCTTTTTATGGCGATGGTTTTCATCGGATCTCCTCTGTGGACACGACCTTTTCTGCAAGTGTGATACCCAGGCGGGCCAGTTCATCCAGGATCGGATTATAAATTTCCCGGGTCAGGGGACGCAATACCCCGGACAAGCGGATCCTGTCTTCCAGGATCATCCGGGCGGCGATGGCGGCGGGAAGCCCCACCGTGCGGGCCATGGCGCTGTCTCCGTCCCGTTCACCGACTTCCATCAGCGTGGAAGTGATCCGCTCCCGGCTTTCCGGGTATTCGGCGGTAATATCATGGTGCATCAGCAGCATGTCCTGTTCCCCGGACCGGTAGGCCATCTTTTCCATCATAATGGCAGCGAGGATATCCATCGGGGTACCGGAACGCCGGGGCAGCGGCCGGTCGTCGAAAAGCCCCAGCCACTGGAACTTGCGCAGGACCACTGATGAGTCGGACAGGCCCAGTTTTTTCATCAGCATCGTCTTTGGATCTTCTTTCTCATTGACTTTTAGGAGGTGCCGGAGAAGGTACCGGCGAATACTGCAGTCGATTTTCTCCAGATCCGGTTCCGTGGAAAAAAACCCCAATCGGGCCAGGGCATGCCAGGTCTCACAGTGACTGATGTTGCGAAAGGTACCCCGGCAGAGGGTGGAAATACCCGACAAACCGTACAGATCGATGTATTCCAGGGAGTTGCGGTTGGGATAGGCCTCAAAGACACCAAAGTCTCCCGTATCCACCAGCCAGTAATGGGAGAAGAGATCCCGGGGATTGACCACCACGGTCTCTCCATCCCTCAGATAACGGGCTTCACTGGCCGCGGCTTTCAAAACCCCCAGGGGGGACCAGGAAAACTTGTATCCCATGGGATTGGTGTTGGCCTGGGGAGCGGGCAGTCCGCCGCAACAGGAAAGAAAAGAGGTAATCCGCCCCCCCCTGGACCGCGCCTGGTCGAACAGCCGCATGGCCGACAGGTGATCGATCCCCGGGTCCGCCCCGATCTCGTTTAACAGGATGACCCCCGCGGATTGGGCATCCCGATCCAGGGTCTCCATGGCCGGAGAAACGTAGGAAGCGGTTACCATTCCCCGGCGGTTCTGGATACACAACCGGGCGATCCGGGGATGCATCTGGGCAGGCAGCAGGCTGATCACCAGGTCATTTTCCCTGATCAGATCCTCAATACCCGCGGTATTCCCAGAGTCCACCCGCAGGGGTTGCACATTTTTCAACCCCTCTGCCTTCGCCCGGGCCTTGGAAAGATCGATATCCGTAACGGTCAGATGGAACCCGTGGCGGGCCAGGTAGGAAACCAGGGGACCGGCCACCATACCGGCCCCCAGCACCAGCACTTTCTTTTTCACAGGACCTTCTCCTTCCGGTGTTGTCTGCGGATTAAAACGTTCATTTTCACGACCTCCATCACCTCATCAAGGGTAATTTTGCGCATTTTATCTTCTATATCCTGTTGAATGTCGGCAAAAAGATCCAGGAAAAATCCGTTGATCCGGGTGCCCGGTTCCCGGGGGGAGGGGATATCATTTACGTGTAGATGAAAAGCCTTGCGATCCTCGATCGCACAGTAGATCTCCTGCAGGTGGATGTCCCCGGGATGACGGTTCAGCCGGAATCCGCCCCGTATGCCCTTGGTGCTTTCCACGATGCCGATCCGGGCGATCTTGGACAGCAGCCAGCGGATTTTGGAAGCGTTGACCCCGGTTTTCCGGGAGATCTGGGAACTGGTCCTGGACCCGGGGAAAACTTCGGCCAGCAGGCACAATGCCTTCACCGACGTCGACAGTTTGGTTGATGCGGACATGTTCCCCTATCTGTTATGGATCCTGTAACAATTGAATACTTACCAACTTTTACGGTGATTGTCAAGCTGAAAACCAGAACCCCGGGATCCGGGTCGCGGAGGGTTTGACTTGCCGCACAGATCGGGTACAATAGTGCCGGTTTCCCATGAATCTGAAAAGAATCTGCCTGTTTCCTTTTTTGTTGACCGTTCTTTTGAGCGGCTGCGGCCGGGATCCGGACCGGATTTCCTTCCCCGGCCTGAAATTCCAGCTGGAAGTGGAAAACAAGTTCTTTCCCCGGATCGCCGATGCCCATCAGTTCTTTTTCACTGAGGGTTGGATGGAGGGGCAGCGGATCGCCTTCTCCCCCGTCGCCCGGATCCGGTTCTTCCATCTCCAGCCCCGCGACCGGCAACTTCATCTGGAGATTAAGAATCCCAATCCCTGGCTTCTGAAGATCAGGGTTTTCCTCAACGGGGCTTACATCCGGCAGCTCTCCATCGAAGACCTCACCCGGGTGAAGTTGACCCTGCCCCGGGACCAGTTGAAAATCGGCGAAAACCACCTCAAACTGGTCACCAATGTCAGGGATATCAACGAGGGAGTCATCCGGACTGACGTGAAAAGGAAACTCTACTATATGGTCAACAACATCCATTTTGCCAGCCCCCTGACCCACAAGATGGGAGACCGGCTGAATGGTTCTGACCGGGACGTGTTTCTGCAGCCCGCCAACAGCCGGTTGAAAATCTGGGTCGATCCCCGAAAAACCGGCGGATTGCGCTACCGCTTCTCTGTAATCGGAAACCGGCGGGGGGGACGGTTGGCCGTATCAGCGCGACTGTCTGACGGAACCCGCCACTCCCTGATCGAGATTCCCCTGAAGCGGAAGAACCATCGCGGACGGATTTCCCTGGAAGATTTGACCGGCCCGGCCCTGATCGCCATCCGGCATCACGGGCAGGATCGAGCCGCTTACCTGAAATGGACACGCCTGCAGAGGGAAGACCTGGCCCCTGCCGCTGTCCCTGCGATCTCTTCCCCCCTGCCGACCCAACAACCTCCAGTATTCATCATCCTGATCGACGCCGCCCGGTACGATATGATCAACCGCCTCTTCGACCGGCAGCAGACCACTCCCCATATCCGGGATTTTTCCCGCCAGGCGGTTTCCTTCACCCGTTTTTACGCCAACGCTCCCTACACCATCGCCAGCGTGGCCACCCTCCTGTCCGGCCTGCTCCCCGAGACCCACGGGGTGCGGAAAATGGAACACCGCCTGCCGGAGGCCGTGACCACCCTGCCGGGGATTTTATCCCGGGCCGGTTACCACAGCAATGCGCTGTGTGCCAACGTCACCCTGTTCAATACCAATCTGCTGCGGGATTTCCAGAACATGGTAATCTGCCGCCCCTTCGGGGAGGAGCGGATCAAAAACAACAGCTACGTGGATATAGAGTTGCTGAAAAAAAGTATCCGGGAAGCCGATTTTTCCCGCCCCCAGTTTTTTTACATTCATCTGCTCCCCCCCCATGAACCCTACAACCCCCCGGAGGAACCATTCTACCGATTCACTCCCAACACCGGTTACTTCCCTCATACCATCCGCCTGATCAAAAAGGCCGAACGCTATAACATCTTCAATCCCTCCTTTACCGAAAATCTCCACCGCATGTATCTCAACAATCTGTTGTACGCCGATCACCTGGTCGGACAGATCCTTCACTCCCTCAAAGAGCGGCAGATCTACGATCAATCGCTGGTCATCGTTACCTCGGACCACGGCGAGGCCTTCTTTGAACACGGCAAATACACCCACAACAGCACCAACTACGATGAGATGATCAAAGTTCCCTTTCTCCTGAAACTGCCGGGCCAGCAAACCCCCCAAACCATCGAAACGGCGCATTCCCTGGTTGATCTCCCGGCTTCCCTCTGTCGCTGGCTGGGGATCGAAGGCCCCCCCCTACCCGGACCGGGGATCCCGATCTCCCTGGATCCCGATCGACCCGACCCCCGCCCCCGGGTGATGTATTCCCGGGCGGTGGGAAAGGCCTGCAATATCAGCCTGGTGGAAGGTCCCTACAAGTACATCTTTTTTTTCGGGCGGGAAGAACTCTATCACCTGTCCCGGGATCCGGCGGAATCCCGTAATCTGGTCCGGGCGGAACCCTTTCTGGCCCTGCGGCTGAAACAGCGGTTGTTTGACATTCTCGGGGAAAACCTCAGGCTAAAAGAGCGCCTGGGAATCAAGACCGTGCTCCGTCAACAGACCGACAGCAGCGTGCTCAAAGAACTGAAGGCCCTGGGGTACCTCTAATTCAACGGCGGAAATCCCCCGTTGCCTGGCCGCCATTTGACACCGCCCCGATACTGTGATAATTTCAAGGATGAGGCATGGGCGCCCCGACCCCCAAAAATCGATGAAGACGGACAGAACCTGGATCGATGTCACCGGCAGCCTGGCTCTTCTGGTGCTTTTGGCCCTGGCCGCCCCTGGCTGCCGGAAAACCCGGCCGGCGGCATCCCAGCTTGCCTTTGCCTACGATCTCAAAACCGAAAACAAATATTTCAACACCCAGAAAAAGGCTCCCTACCGTTTTTTCTACCGCGGATGGCGGGGAAATACCGGGAACGCCATATCGCCGCGCCCCCAGCTGAGATTCTTTCACTATTCCGAAGCAGACAGCCGCCGCATTCACCTGCAGATCATCAACCCCCGCCCCTCGGAATCACGAAGCATCAAAGCAATCCTGAATGGAAAATTGCTGCAGGAACTGTTCCTGGAAGGAAAAAAGGGAGAGTTCTCCCTCACCCTTCTCCGGCCCCATTTGAAACGGGGCGAGAATATTTTGGAACTGCAGACCGAAGAACTGCACCGCAGCCTGACGGATCTGCGGAGGCAAAGCGAGCCGAAAGATTATTTCCTCCTGAACAATATCTTTTTTGAAGGCCCGCCCCCCCCGGGGGAAGAGAGCGGCCGACAGGGGGAGGAAGGCTTCATCCAGCCTGCCGGCAGTGTTTTTTCCCTGGCCGCCGACCCCTCCAGGAGTCGGCGAATCGAACTGGTCCTGAAAAGCGGAAAGGCCAAAACACCGGGGAATCTGATCTGTCGTTCCCGGGAACCGGACGGTCGATTGAGGATCCTGAAGGAAATCCCGCTGAAACCCGGACAAAACCATCAAATCGACCTTGCCCTGGATGAATACAACCAACCCCTGGTGGTGGAAATCGAATACACCTGCAGGGACCGCAGATCCCTGCTGACCTGGGAAAGGATCCAAAAGATCCCCCGGCCGACCCAGCCCCCGGGCCGGGAAAAGATCGCTCCCCGCTCACCCCCGGGCAAACCCCTTCCCCCGCAGCCCCATGTGTTCATCATTGTAATCGATGCCGCCCGGTACGATTCCGTCAACCGGGTTGTGGACGGCAAACTCACCACACCCAGAATCCGGGAATTTTCGGAGATATCCTGCAATTATTCCCGCTTTTACGCCAACGCCCCCTACACCATCGCCAGCGTGGCCACTCTTCTCAGCGGATTCCTGCCAGAGGTCCATACCATCCGGGACATGGATTTAAAACTCCCGGAGAGATGCAAAACCATGCCCGATTATTTTGAGGAAATCGGATACCGGACCACCGGGATTACCTCCAATGTGCCCCTCTTTCGAACCAACCTGCTGAGGGATTTTGAGAAGGTCGTGATCTGCCGGGCCTTCGGAGAACCCCGGTACCAGAATTACAGTTTCGTGGACCTGAAGATCGTCAATAAGACCATCCGGGAAACCCCCTTCGACACCCCCCAGCTTTTCTACATCCATCTGCTTCCTCCCCACACTCCCTACAACCCTCCCCGCACCGCTTTCGACCGTTTCGTCCAGTACCCCAACGGCCTCTTCAAAACCTACCGGAACAAGGTGATGCGGGAGCTGTACCGGCGGGCCGAACAGCACAACATTTTCGATCCGGACTTCAACGATTTCCTTTACCAGGCCTACCTCAACAACCTTTACTACGCCGATTTCCTGGTGGGGCTGCTTCTGGAGACCCTGCGTGAAAAAGGGATCTTTGACGATTCCCTGATCATCGTCACCTCCGACCACGGGGAAGCATTTTTTGAACACCGCAAATACACCCACAATTCCACCAGTTACAACGAGATGATCCACATACCATTTATCATGAAACTGCCCGGTCAGCGGTCCGGCCGCACTATCCACTCCACCCATTCCCTGGTGGATCTGCTGCCAACACTGGGACAGCTTCTGGGTCTGAAGGGCAACCGCCGCTGGCAGGGACACCCCTTCCCCCCGGCCGGAAACGGCGGCTCCGGATCGGATCCCTTCCCCCTCTATTCCCGGGCCAACGGCCCGGAGTACAACCTGTCGCTGATCATGGGAGCCTACAAATACCTTTATTACTCCGGCCGGGAAGAACTTTACCATCTGGATGAGGATCCCGGAGAAAAAAACTGCATTCTGAAAGACCGCCCCTACCTGGCGGCTTTCCTCAGAGAGGAGGCCTTCCGACAGTTGATCCGCAACCTGCAACTCAGAAAAGAACTGAAGATCACGGAACTGAAGGAAGGCAAGGATCCCCAGGAAGTCATCCGGGAACTGGAGACCCTGGGGTATCTGTAACCCCCCTGCCCTTCGGGGCTGAAACCGGTTCCCTTTCCACTTTTTTTCCAGTATAATGGAACCAAGATTCCTGAATCGAGAGGAAGGTAAAATGAGTCCAAAATGCTACGCCTGCGGCGGGTTGGGAAGAATAACCTGTCATTACTGCAAGGGCACCGGTGTCATGGCCAAAAAGAGCAAAGGCCAGAAGGAAAGTAACAAAAAGGCTCCCCCCTGCCCCCATTGCGGAGGATCCGGCCAGGTGGCCTGCCACGTCTGTGGCGGCGCCGGGCGGCGGTAACCGGTTTCCCCGTTCCCCGATCCAGATGTCCGCTGAAAAAGACCTTCCCTGGCAGGTGCGACTTTACAACAAAAGCCTGATGAAAAAAGAGAAGGTTTCCCTCATCAGGCGACACGTCCGGCAGGAAGGCAAAAGAATTCTGGACCTGGGCTGCGCGCAGGGGGTGGTGTCCTGGATGATCCGGCAGCGGGGGGGTGAATTTTTGCATACCGACCTGGACCTCGCCAACCTGCAGACCGCCCGCGAGCTTCTGGGCAATCACCTTTTCCAGATCCAGGAAAACGGACCTCTCCCTCTGCGGGATCGATCCTTTGACCTGGTCTTTGCCCTGGATATCCTGGAACATGTGGGGGAAGACCGGAATCTGCTTCGTGAAATCCACCGGATACTGAAACCCGGAGGTGAGGTGGTGATATCCACTCCGATCGACGGTCCCTTTTTTACCCTCAACCTCCTGAAAAAACGGGCCGGCCTCACCCCCGAGATTTACGGGCACCGGCGGCAGGGATACCCGGTCTCCCGGCTGAAGGATCTGCTGGACCGGACCGGATTTCAGGTCACCCGGGCCCGGACCTATTCAAAATTCTTCACCGAGTTCTTTGAAATCCTGCTGAATATCTTCTACACCCGAAAACACCGTATCCGCCACTCGAAGCTGCGCAGCGGGTCCATTACCCCGACATCCGGCAGTGACATGGACCAGAACCGCCGCCTATTCCGGATATATTCGATTTTTGTCTATCCCCTGGTGTACCTGGTCACCCGGCTGGACCGGCTGCTCTTCTGGAAGACCGGTTACGCCACCTTCGTGATCGGCCGAAAGACTCAGTAAACCCGAAAGGTCACCCGGTCCTTCGGTTCTCCGTCTAAAAGGACCTGCAAGGTGTACTCCCCCCGGGTCAGGACAAAGGCGGGAAAGCGGGGATAGGCCAGGGTTCGGTAGAGCTTTCCGTTGAGAAAATAGGTGATCCGTTCCCCCTTTGCCGCTCCCATCACCTTAAAACGGATCTGCTGGCTTTCCCGGGGAATGGCGGCGGAAATGTAATAGCGGTCTCCGGGCTGCGGGGATACGATCCGTACCGCCCGGCTTCGCTCCAGCCCGGTCTGTTCCGCCACCCGGTTCTGATGGCGCCAATCCCGGTACAATTCGGGGTACACGGTCTTCACTTCTCCTGCCTGCATACGGTGAAACGAACAGGAAGTCCGGGGGACCTGTCCTTTGACAAAATACTCCTCCACCCGATCCCGGCACCAGGCAGTGGGCAACTCCCCGGACAGGGCGCAGACCTCCCGTTGGACCACCCCTTCCGGGACCGGAATCCCCCCCCGGTCCCATCGGGTCTGGAGCATCAGGAAGATATCTCTCACCATCGTGGGGGTGTTCCCGGTTTCCGCCACCTGCTGCAGGATATTCCGGCCATCGGGATTGCCCATCCACACCCCCACGGTATATTCGGAGTTGACCCCCACCGCCCATTTATCCCGGAATCCCTTGGAAGTGCCGGTCTTCATGGCCAGGGGAAAAGGCAGATTCATGGAGGAGTAATAACCGAAACTTCCGGCCCGGGCCGCCGGATCGGACAGAATATCAAAAAGCAGAAAGGCCGTTTCTTCGGAAAAGATCCGCTCCCTCGGACCCGGGGGCGCTTCCCGGATCACACCGGGTGTATACAGAATCCCCCGGTTGGCCAGGCAGGAATAGGCCGTTACCAGGTCCAGCAGTCTCACCTCCCCCGAGCCCAGGGCGATGGTCTCCCCGTAAAATCCGGATGGCTGATCCAGATAGGTGAATCCGGCCATCTGCAGGGTCTCCAGGATCCGGCTGGGAGTCAGTTTCATCGCCAGGTAGAAAGCCGGTATATTATAGGAACAGGCCAGCGCGATACGCAGCCGCAGGGGACCGTGCTCCCGGCCATCATGGTTCTGGGGAAAAAAGCCTCCCCGGGCGGGAAACCGGATATCCGGGAGGAGGGAAGCCGGTGTATACCCCTCTTCCAGGGCCAGGCCGTAGACAAAGGGCTTGAGGGTGGATCCCGGCTGGCGCAGGGCAATGGCATAATCGATATAACCGCTGATCGCGGTATCGAAATAATCCGGCGATCCCAGGTAGGCCACCACCTCCCGGGCCTGGTTGTCGATCACCACCGCGGCAGCCGACTGGACATGGTAATGTTTCAGACGACTCAGGTGTTCCCGGATGATTCCCCTGACCTTCAGCTGTAACCGCCGGTCCAGGGAAGTAAATATCTGCCGTTCTTCCCCCCCCGCCGGATTCGCACGACGTTTGATCAGTTCGATGAAATGGGGGGCGGCCAGTCGGGGAGTCTGCATCCTGAAGTGAACTTCTTCGCTGGACACCCGGCTGAACTCATCCCCGGACAGGTAACCGCTGCGTCGCAATTCCTCCAGGATCCGATCCCTCCGTCTTTTCAGACGATGCTGATGGGTAAGGGGGTTGTAACTGGTCGGCGCCTTGGGGATGACCGCCAGTTCGATGGCCTGGCCGAGGGACAGCTGATCGGGGGATTTTCCGAAATAAAATTCGGCCGCCGGCCGGATACCGTAGATCAGATTGCCAAAGGGCAGCCGGTTGACATACTCCTCCAGAATTCGGGATTTGGGCAGATGCAGTTCCAGCTTAAGGGCAAAAAGGATTTCCGAAATTTTGCGAAAGATGGTGCGCTTCCGGTTGGGATTCAACAGCATCTTGGCCAGCTGCATGGTGATGGTGGATCCGCCGGATACCACCCGGCCCTGCCGGACATTCTGGAAAAGGGCCCGGCCCAGGGAGGAAAGGTTCACCCCCCAGTGGGAATGGAAACTCCGGTCTTCCACCAGGACGATGGCCCGCAGGAAATGGGAGGAAACCCGGGTGAGATCGCAGGGAGCGCTGTACCTTTCCTGATCAGCCAGAAGGAAACCCAGGGGTTGTCCCCGCCGGTCAAAAATGCGCAGGGAAGTGTCCCGCTCCTGCAGGCGGGCGGAATCAAAGCAGGCAAAATAACCGGCCGCCACGATCAGCAGCAGAGTCCCGGCAATCAGCAGGATCTTTTTTTTACTGAATCGTAATTTCCCGATCTGCATTCCTGCCAAAAACCTCCGGATTGTACATCTCCAGCGCCATGGAAGCCGGAAGCCGGTAGATCCCGCGGTTGGCGGCGATGACCAGGTATTGCCAGGTATGGGTGCCGGGGGAAAGATAGTCCGCAAAGAGTTCCACCCGGTCAAAATAATATTCGCCGCGGTAAAACCCGCCCCAGTAGGCAAAAGAACGCCGTTTCTCCATACTGCCCGAACCCAGATCGCGCTGGGTTTCAAAACGGGGATTGACCACCTTGAAACCGGCGGGAAGCGGATCGTCGACCACCACGAAACTCCGTTGCTGCGTTGTCTCGATTTTCAGCTCGGCGATGTATTTCTCCCCCGCCACGAACCCACCGGGATCGACCGGCTTTCCGTTCAGGTCGGTGAAAGTCTTCTGAACCTGAAATCCCCGGTTGACCGGCGGAAGAGGATCCCGGGGGTGATAGGTCATCCGGGCCGTATAGTACAGGATTCCCTTCCCATCCTTCTGCAGTTTCAGGCGGATCTGCTGGTCCGGGGGATAATCCGTCAGGGTCAGGGTCTTTTTACCCAAAAACCGGCGATCGGCCACGCGCGTGCCGGCCACCTCCTTTTGCTGCAGGAATATACGGGCCACGTAATCGGGATCCGTCAATTCATACCGTTCAAAGTACTTCTCGAAGGCTTTTATGACGGCCAGATGCTCCTGGGTCACCAGGTACTGCCGGTCCCGCAGGGTGTCAAACAGCCACCGGGCGATCTTGGGGGCCAGGGGGAACCGCTGGTACACCAGAAGCAGGGTATCGAAGACGGTCGCCGTGGTTCTCACCGAAGATCCGTGGACGGTCCACCAGTAGGGGTCGGCGCGGTTCTCAAAATGGGTCCGGGTGGGATCATCCTTGGCATGATTGAGCAGTGCCCGGGTGAGCACCGGCTGCATGTTGTCCGGGAAATCCCCGGTCTTCTCAAAAATCCGGATCAGGTAGGAGATTCCCTCCAGGGGCATCCGTTCCCTCATCTCGAAAAGATTGTTGACGGTATCCTGGAGGATGATGCCGTCCCGGGCAAGGACATAGGCGGCATAGGCGACGTTCAGCAGTTTCATATTCATGCTGTAGGGATAACGGCTGTCGATACTGTTTTGACAGATCTTCTTCAGATATTCCCGGGCCCGGTTGTAAAGCCCATCGTCCAGCCGGTATCCGGCCTGGCGGGCATCCAGCATAAAATCGGTGGTGAAGATGGTCAAAAACCAGCCGCTGTGGCGTGATTCCGGGTAGTACCCGAAGCCTCCGTCGGGGTTCTGGAAATCCCCCAGGCGAAGGAGGAACTTTTCCACCCGCTTTTTGCGCTCCGGATAGGGTTCGGTCATGATTCCCAGCCGGGCCAGAAATCCCCGCTCGGAAAGCAGCGGGTACAACTTGGAAATGCTCTGCTCAAGACAGTCGTAGGGATATTCTTTCAAAAACCGGTAACTCTTCTCCACTCCTCCGGAGATGGACGGCGACCAGATCACCTCCAGCCGGTCGTATTCCCGTATACTGTTGGAGGGAACCCGGATCATTTCCTCGGCTCTTTTGTGGGTCACCTCCCCGGAGGTGGCCACCGTTTCGGGGAACTGGGGCATGCGCACCGGAACCGACTGTTCATACCCGTCACTGGCGGAAGCACTCCGGGCCCGGAAGATAAAGCGGGGGGCAACAGCCCCCGGGGGCACCCGGAAATCGAACAGTACCGGACCGGTGGTGTACGCCTCCAGACGGATTTCCTTCTCATTCCCCTCAGCGGCCAGATCCAGTCCCTCGACTTCGGCCCGGACGGCAACGGACACGGTCTGGTCGGTGTTGTTGGTAACCGTCACCCCACCCCGAAAGGTGTCACCGGGCCGCAGGAAATCAGGCAGAGCCGGTTTGAGCACCAGCTCCTTTTTCACCAGCAGGTCAGCGGTCCCCTGGCCGAAACGATGGTTCTGGTCCACGGACACCGCCATGGCGACAAAGGTGGTCAGGTTTTCCGGAAGACTGAAACGGACCTGGGTCCGGCCCCGGGAATCGGTGTAAACCCGGTCATGGTAAAAGGCGCTCTCCTTGAAATCCTTGCGGACCACCACCGAACCAAAGGCGGAAAGCCCGGCCCCACCCCCGGGATTCTCACTCTTCTCGGAAAACCGTCGACGGCCCAGCACATCCATCAGGGTAGATACGGTGCGGACATCCAGCGGCCTCTCCTGGTAAAAGAAGCGGTAAGGATCGGGCAATTCGTATCCCACCAGGTTCAACACCCCCTTGTCCACTACGGATATGCAGAGCTCCGACCTGACCGGTTCCCCGGCGGAATCGGTCACCTTCAGGTCCAGGGTGACCGCTTCCCCCGGCCCGTAGGACATCCGGTCCGGGGTGACTTCAACCTTGAGTTGCCGGGTCCGGGAATCGACGGCCACCTCGGTGTACCCGGCGTAAAATTCCGGTTTCCCGATGTCGTTGCCAAATTCATCCCACTCCAGGCCGGTCCTTTCCTTCAGCAGGATAACGTTGAAGAAGATGTTGGGGAGGAAATTCTCCTGTACCGGAATCTTTACCGTGTTGGCATTGCCTTCCAGATGAACAGTCCGGTACCAGAAAACCTTTTCCCGCTCGGCGGTGATCAGGACGGTGGATTTTTTGAAAGGGGATTTGATCAGAAGTTCCACCGTATCCCCCACCCGGTACTTTTTCCGGTCGGTCACCAGATCGATGATCCGCCCTTCGTCCATTCGCCAGGATACATACCCCCGGCCGGTCACGTAAAAATTGGCGGTGGTGGTGACGGGATTGTCCAGCCGGTCTTTCCCGGTCAGGGTGATCTCATAGTATCCCGGCTGATCAAAGGTCTGATTGCGGGTCGCATCCCCGTTTCGAACCGCCAGTTTCTCTTCGCTGATCCGTTGCCGTTCCCGCTCCCAGTACCAGCGCAAACTGCCGGAGGCATCCTTCTTCTGGTAGGATTTCCATTCCAGCCGTTCGATGAGCATCTGCAGGGAATGATCCCCCCCCTGGCGTCCCTCAGGATCGACGGTAACCACCCGGATGGTTCCCGGGGTACCGCTGGAGAAAAAATAAGATCCGGTTTTGACACCGATATAATAGGCCCCCCGGTGGATCACCAGAGAAGTGCTGGAACTGATCCGGTTGTTGTCCTGGTCCTGGATTTCACCGTACAGGGTCATCCGCACGGAATTCTTGGTATCGAAGGAGACCGACTCCCGTTGAAAATTGAAATCTCCCGTGGCATCCAGGGCCAGACTTTTTTGCAACACGGTCCGGTCGGTAGCGGATTCGCTGGTGCCGAAGGTGAACTGATCCCACCCCGGCGGGGTGTAATCAATATTTTTGATCCGCAGGCTGTATTCCCCGCGGGCTCCTTTCATGGGAGTGCCGAAGAGATAACGCCCGTTGATACTCCCCGAGACGGTTTCTCCGGCGATGGCCGAAGACTGCTCAAAGTCGGTCGACACCTCGAATTTTGCCGGTTTGTACTCCTGGACCGAAAAATTCAGGTCCTGGGTGTACGGATTCTCTTCCCCCGGCTGGGTGATCTTCAGGTGGATCCGGTAAAACCCGGAGGGAGAAGTTCGGGGAAGATCAAACTGGTGGGCAAAGGTACCGTACTGGGCAAAGTTCCCGGAATCGACGGTAAAAGTCTGCAGTTTCTGGTTGGCGGAATCGTATACCTCGCCTTCGATGTTTCCGATTTCGGGGACCTTCAGTTCCCCGGCCACCAGATGGCGGAAAATTCCCTTGAACTTCACCGTTTGCCCGGCTTTGTAGAGGTCCTTGTCGGTAAACATCAGCAACCGGTGATAATAGGAACGTGGAGAGTATCGGAAGCTGATATTGTAATCGTAGGAAAAGTTCCACATATCAAACATGGTTTCCTTGCTCCCCCAGATAAAAGAACCATGTTCCGGGCAGAAAATTTTAAAATCCATCAGGTCCCGGCTTAAAAATACGCTGTCGCGGGGTTCCACCAGGGCCACGCCGTCATCCCCGCTTTTGATCCGTTCCCGGAAATCAGGGCCCATAATGTTGAATTTCTGCCGCCTTTGCAGCTGGCCGTCCTTGAGATTGAAAGCGGTCAGAAAGATCTGGCTGGGACTGTATTTGGCAATCAGGGCCTGGTCGGTCAACTGGAAAACCGCGCCCTGCTTGCCCCGGTAATTGGTGGCCTGATCAAATTTGATGTAATAAACCCCTTCCTTCTCGATCCCGATATCCTGCAGATTGAACGGCAGAACCTGATGCTGGTTGTGACGGATCGGGATCTGCCAGTCATGGCGCTGACAATCTTCCGGCTTGATCTGCTCGAGGTCCAGCCGGTGTCCGTCCACCAGGCCGATCAGGTCCTCTTCATCCAGGATTTGGTACAGAACTCCGGTCAGGTCCACATTGCGGACCTGGACGGGCAGCACCTTGGGCAGGTAGCTTTCCAGCACAAAATGGGTGTCGGTGGGAACCGTCAGATAGGGAGAATAATCCCGGCTTTGCACGGTAAACTGATAGTCCCGGGGGAGAAGGTTTCCGTAGATATCCTGGATCGATCGGGGGATGAACAAACGGTACCGGGTGTTGGGGAGAAAGGCTCCGGTGATCCGGAATTTCTCGTTCTGGTAGTAGGTGTCCCGGTGGATCCGAACCCGGGGTTCAACGGTGATCCGGTTCAGGAAATTGGCCACTTTGACTTCATTGGAAAGTTGAACCTCGATTCCACGGTCCGGATTGAATTCCTCCGAAACCTTCTTCACCTCAAAATCCTCAAAGGTCCGGAAATCCAGAACCCGTTCCCCGGCCAGCCCCAGGTTGCCGGTGTCCGCCGGCAGGTCCTTGAGAAAATACACCCGGACATCGGCGGACCGGGGAAAAGAAAGGGTCGGGGCCAGGGTGATGAATTTTTTGGGATCCCGGCGATGACCTTCCCAATAATACAGCGCCTTCCTTTCTTCCAGGGTGGAAGGGCGTACCAGAAAATGCGGCCATTCCCGGCCGTTGACCGTCATCCGCAGGTAGGGTTTGACCTCCGGAGGATTGACCGGCTGGGAAAACTTCACCAGCACCCGCTGTTCCAGGCCGCGCCATTTCTCCTGGTGACGGGGCCGGGTCTTGAGAATCTTGATCACCGGGGTGGAAAAAGACCACTGCCGGGCTTTTACCCGAAAGCCGAAAGGACTCTCAAAGCCTTCAAAAACCACCTGGTAAGTGGTAGAAGGCCGCAATTCCTCCTTGACCACCAGACAGTAGGTGGTGGAACTTTTGAAATACCCTTCTCCCTCGATGGCAGGCTGGGTTCGAATCAGGGGGCGGCCGGGAGGGGAAACCTGTTCCAGTGGGGCTACCGGACGGGAGAAGGTGATGCAGATCTCGTCACTCTGGGACTTCTCTTTCAGCTGACCCTGGGGATGGATGGCCACTACCTGAGCGGACTCTTTGCCCTTCACCCCGGCGGCAGCGCCGGGATCGACATTCAGCATGGACAGCCATTTATCCGAAGCTTCTACCCCCGCCAGGTGCTGAAAAGGCGATGGCGCCGTTTCCATCGCCGGCGATGTGTCTTTTTTCCCGCAGCCGGCCAGAAAAATCAGGGCCGCGACCCCGGCCGAAATCGCCACTAAAAAACCCAGATTGCGCTTTCCGCTTCCAAACCTTACCCTGTCCATGGTGACCTCCGCCTGATCATGATGTTTTGGGGAAATTTTAGCATAAAAAGAAAAATTCTTCACCGGATCAGCCGGAAGAATTTCGGATCCGGTCGATAATCCGGGTGGTGGAGATATCCGTCCGGAAGGGAAAGAGGAGTACCTTCCCTCCCTCCCGCAACACCCGTTCACGGCCCACCACATCCTCCGGACGGTAATCGCCGCCCTTGACCAGCACCTGAATCCGATGCAACCCCTCGATCAGGCGGGCGGGGGTATCCTCCCCGAAGGAAATCAGGTGATCCACATACCGGATCGCCGCCAGAATTTCCATCCGTTCCGCCAGGGGAATCAGAGGCCGGTCCGGACCTTTCAAACGCCGCACCGAGGCATCGGTGTTCACCCCCACGATCAACAGGTCGCCCTGGGCGCGGGCATACTCCAGCAACTGGACATGCCCCGGATGCAGAAGGTCAAAAATCCCGTTGGTGAAGACCACCCGGTCCTCCTTTCGGTTGTGTATTGCCCGGTTCAGGGAGAGAAGGGAGGAGTGGATCTTCATTCTTTGAACTGGATGTTGTCGGAGAATTCCCACTGGTGGGGAATCCGGGTAATGCCCACATCCCGGTAAAGGGAGGTGACCTGGAAGGTGTACTGGAAATGATGATAATCATAGGGGTAACCGTCTACCTTGTGAACGGCCAGGTCCAGAAAATAACGACCGTTGATCAGCCGCAGCGCGGGAATCCGGATCCTGACCTTCCCCCGGCCCCGGATTTTTCGAGACCGAAAGGACTCGATATCGGTATTGGATCCGTAACACATATTGCCCCCGGAATCATAAATGGCCAGGCCGAAGACAAAATCTTTCTCTTCCTGCCGGGCGTTGACTTCAAATTCGATCACCACCGGTTCATCGGATTTGAATATGTACTTTTCCGCCCCCTGCCGGTCAAACATCCGGACGCTGGATATCTCGATCTCTTTTCCTCCCCAGATATTGTCCCGGTTCCGGTTTTCTTCCTCTTCCCGGTGATCGGCCAGCGCCCGGTTCTGGTCCTTTTTGCCGATGTATTCCAGGTAGCGATCGGTCACCTTCTTGGGATATCCCCGCATCTGAATCCGGCCATCCTTCAACCAGATCACTTCGTCACTGATCCGTTCCACCGTGGCCAGATCGTGGCTGACGAAGATGATGGTTTTCCCCAGCCGCTGGAACTGTTTGATCTGGTTGAGGCATTTGGGCACAAAGGAAGCGTCTCCCACCGCCAGCACTTCGTCGATCAGCAGCACGTCGGGATCCACGTTGATGGCGATGGAAAAACCCAGCTTCATGTACATCCCCGAGGAGTAGACCTTGACCGGTTTTTCGATGTGGTCTTCCAGTTCCGCAAACTTGACAATCCGGTCATATTTTTCCCGGATCTTCTTTTTGCTCAATCCCAGGATGATCCCGTTGATATAGATATTTTCCCGACCGGAGATCTCCGGATGGAAGCCGGCACCCAGTTCAATCAGGGCCGAGGTCCGTCCCCGGACCTCCACCGACCCGGCCGTGGGCCGGGTGATACCCGCCAGGACTTTCAGCAGGGTACTTTTCCCGGATCCGTTCTGGCCGATAATGCTGAGGGTTTTGCCTTTCTCCACCGAGAAGCTGATATCCCGCAGCACTTCGCTGGTCTCATCCTGTTTGAGATCGTCAAAGACGGAACGATTGACGATCGCGCTCTTCAGGGTGAGAAATTTGTGTTTGTGGGCAAACCGCCGGTAACATTTGGATACCTGATCGACGACCACTGCAGCCATTTGTTCAAACCTCTTCCACGAAGGTATCCCGTAACTTGTCAAACAGGGTGTAGCCCAGGATCAGCAGTACAGTGCTGAAGACGAAAGTAACGGGGATTTTTTTCCAGTGCGGGAGCTGACCGAAAAAGAATATATACTGGTAGGCCTCGACGATGTGGGTCATGGGATTGAGATTGAGGATGATCCGGGCCCAGGCGTGTTTCTGAACCACGTCGGTGGCCAGTGGGTAGATGATCGGGGTTCCGAAAAACCAGAGGATCAACAGGTTGGTCATGATATCCTTGAGGTCCTTGAAGTGAACCGTCAGGGCCGACATGATCAGCGAAAATCCCAGGGTGAATATGTACTGAAGCAGTATGGCCACCGGCAGCAGGAGCACCCAGGGGGTGATGGTGATCCCGCTGCTTAACAGGATAATGCAGAGGACCAGGATGGGCAACCCGAGCAGGAAATGGATCATGTTGCTGGTCACGGTCATGATGGGCAGCACTTCCACCGGGAACTTGATCTTTTTGATCAGGTTTCCATGGGTGAAGAGGACCTGGGAGGCTTCCAGCACCGAGGTGTTGAACCAGATCCACGGCAGCAGGCCGGTGAACAGAAATATGGAGTAATTGAACCCGGCGATATCCACACCTTCCACCCGCTGGGGCCCGGAACGCAAAAACAGTCCGAAGACCACCGAATACACCAGCAGCATCATCAGGGGATTAATGAAACTCCATAGAAATCCCAGAACCGTTCCCCGGTACCGGGCCTTCAACTCCCGCACCACCAGGGTTCCGATCAGCTGTCGGTATTTCAGTATTTCCTTGACTTTTTGTATCATGACTGCGGTCCGGTCAAAATATTCTCCATTTCTTCCGAATAGCGATTCAACTCCCGGTACAGCACCAAGGGGGACATGGTCTCCGTCTGGCAGACCCGGTTGGTTAATTGTACCAGAAATCGGTTCGGTTTTCTATCCCGGTAGGGCCGGATCTCCCGCAACCGGCGGAGAAAAAATCCTTTCCGCTCTGCCATATCCATCAGATCCCGCCGCCGGTCCCAGGGAAGGACCAGGGTGAAATTCCCCCCGGCTCCCAGGATCTCCCGGACACGGCTCATCAGCTCCGACAGGCTCAGGCTGTACTCACTTTTGGCGATGCGCAGTTCCTCCACCGGGCTGATCTTCCCGCGGCAGAGCGGGAAAAAAGGGGGATTGGAAAAAACCTCCCGGGTTCCCGCAAACCGCCCGAAGATCTCCCGGAAATCTCCTTCCCATACCCGCATGCGGCCCTCGAAACGGTTCCGGTCCCGGTTTCGCCGGGCCAGATCGGCCAGGGAGGGCTGGATCTCCACCGCATCGAGAAAGGGGTATTTCTCCTGGCAGATCAGCAGGAGGGATATAATCCCGCACCCGGTGCCGATCTCCAGGGCCCGGTGGGACGAGGGGAGAATGAAATCGGCCAGGATGGGGGCATCCACGGAAAAACGGTATCCCCGCCGGTTCTGCAGCACCCGGATCCGGCCCCGGTAAAAGGCATCCTCGGTTACCGGGGGGAGCGGACTGGAAGGACCCATGGGGCGACTCCGATCACCGACCGGACAGGTGCCGGTGGATCATCCCCAGCAGGGTATTGATGCTCCGTTCCCGGACCTTTTTCCGGTCACCCGGGAAAACCCTGTGGATTCCGACCTCCTCATCAGCAGCCGACAGGTGCATGAACACCAGCCCCACCGGTTTTCCGGCGGTGGCCCCTGCGGGGCCGGCGATCCCGGTCACTGAAATTCCCAGGTCGGTTCCCAGCAGTTTTTTCACCCCTCCTGCCATCTCCCGGGCGCATTCCGGGGAAACCGCTCCCTTCTTTTGCAGGGTTTCCTCCGAAACCCCCAGCAGATGCCGCTTGACCTCATCGGAGTAGGCGATCACCCCCCCGGCGAAGGTTTGGGAACTGCCGGGCACCCCGGTCAGGCGCTTTCCCAGTCCTCCCCCGGTACAGCTCTCTGCCACCCCCAGGCTTAATCCCCGTCGGACCAGGGCCTCTACCACGTGTTGGGCCAGGGAAACGTCCTGATCGGTAATAAAAAATTCCTTCAATTCTTCCCGGATCCGATCGGCGAGGTCATCGGTTTCCCGGCGCATCTCGTCGGGATCTTCCCTGGTCCGGCCCAAAAGCTGGACTTCAATCAGGCCGGGACGGGAGAGGATGGTGGTGTCCACCCGGCGGGAAGATTGCACCCGTTCGGAAATTCTCATGTCCAGTTCGGATTCGGGGATATCCACGAATTTGAGGGTTTTGGAGTAGATGGAAAATCTGCACCGGGGAGCGATCCGGTCCCGGAGAACCCGTTCAAACATGGGGATCATCTCCCCCGGGGGTCCGGGCAGCAACAGGATCTGACAGGGCCGATGGGGAATGAACATCCCCGGGGCAGAGCCGTTGGGGTTATCGATCACCTCCGCCCCTTCGATAACGAAGGCCTGCCGTTTGTTGTTATCGGAAATTTTCCGCCGGAACCGGCCCAGCCGCTCAAAGATCTGTTCTTCCACGTCCTCGCGGTAGACCAGCTTTCTCTGCAGGGCATCGGCCAGGGACTCCCGGGTCAAATCGTCCTCGGTGGGTCCCAGTCCCCCGGTAATGATCAGCCACTGGGATTTTTTTACCGCCTTTTTTAAAATCCACACCAGGTTCTCCCGGTCATCCCCCAGAATAAAACGGGCCTCGGTCAGGATACCGTATTCCAGCAGGCGGCGACAGATATGGGTGGTATTGGTCTCCCGCCGGTCCTGAGTCAAAAACTCGCTGCCCACGGCGATCAAGATGGCTCTCACAGATTCCTCCTGCCGGTGATTTCCGGTCTCCCGGCGGTCAGAGCTGGTTCAATTCTTCCAGGTTGGCGATATTGACCACCTCGATCCGGCGGTCCAACTCCCGGGCGGTCCGCTTAATCAACCCGGACAGCACCCGGCCGGAACCGATCTCGGCGAATTTTTCCACCCGCCGCTCCTCCAGAAAGAGCGACATGGTCTGGTACCAGCGCACCGGGCGGGACACCTGATCCTTGAGAGACTGGCGGGCTCTTTTGCCGTCGGTCATCTCCCGCGCCGTGACATTGCTGATCACCGGGAAGACGGGATCCTGGAATTCGGTGTTGTCCAGGTCCACCGCCAGTTTCTCCTGGGCGGGCATCATCAACCGGGAATGAAAGGGAGCGGAAACGTTTAAAAAGACCGACCGCTTGGCATCGATGAGTTTCACGGCCCGTTCCACGGCCGCCGCTTCCCCGGAGATCACGATCTGGTTCCTGCTGTTGTGGTTGGCCACATCCACCACCCCGTCGATTTTCTCCAGGACATCGCTGACCGGGCCGATCTCGGGTCCGATCAGGGCCGCCATCCTGCCCTCTCCCACCGGCACCGCCTCCTGCATGTACCGGCCCCTCTTATGGACCAGCAGGACCGCGTCTTCGAATTTCAGGGTACCGGCGCAGAGCAGGGCGGAATATTCCCCCAGGCTGTGACCGGCGCCCAGGGCGGGCGTCTGGTCCAGCAAATGGTACAGTATGTAGGATACGGTCAACAGCGCCGGCTGGGTGTTGTGGGTCAGCTTGAGTTCTTCTTCGGGCCCCTCGAAACAGATCCGGGAAAAATGATACCCCAGGATCTCGTCGGCCTGACGGAAGATCCTTTTTCCAAATTCGGTTTTTTCATAGAGGTCCCGGCCCATCCCCACCTCCTGGGATCCCTGGCCGGGAAACAAGAATGCGGTATCTTTCATCATTGGTCACCTTACTCCATCGGTTTTTTCTTCCCTCGGCCCCTGCCCCCAGGTCCTTTGGTACCCCCTATCATATTACAAAATCCCCGACCCGTCAATGGAATCGCCCGCCACGGGAAAGACATGCCGGTTGACAAGCCGACCGGAAACCTGATAAAACCCTGGCGGGCAGACCGATGAAACCACTCGCCGGGATTGTTTTCGCACTCCTGCTGTTCTCCGGGATCCTCCCGGGGACCACCCCATTGCTTTCTCCACGGGCTGTAAAAACCCTGGTCATCAGCGGGGAATTCGGTTTCACCGGCCAGGCAGGCGATCTCTACGAACCTTCCGCCACCGTCACCTTCAGCCCGGCACTCTCCATTCTGGTGGCCCGGGGACTGGCGGTGGGGGCGGTCCTGGATATATCCGCCACCGGGATCCGGGATTACGGCGGCAGCACCACCCTGGCCTTTGGTCCGCAGGTCCTCTATTTTTTTTCTCCCCTTCAGCGACCGGAAAAAATTCCCGGCGGGATCTACCCCTTCCTGGGCGGGGGGGTCCGTTTTTACAGCGACTCGGCCACCAACGGCTTCCATTACGCCGCCACCGGTTACCAGATCCCCCTTTCCGCCGGCCTGGTGGTGATGGTCAGCCGCAACACCGGTCTTTTCATCCGGGCCTTCTACTCCCTGGAGCACCTGAAAAACGAGGATACCGGCGAAGGGTTCCAGGGCAACCGGTACGGACTGACCGCCGGTTTCGGCCTTTTCCGTTACCGCTGAGAAAGCAAGGGGAACGGTCAGGACCGGAATCGGTCCTGCAGTTTCTGATGGATTCTGCGCATGCACCGGCGGATCCTCCTGCGGCGTTCCCGGGGAATCCGGATCACCGTGGTATGGGCCAGCCGGTCGTGCATGGTCAATCCCTTTTTGTCCCACAGCACCTGGAAAAATCCGACGGCCAGGCAGAGGGTGGAGGCGGTATAGCCGTGGGCCCGCTCGAAACACTGGTACCAGCTCAGCCGTTCCTTTCCGTCCAGGTCGATGACCCGCAGCCGGAAAAACCGCTTGGCCGGCGTTCTCCCCTTCCTCCGGAAAAAAAACATGAAATAGAGATACCCCACGACAAACTCGAAGAAGATCTCCGGCATGCTGACCGCGATCATCACCTGACCCGTCTGGTCCAGAAGGGTATGGTATTCGCTTTTCAGCCCCTCCGCCGTCATTTTTTCCGCCAGGCGGTATTCATCCTCACCCAACCGGGGCTTCAACAGCCTGAGGGTGAAGGCCTTCACCCGCTCCTCGGTTTTCCCGTGAAAATCGACGGTGGTGGAAACCTCCTTACCCGCCCGGATCGCCCGGAAGGTATCGGATACCGGCCCCCCTGTTCCCCCCGCGAATCCAATCAATTCCAGCATCAGCAGATACAGAATGACCGACAGAAAGAACATGATGACCACATCCAGCCCGAATGCCAGTCCCCGGCGCGGAATCCGGCCTGCTGCGGATGGATTTTTCTCCGTTTCAGGAATTTGCCGTGTTTGTTCCCTGATTCATTCGCCATGGCCTTT
>Ga0180434_10000719_pt1 | contig 48620 bp, 33 predicted proteins | sample SS_ome_7_FD_132453 | JGI IMG/M metagenome (GOLD analysis project Ga0180434, IMG submission 132453) | Hypersaline lake sediment archaeal communities from the Salton Sea, California, USA - SS_1_D_2 metaG | ecosystem: Environmental > Aquatic > Non-marine Saline and Alkaline > Hypersaline >... | reverse complement strand
ACCCCGTTTTTGGGAGGCTGGCACTTCTTATTATATCCACGCTCCGGCCTGATTTCTGCCTTGATAACGAACCTTCTACCTCAGTTTTCCCCTGTTTCTTGTCCCCTCCGTGTGACGCTCACGGGCATAAGCGGCCATTTGTCATTTCCTCTCTCTCGCGTTATAATCGCCGACAATGAACAAGATCGCCCGTTTTGAAGCCCTGGCCGAACGACTCGTAGAGGGCACCTTTGCCCGTCTCTTTGCGGGGCGGCTTCATCCGCTGAAGGTCGCCACCCATCTCGCCCGGTCGATGGAGGATCACCAGATTCTCTCTCCAGAGGGGATACCGCAAGCGCCAACGCACTACTGGGTCTACCTGCACCCGAACGACTGCGAGGCACTGGAGAGCGAGCAGCCGTCGCTGACGACCGAATTGGCCCATCACGTCGCCAAGCTGGCCGATCAGGCTGGCCTGGCGCTCGACGTCACGCCGGCGGTGCACATCCTGCCCGACGAGAACATGGCCCCCCACAACGTGCACGTCGAGGCGCGCTGGATGCCCGTAGAGGAGACGCCGGTAGAGAGCACCCGCGAGATGGAGGATGGCGAAGAACCGGAGAGCGAGACAGAGGTCCAACATCGTCCATTCCTGATCATCGGGGGCCGTCGGCACGTGGAACTCGACCGGGCCGTGGTGTCCATCGGGCGCGCGCTCGACAACGACGTGATCCTCGAAGACCCGCGCGTCTCTCGCTACCACGCCCAACTCCGCCAGCGATATGGCCGCTACGTGCTGTACGACCTGGGAAGCTCCGACGGCACGCAGATCAATGGCTATCCGGTCGAGGAATGCGTGCTTCACTCCGGCGACGTCATCTCCTTCGCTGGCGTCCAGGTCATCTACGGAGAGGATCCTCCCACGTGGCGTCGCGGGACGGCCCAGGACGACACTATCCCAGCCCCGCTGCCAGACAGAGAGGACACCCCACCGCTCACCGCACCGGAAGCCGATCCAGACTAGCGATGGACATTTTGCTGCTGGGCCTGCGACTTTTGCTCGTCATCGTGCTCTACACATTTCTGAGCGCGGTGATGTGGATACTGTGGCGCGACCTGCGACAGACCGTCGCCAGCCGCGAGCCTGACCGTCCCAAGGGACAACTGGTCGTCTTGCACGCAGAAGACGAGACGCTCGCCGTGGGCGCGGCTTTCCCGCTGCAACTCGTCACCTCTCTGGGCCGCTCGTCAAACAACACGATCATCATCCCAGACACCTTCGCCTCCGCTCAACATGCCCTGCTGACCTGGCGAGAGGCTCAATGGTGGTTAGAAGATCAGAACAGCCGCAACGGGACGCAACTCAACGGCGAGTGCATCAGCGATCCGACCATCGTCAGCAGCGGCGACGTCATCGGCGTGGGCCGCACAGAATTGAAATTGGAGTTAGAATAATGGGCCTGGGATTACACGATAAAATCGCACTGGTAACCGCGGCAAGCAGAGGGCTGGGCAAGGCCGTCGCACTGCGTCTGGCCCAGGAAGGCGCGCGCGTCGCCTTATGCGCCCGAGGCAAAGAGCAACTGGTCGACGCCGCCGCCGAGATCGAAGCGGAGACAGGCCGGCAGGCATTGGCGATCCCGGCTGACGTCTCCGATCCGGCAACCGCCGACGCGCTGGTCGAGGCGACCGTCGAGCGGTTCGGACGGCTCGACGTGCTCGTCACCAACGCCGGCGGGCCGCCTCCGGGCCAGTTCCTCGATTTGACCCCGGCCGATTGGGAGGCCGCCGCACAACTGACGCTGATGAGCGCCGTGCGCCTCTGCTATGCCGCCGCGCCGATCATGAAGGAACAGGGCGAGGGAGCGATCCTGGCGATGACGTCGATCACCGTCAAGCAGCCCTTGCCAAACCTGATCCTCTCCAACAGTCTGCGACTGGGCGTGGTCGGGCTGGTCAAGACGCTGGCCGACGAACTGGCTCCTTTCGGCATCCGCGTCAACAGCGTCTGCCCCGGCTGGACGCGCACCGCGCGCGTGGATCAGCTTTTGCGCGACCGGGCGGAGCGAAACGACACCACGCCAGAGGAAGAGGCCGCCCAGATCGCCGCCGACATCCCCCTGGGACGGATGGGCGCTCCCCAGGAGTTCGCCGCCGCTGCCGCCTTCCTCGTCTCACCCGCGGCGTCCTACATCACGGGCGTCAGCCTGCTGGTGGACGGGGGGATGTATCGGGGGGTGACTTGAACCATGCGGCGCGGCTCGAACGGGACGACTGGCCCTGGCTGCTCAGCCTGCTGCTCATCGGGGGCCTGACCCTCGGCGCCTTTGCCATCACCGCCCACCGCCTCAACGACGGACAGGGAGGCGTCCCCCTCGACGACGCCTGGATTCACTTCCAGTTCGCCCGCAACCTGGCCCGAGGCGACGGCCTCTCCTTCAACCCCGGCCATCCCACCGCCGGATCGACCGCGCCGCTGTGGACGCTGCTCCTGGCTGCCGTGTACGTTGTGGGCGGACGTTTCCCAGGCGCCGGGCAGTTGTTGAGCGCCGCCAGCTTCCTGGCCACGCTGGCAGTCACGTACGCGCTGGGCAAGCGACTGACGAGTCACCGCTGGACCGCCTGGCTGGCCGGAGCGGTCGTCGCCGTCAACGGGCGCATGGTGTGGGCGGGCCTGTCGGCGCTGGAGACCTGCCTGTTCGCCACGCTCAGCCTGCTGGCGATCCACGCCCACCTGGACGACCGGACGTCGCACCGCTATCGGTGGCGCACCGCGGCCCTCTTTGGATTGGCGGCGCTGGCCCGCCCCGAAGGCTACCTGCTCTTTGCACTGGCAATGGCCGACTTTATCGCCAGCGACATATTGCCCACTCCCTTTGACGCCTCGCGCTTCACACGTTACGCCTCACGCCTTCTCCTCTTCACCGCCATCGTGCTCCCCTACCTGATTTTTTCGCTGCGCACCAGCGGCCATCTGCTTCCCAACACCTATCACGCCAAAGCCGTCTTTGATTTTCGCCCTGACTTGGCGTTTCTCAGTCTGACATCCCGGTACTTGATACTGGATAACTTTCTCCTGCTGCCTTTCTACATCCTGGGATTGGGCGCGCTGTTTCGGCGCGCCTCGCTCTTGAGCCTGTGGAGCGCGGGTCTGCCTCTCGTCTATGCCTTCCTCCACGCGGTGCTCTACCAGCACGGGCGGTATCTGATGCCCCTCATCCCTTGCAACGCCGTCATCGGCGTCGCGGGGTTGCTGGAGGCGCGACGGCTGGCGCGTTTGCGCGGGTGGAACCTCACCATGGGGAGGAAAGGGAGTATTCTGGTTATCCTGCTCGTTTTCGCGGGGACTGCGTGGCGATTGCCGGTGATGGCGAGCGAATACGGCTGGAACGTGCACGACATCAACGAGATGCACGTCGCGCTGGGCCGCTGGGTGGCGGAGCATACCCCGCCCGACGCCGTCCTGGCGCTGAACGACATCGGCGCCATCGCCTACATCTCTGAGCGTCCGGTGGTGGATCTGGCGGGATTGATCACGCCGGAGGTTGTCCCGCTCTTGCACGCTCCCGACCGGGATGCGTGCCTGGTCAAGCTCCTGGCCGGGCGGGACGTGCAATACGTCATCATCTTCCCGGACTGGTTCCCCGACCTGGCCAAACGCCACGATCTACTGGAGCCGGTGCATCAGGTGACGCTGGAACGCCGCACGATTTCCGGAGGCGAAACGATGATCGTCTATCGCGCCGACTGGCGTAGATAGCGGGGGTGCGGTACAATAGGGATGTGCCGCGCGAAAGGGAAAGGAGTGGTCCGACAATGATCGCACTTCCTGCTATCATAGACAACGTTACAAAAGCATCAAGGAGATTTTTATGAGCACAGATCCCATCCGCATCGGCATCATCGGCGGCAGCGGCCTCTATCAGATGGAGGGGCTGACCGATATTGAGGAGCGCGCGATTTCCACCCCCTTTGGCGAGCCGTCCGATAAGGTGATCGTCGGCGCAATCGAGGGAACGCGCGTCGTCTTTCTGGCCCGTCACGGGCGCGGCCACCGCATTATGCCCACCGAGGTCAACTACCGGGCCAACATCTTTGCCCTCAAGAGCCTGGGCGTCGAGCAGGTCATCTCCGTCTCCGCCTGCGGCAGCCTGCGCGAGCACCTTCGCCCCGGCCAGATCGTCGTCCCGAACCAACTTTTTGACTTTACCAAGAAACGGGTGTACACTTTCTTTGGAGACGGGCTGGTGGCCCACATCGGCACGGCGGACCCCTTCTGCGGGCGCGCGTCGGTGCTCCTGGCCGGCGCGGTGGAGAAAGCCGGCGGCACGGTCCACGAGGGCGGGCGCTTTATCACCATCGAAGGCCCCCGCTTTAGCACCAAGGGGGAAAGTTTCACCTACCGCGCCTGGGGAATGGACATCATCGGCATGACCACCAGTCCAGAGGCATTCCTGGCGCGGGAGGCGGAGATGTGCTACGCGGTGATGGCCCACGTCACCGATTACGACGTCTGGCACGAGACGGAAGAGCCGGTCAACGTCGAGATGCTGCTGGCGACGCTGGCGGCGAACGCCGTCCTGGCCCAAAATGCGATCAAGCTGCTGGTCCCGCGACTGGCCGCGGAGAAACGGGATTGCGAGTGCAAAGATACTCTGGCGACCGCCCTCATCACCCGGCGCGACATGATCCCAGAGGATCTCAAGGAAAAGCTAGGTCCCATCGTGGACAAGTACCTGAGTTAAGACGAGATTGGAAAAGCTGCGCGAAACGTGGAGAGTTCATCTATCAAGCACTTTATGAGCGATTGACGAGGAAGACGTAACAATGGTCCAACCACCTAACCCCTACGTGGCGGGTCTCCCCTTGCGGGAAGAACGGGGTTTCTTTGGTCGGCAGAAATTACTGGATTGGGTTACACAGTCCTTGCGCAACCCAGACGCCAACGTCCTGGTTCTCTTTGGGCAGCGCCGCATCGGCAAAACCAGTCTACTTCTGCAACTCCAGCGCGCTCTGTCAACCAACGCCTTCCTGCCCATCTATTTCGATCTTCAAGATCAGGCCGCTCGTCCTCTGGGCCGGGTACTGGTCGACCTTGCCAACACCGTCGCCGAACAGGTCGGCATGGAGCCTCCCGACCCAGAGACGTTCGACAACCGGGGCCATTTCTTCCGCAGCGTCTTTTTGCCCCAGGTGTACGAGCATCTGGGCGAAACCCGTCGTCCCGTTTTTCTTCTGGATGAGTTCGACGTATTGAGCGAAACAACCGAAGCGGAATTGCTCATGACGGCAGCGACCAAGGCGCTCTTCCGCTTCATACGCCGTTTGACAACCAAAGATTCGCGTTCAGCGTTCGTGTTCGCGGTCGGTCGGCGCGTCGAGGACCTCTCCCTGGACTTTACCGCTACTTTCCGGGCCTCGCTGGTACGAGAGGTCTGGGTACTGGATCAAGAAAGCGCCGAGGCGCTGGTCCGCCAGGCAGAGATACCCAATCAAAACGTCACCCTGCTCTTCACAGACCGGGCCGTGGCGCGCATTCTCAGCTTGACGAGTGGGCATCCTTACCTGACTCAGTTGCTCTGCCAGCAAATCTGGGAACGGGCCTATGCCCAGCCTCAGCACTCCACCACGCTGCCCATGATCGATGTGCCAGAGGTGGAGGCTGCCGTGCCCGACACGCTGGAGGCAGGCAACCAGGCGCTGACCTGGCTCTGGGACGGGATGGGGCTGGCCGAGCAAATCTATGCCGCTGGCCTGGCCGAGACCATGAGCGAAGGGGAAAGCATCACAGAGGAACGAGGGATCCAGATCCTGGCGACCCGCGCTGCCCGGCTGCTCACCCGGAAGATAGAGCTGGCCCCCCGCGACCTGGTGAGGCGGCGGGTCCTGGAGATGACGGGGGAACGAGAATACAGTTTTGCCGTTGAAATCTTTCGTCGCTGGATGCGCGAGAACAAACCTCTGCAACGTATGAAGGATAAACTGGATCAGATCGATCCGCTGGCCGAACAGCTCTTCAGCATCGGACAGGAGTTTCTCCGTCGGCATCAATGGGAAACGGCCATCCGCTACTTTCACGACGCCCTGGAGACGAACCCGCGCCACTTTCGCGCTCGGCTCCACCTGGGCGAGACGCTGTTGGAAGCGGACCGCACCGACGAGGCGACCGTCGAACTGGAGCGCGCTTACAAGCTCGATCAGGAGGAAACACGGACGCTGTTGGTTCGCGCGCTGGTGGCCCAGGCAAGAATGCGGCAAGAAGCGGGGGATGAGAATGGAACGCTGGCGGCCTGCGAGCGGGCGCTTCAGATCTCGCCCAAAGAACAGACAGCCCAGGAGATACATAACACCATCCGGTTGCGCCGCTTGGCCGCAGAAGCCAAACAGTACGAGCAGGCCGAGCAATGGGTAAAGGCCATCGACGCCTACGACCAGTTGACGGCCCAGGCCGCCGACGATAAAAGCCGGGCGGTGTGGCAAGCGGCGTTGGAACGCTGTCAGAAAGAAGGACAGTTAACGGACCTCTTTGACGAGGGCACCGAAGCACTGAATCAAAGAAACTGGCAGCAAGCCCAGAGGGCGTTTGCTGAAATCGTACACACCCGGCCCGATTACCGGGTAAACGGGCAACTGGCGACCCAGTTATTGTTGCAAGCTGTACAACGAAAACCAGAGCGCAAGTTCTCGCGGCCCATCGCGCTCACATTCATCGCTGTTCTGGCCGTTCTGTTTGGCGTCATCTATTTCCAACCCTGGAGAAACGATCAGGACCTGCCCCCCGTTACATTGCCAGAGAATTGGGAGCACATCAATACCTATCGCTTCGACACAAATCGAGACGGCAACCAGGAATGGGTCGTCCTATACCGCTTCGACCTCTCCGCCGAGTCAGGCCAAGATGACGGACCCATCGCAGGCGTCGTCTACCAACCGAGCGGCAGCCCTCCCGTACTTACTCCCTATGAACTGCGCCCTCAGGATGGGGACTATTTGTGCGAGTGTGAATGTATCGCTTCTCTGGAGAATGTCCTGTCTGGACTGCAAGGCCCCGAGTTGGTCATACGCGACCGGTGCGATGGAGAGTCGACCCGGGTTTCCATTTTCCGCTGGGATACGGGCGAAGGGAAATATCTACCCAAAGGCCACTTTTCTGGCGACCACATCACGCTCGCCACAGACCGAGCAACGGTCGTCCAGCGGCTGCCAGGCCGCGCTCAATTAGCGCTACAATATATCTATCGCCCGCGCGACAACGCAACCTATTACCAGCCAGGGGGCCAGGGTATCGTCAGGATGCACGAGGAATACGAGACTATCTTCTATCACGGGATGCCTCAGGACGTGATGCTCTCTCCCTATCCCGAAAAGGTCGTGCTTGCATCCTACAACGCCTACACCGATGCAGTAGAAGCCGCCAGGTACTTTACACCAGAGGCCTGGGCGCAAGTCGAAGGATGCGCTGCGAATCAGTGCGGATGCACCTCAGGCCGGGAGCAGATCGAGCACGTGCGGGTGATCGATGTACAATTTGAGGGCCAGGATGCCGAACAGGCGATCGTCAACGTGACGGTCGTTTGCGAGCACAAAGACGGCACACTGGACGCTCAGACGAGCTTAAAGTGGCGCCTCGCCCGCGAGGGGGAGAACGGCAGGTTCAAGCTGATGGGAGTAGAACGGAACGGAAGCCAAGAGACGCCATAATCCAGCACGAAGAGAGGGGTTATGGGGAGAGGCCAATGGAATGCCCGCAGTGTGGTTTTACAAATCATCCCGACGCGCGCTTTTGCAACCAGTGTGGTCAACCTATGCCGAGCGATCAGCCCCGCAGGAGCGCAGGCTCTTACGGGGCTATGCCACAGCCCGCTCATCTCGAACAGATCCAGGCACACATTGAAGGGGAGATCAGCGGCCAGATCGCCGTTGGGAACCACAATCTCCAGATCGGTTCCGTTCACGGCGGCGTGGTCAACATCGCCCTGCCGGAACAGCAACCTCGCCCGCAACCCCGCCCCACCCCGGTCCAGCTGCGTCCGCGTCCTTTTCCAGGCCTGTTGGATCGCGAGACCGAGATTGACGCTGCCGCCACCACCCTTCAATCCGCCACACCGATCGAGTTCCACGGCCAAGCCGGGTTGGGCAAGACTGCCCTGCTGCGCTGCTTGGCTCACCATTCCGCGGCTGATTCCTTCCCCGATGGCATCGTCTACCTCTCGGTTCGCCGCCAGCCTCTGGAAGATCTAGTCCAATCTCTCTTTGACGCCTTTTACGAAAGCCCCGTACCTTTCAAACCCACCGATAGCCAGATTCGGCGCGCATTGCAAAGCATACAGGCGATCATCATACTCGATGACGTAGAACTGGCGCGGGATGAAGTCGAGACACTGATGGATGTCGCGCCGATGTGCGCTTTTCTGCTGGCGTCGTCGGAGCGTCGCCTTTGGGGAGAGGGTCAAGCTCTGGAATTGCGCGGACTGCCCCCAGAAGAGGCGCTGGCGCTGATAGAGCGAGAACTGGGTCGATCCGTGACGTCGGATGAACAAATCACCGCCCAGGCGCTCTGCACCGCCCTGAATGGTCACCCCCTGCACATTCTCCAGGCAGCGGCGATGATGCGCGAGGAGAACCTCTCGCTTGCGGAGGTAGCCCGCCGAGTACAGACCCCTTCGCCTGTCCAATCACTGACCTCACAAGTACTAAACACGCTCCCCGAACAGGAACGTCAGGTTCTGGCGGCGCTCGCTACCCTGGGCAACGCGCCTATCCACACCGAACGGTTGGCGGACGTGATGGAACTTCCCAACGTCGCCCCCATCCTCGAGACGTTGCAACAGCGTGGATTGGTGCAGGCTCACAGCCCTCGTTACAGCTTGACCGGCGCGCTAGACCAGACCTTGCAGCAAGCACAAGACCTGACACCGTGGGCAGAACGAGCCTTGCTCCACTTTGTCGCCTGGACAGAAGAGCATCGTCAATCCTCTGAACGCCTGCTGAAAGAAGCTGACGCCATCCTACAAATCCTGGAGTGGGCCGTCGGAAATAATCGTTGGGCAGAAGCTATACGCCTGGGGCAGGCTGTGGAAGGCGCTCTGATCCTGGGCAGGCGATGGGCTGCGTGGGATCGAGTTCTCCAATGGATGCTCCAGGCAGCACAGACGTTGCAAGATCGAGCGGCTCAAGCCTGGGCGATGCACCAGATCGGTACCCGCGCGCTCTGCCTGGAGGATTCGACGACCGCTCGCACATCCCTGACCAAGGCACTCCGTCTGCGGGAGGGATTGGGCGACCAAACGGGAGCGGCGATCACGCGCCATAATTTGAACATCCTTATGGATCCGCCTGCCCCGCCCAAAAAGCCGCCTCAAGCGCCCTCAACGCCCGCGCCGGGGATCTCGCCGCTGAGCATCGGGATCGTCGCTCTCGCCACCGTCGCACTCCTGGCGCTGGGGGGATTGGGGGTTCGAAATCTCTGGTCGACGCCCACTGCTACCGCGACGCTGACCGCCGTACCAACGCGCACGCCAGCGCCAACCGCCACCACAACATCAACCAGCGCACCGACACCGTCCCACACGCCAACTGCCACCACGAAACCAACTACCACCACGAAACCAACCGCTACCGCGACGCCATCACCGACGCCAACCGCAACTTCATCGCCAACGCCAACACCGGTCACGCCAACGTCAACGCCGGTCACACCATCACCGACCCCGACCATTCCCTCCGACACTACAGGCCCCACCATCTCTGACATCACCAAGTCCAACGAACGGATAGTGTGGCCTCAAGGTTGTGGGGAGGATCAAATTACGATACGAGCTTCTATCATTGACCCATCGGGGATCTCGGCGGCAAAGCTGACCTATCGCGTTCTGGAGGGCCAGAGGCAAGGAGAATGGGTAGCTCTGCCAATGAATCAAGTAACGGAGGCGACATACGAGGCAACCGTGGACAGCGAAGCGCTTGAAGCCAGCCTTGATCCTCCCTCATACGGAGCTCCCGCCACGATGGAATATTACATCCAGGGTTTTGACGAAAAAGGAAATCGCTCCGAAAGCAATACAAACAAATTGCCGATCGAATACTGCCTTTACTAGACTGGGGAAAGAACCACTAATGACCATCTTTGAACAAGGACACGCGCTCATCATCGGCATAGGCGCCGATCTGCCCAACACCGTCAACGACGCCGTCGGCCTGGCGGACATCCTAAAAGATCCCGCCCGTTGCGCTTACCCACCCGCTCAGGTCCACTTGCTCACCGACGAGAATGCGGATCGAGAGCAGATCCTGGCTGCACTCGACACGCTTTCCCAGGCTACCAACTCCCAATCCACCGTCCTGATCTATTTTTCCGGCCACGGCTACCAGGTCGCCTCGCCCACCGGCGAGTTCTACTACCTGCTGCCCCACGGTTACGACCTGGACCGACTCTACCAGACCGCCATCAGCGGTGCCGAGTTCACCGACCGTCTGAGGGCGATCCCCGCCCAGAAACTCTTGCTGCTGCTCGACTGCTGCCACGCGGGCGGCGTGGGCGAGGCCAAGGCGCCGGGACTGCAACTGGCAAAATCCCCCCTGCCGCCCGAGGCTCAGAGTTTGCTGGCCGAGGGGAGCGGGCGCGTGCTGATCGCTTCTTCGCAGGAGGACGAGCTGTCCTTCGCCGGAAAGCCCTACAGCGCCTTCACCCTGGCGCTGACCGAGACGCTGTGCGGCGTCGGCGTGGCAAAGAAGGACGGCTATGTGCGCGTGGCCGATCTGGCGCTGCACGCCCGCGAGGTGGTGCCGGAGCGCACCAAAAGTCGGCAACACCCCGTCCTCCACTTTGAGCAGGCCGACAACTTTGCCCTGGCCTACTACGCCGGTGGAGAGACGCAGCCCAAGGGGCTACCCTTCACCGGCACGCCCGAGATCGAGCCGGAGCCGGGCGCCTGGACCACCGGCCCGGTGTTCTCCGGGGAATTTGCCGGCCCCGTCGCCGTCAACGGTGGTGAAGCGGTCGACCTGCGCGGGGCGCGGGGCACGGTCTATAAACCCACCGGCCCGGTAGAGCAGCAGGTCGGCCACCGCCTCGTCATCACCGGCAGCGACGTCAGCGGACAGGTGGCAGCGGGGAACGGAAACGTCCAGGCCCAGACGATCGGCGCTCCTCCACCGACGAGCAAAGAAGCCGACCGGGACAAGCTGCGCCAGATGCTGGCCGATCTGAGAGAACAGGTAGAAGCAAACGCTCCAGCCGACAAGCGAGCCTCCGCCCTGGAGCGAATCGAGGAACTGGAAGAAGCCATCACCGCCAGCAGCCCTGACCTGACGACGATGGAGTACATCGAACGCTGGTTTAGCAAACATCTGCCGGTGCAAGCTGTAGCAGTGACCCGCATCATCGCTCATCCCAGCGTCGGCAAAATTATGGATTCAGCCAGCGATGAACTCGCCAAGTTCCGTCGCCGCTTCGGTGGTCGGTAGTATGCAATCCACTCTCGCTCCCCCACAGACAGAGAACACCCGTCGCGAAAGGGTTTTCCTCCTACTCGCCGCCGCCTTTGTCGTCGCCGGTGCCATCACGCTGCACCTGGCCTATCCGCCATTTGCCCTTCGCAATCTGTCGTTCGTCATCTTTTCCTACGTCGTCTCCTTCGCCGCTGCCCACGTCACCCTGTCGCGCCGGCTGCCGGAACGCGATCCGCTGCTGCTGCCCACGGCGGCGCTCTTGAGCGGTTGGGGGCTACTGATGGTGGGGAGATTGGCTCCAAATTTTCTCTCTCGTCAGGCCACCTGGCTGCTCCTCTCGACGCTGGCGATGCTCGGAGTCATCCAGACGGGGCAGAATTTGCGCTGGCTCCAGCGGTATCGGTACACCTGGCTCCTGGCCGGGCTGGCGCTGCTGGCAGCCACGCTCTTCCTGGGAGTCAACCCCTCTGGCTTTGGGCCTCGCCTGTGGCTGGAGCTGGGCAGGGCCTATTTCCAACCCTCCGAGCCGCTAAAACTCCTGCTGGTGATCTACCTGGCCTCCTACCTGGCCGAACGGGGAGAGCTGCTCGTCTCAGAGGGATGGGATTTCGGGTGCTGGCGATTCCCCTCGCTGGCTTACACGGGACCGTTGCTGGCGATGTTTGGTCTGACCGCGCTGCTTCTGGCCGGGCAGCAAGACCTGGGAACAGCTATGCTATTCTTCTTCACCTTCCTGGGGATGCTCTACCTGGCTACAGGCCAATGGGTGTACGTGGTCGCAGGCTCGGCGCTGTTCCTCCTTGCCGGAGCCATCGGTTACGTCGGGTCGGCGCGGCTGGCGCTGCGCGTGGACGGCTGGCTCAATCCCTGGCCCAACGCCGCCGACCAATCTTTTCAGATCGTGCAATCGCTGCTGGCCTTTGGAGCAGGCGGGATCCTGGGACAGGGGATCGGGCTGGGACGCTCGATCTATATCCCCGCCGTGCACACCGATTTTGTCTTTGCCGCGATTGGAGAGGCGTTCGGTCTGATGGGAACCCTGGTCGTCATCGCCCTATACGGAATTCTCCTGCTGCGCGGTCTCCGTATCGCCGCCCGCGCCCCACGCCCCTTCGAACGCTTCTTGGCCGCCGGCCTCACTTCCGGACTGGTCATCCAGGCCTGGGTCATTATGGCCGCCAATGCCAAACTGGCTCCCATCGCCGGCGTGACGCTCCCCTTCCTCTCCTACGGCGGTTCTTCTCTCCTCTCCACCTTCATCGCCCTCGGCCTCCTTCTCCGGGTGTCGAGCAGTCAGAATCCGGTGAGCAATAATCAAAAGTCGGCAGCCAGATTTCGACGGCTAATTATCCGCCTGGCCTGCGTCCTGGGGTCAGGATTGGCTCTGATAGCTGCTGCCTGTGGATACTGGTCGGTGGCCCGCGCCGAGTGGCTGGCATCCCGAGAGGACAACCCCCGCCGGGTAGAGTACGAACAACGGATCATTCGCGGGCGAATTCTGGATCGAACAGGAGTGATCCTGGCGGACGCGGAGGCAGCATCGTCCGGAATCGTCACCCGCACCTACCCGGTGACGACGGCAGCCCCCGTCGTGGGATACGCCAGCCTGCGCTACGGAACGAGCGGCATCGAGGCCGCCCTCGATGGGGAGTTGCGAGGTGAAGCCAGCCGCTCGGAGTGGGAGGCTGTCGTGGCAGACCTGCTCCACCGCCCCCCGCAAGGACAGGACGTTCAACTGACGCTGGATGCGGAGTTGCAGCAACTGGCGCAGCAAGCCCTGGCAGGACATACCGGCGCGGCGATTTTGCTGAACGCTCAAACCGGAGAGATCTTGGCGATGGCCTCCGCCCCCACGTTTGACCCGAACCGCTTGGATAAAGAATGGGATCAACTGATGGAAAACCCCACCGCTCCGCTGCTCAACCGGGCCACCCAGGGCCTCTACCAACCGGGGGCGGTCCTACAGACCATCGTGGTAGCCGAGGCGCTGACCGAGGGCTTGATCGACAGCCTGGAGAATGCGGTGCCCAACGCGCTGGAGCCTCTCACGGTGAACGGCGCGCGATTGAACTGCAACACGCCCCCTGTCGAGCCGCACACCCTGGCGAGCGCCTATGCGGCAGCCTGTCCGGCGCCCATCGCTGCGTTGGGCGAACGGCTAGGGGCCGACGGGCTGGCGGCAGCGGTAAATCGCTGGACGCTCACCACCCCACCCTCGCTGGAGATCCCGACCGAGGCCGCCGATTGGGCTGAGGAATCGCTCTCGACCACGCCAGCTCTGCGAATGGAGGCCATCGGCCAGGGGAAACTGACCGTGTCCCCACTCCAAATGGCGCTGGTGGCCGGGGCGCTGGCCAACGACGGGAGAATGCCCGCGCCACACCTGGTACTCCGCGTCCAGGACGGAACGGGCCGGTGGCAAGAGCCCCCTCCCACCGGCGACTCCCGCGACATCCTCCCGCCATCCGACGCGCGCGAACTACTCGCGGCCTGGCAGCGGCCCGAAAAGAGTATCGCCGCGCATTGGGGCGTCGCCGTCGCAGGCGAGGGAGCGCCGCACGCCTGGTTTATCGGCACGACGCTGGCGACCGACGACACGCACTACGCGGTGGCAGTACTGATCGAACATGCCGACGACGCCAAGGCAGCCGCGACCATCGGCGTGATGCTGCTGCAAGCAGCGTCCCAATAGCCCCTGATTCATTTGCATCTCTTGGATCACTGTGCTATACTTTCCACACTCATCATCATTATCGCACATTCCCTAAAGCGCACGCTGTTCAGGAGGGTCAGATGCCAAATCATACCACGGACGATCCCTTTGTTGACCTGGAGATCCGCATCTTCCAACTGGAAGACACGGGCTATCCGGTCGAAATTACTCTGGGTGACCAGCAAGAGTTCCCGCGTGGCTATCTGGCCGCCAACATCTTGCCCTGGGAGGAGAGCGGTGACGCGGCGGCAGACGGGCAGCGGCTACTCGAAACGTTACTCGCGGACGACGCGCTGCGCAGCGCCTGGGCCGAGGCGCGTGGCCAGGCCGCGCAGCGCCGCCTCCGGCTGCGGATAGACACGAACGCCACCGAACTGCACGCATTGCCGTGGGAGTCATTACAAGAAGGGGCCGCCATGTTGAGCGCCCAGGCCGACACCCCCTTCTCGCGCTATCTGCCCATCGCCCTGCCCTGGAGCGGCCCGGTCGAAGAACGTCCCATCCGCGTTCTGGTAGTCATCTCCGACCCCGACGACATCGAGGAAAAGTACAACCTGACGCGGGTCGACGCGGAAGCGGAGCGCAAGACGCTCGAATCCGCCTTCGAGAGCGCAGACTCCAGCGAACTGGAAGTGGATTTCCTCGACCCGCCGGTGACGCCGGAGCGGTTGGAGGGTAAACTCCGCGACGGCTATCATATTCTCTACTACCTCGGCCACGGCGCGTTCAGCGCCAAACGCGGGCAAGCGGTGCTCTACGTGCAGGAAGACGAAGGACATACACGCCTGCTGCGCGACGATGAACTCGCCAGCATGCTGGCGCGCCAGGGTATCCAGCCGCGCCTCGTCTTTCTGGCCGCCTGCCAGAGCGCGGCCCGCTCGACGGCGGACGCCTTCCTGGGGCTGGCGCCCAAGCTCGTCTCGGTCGGCGTGCCGGCCGTCGTCGCCATGCAGGATCTGGTGACGGTCGAATCGGCGCGCACGTTCAGCGCCACGTTCTACCGACGGCTGCTGGAGCACGGCCAGGTGGACCTGGCAGTCAACGAAGCGCGCAGCACGCTGCTGACAGCCGGGCGACCGGATGCGACCGTGCCCACGCTCTTTATGCGCCTGAAATCGGGCCAGTTATGGGGCGCCGAGGCGGACGCGCGCGGTGAGGTGCTGGGTACCGACAGCCCTCGCGTCTTTTGGAAAGGCATGCTCAAGAACATCCAGCAGGGCCGCTGCATCCCCATCGTGGGACCCCGGGCGGGAAGAGAGCGATGGGGCCCGACCCCGGAAGAACTGGCCGAAAGATGGGCCGCCGAATACGAGTATCCCTTTTCGGACAAGGAAGAACCGACCCAGGTGATCAAGTATATGGCGACCAGCCTGGGCGCGGACTTTCCGCGCTACGAGATGGTGGACATGATGAAACGCGAGTTCCTCAAACGGCTGCCGGAGGGGCTGGCCGAAGGATTGAGATCGAGCGAGGAGTACGACACGCTGTCCGAGCTGGTCGGGGCGGTGGGGTGGCAGGAATTGACCGCCGGCGACCCGAACGACGTCCACAAAATACTGGCCAGCCTGGATTTGCCACTCTACCTGACGACCAGCTATGATAACTTTCTGACCGAAGCATTGACGGCGCAGGGCAAACAGCCGGTGCGCCAGATGTGCCGCTGGAACGAGTTGCTGGACGACTTGCCGTCGGTCTTTGAGGACGATCCGGGCTACGAGCCGACGGTGGAATCGCCCCTGGTCTATCACCTGTTTGGCAATGACGATGAGATCGACTCGTTAGTGCTGACCGAGAACGACTATTTGGACTTTTTGGTGCGCGTCTCAGCCGAGACCGAGCGCATCCCGCCCTACATCCGGGCGGCGATGGCGAACAGCTCGTTGATGTTTCTGGGCTACAGCATGAACGACTGGGGCTTTCGCGTGATCCTGCGCGGGCTGGTGACGACGCTGCCACGTCGCCGCAAGATCAAGAACCTGGGCGTGCAACTGGATCCCAAGGACGTGAGCGTGGATGATGCCATGGCGGCCCAGCGGTTTTTACAGGACTATTTTCAAAACATAGAGGTCAACGTGTTCTCGGGGAGCCTTCAGCAATTCATGGCCGAGCTACGCGAGCAATGGACGGTGTCCCGGAGCGGCGACCCCTCCTAGTGGGAGGCAGGCATCCGATGAAATACAAGTGGTTGCTGCTCGACGCCGATGGCACCCTGTTCGATTACGACAAAGCCGAAGCCGTAGCCCTCGAAAAGACATTTGAACAGGAGGGGTGCGGATTTGAGCCAAGCTACGCTGGCGTATACCGGCGCATCAACGAACAGATATGGCTGAATTTTGAACAAGGAAAAATTTCCCAGGATCGCTTGAGGACAAAGCGGTTCGAGCTATTTCTAGAGGCCGTCCACATCGAGTCCGATCCCGTACTATTCAGCCAAAGATACCTCAAGCACCTCGCGGACGGCGCCTATCTGATCAAAGACGCCGAGGAAATTGTGAGATCGTTGCACGGAAGGATCGGCCTGCTCCTCATTACCAACGGATTGAAAGAAGTCCAGAGATCCCGATTAGCAAAGTCGACTATCGGGAAATATTTTGCCGACGTCGTGATCTCGGACGAGATCGGCGTCGCCAAACCAGAAAGGCAAATCTTTGACGTTGCGTTCAGCAAGATGGGCAATCCCAGAAAAGAGGAGGTGTTGATCGTCGGCGATAGCTTGACATCCGACATCCAGGGAGGCAGTGATTACGGGATCGATACCTGTTGGTTCAATCCAGAGCGAAAATCCCGCGATTTGAACGTCGAGATTCGATACGAGATTCACCGCTTGAACGAACTGCTGAACATCGTGGAGACAGTCTGACCAAAACCCCACGGCTGCTTGCGATTTTACGAAAAGTATGATAAAACCGGATACCTTCCAATGAAAAATAACCCTTACGTCGGCCCGCGCCCTTACGAGCGCGGCGATAGGCGCAACTTTTACGGGCGCAAACGCGAGGCGCGTGACCTCTCGTCGCTGATCATGGCGGAGCGAGTGGTGCTGTTCTACGCGCCATCGGGCGCGGGCAAGACCTCGCTGCTCAACGCCCAGGTCATCCCCACACTCGAAGAGAACGATTTCCACGTGCTGCCCACCGTGCGAGTGGGAAGCGACCTGCCGCCAGGGATCGACCCGCAGGACGTGGAAAACATCTTTGTCTTTAGCGCGTTGATGGGATTGGCAGGAGAAGAGACGCCTGCGCAGACACTGACCGAGCATACCCTGTTCTCCTTCCTGAGCCAGTTCTACCCAGAGAAAGCAATTGATCCAGACCAGAGGCCGCCGATATTGATCCTGGATCAGTTCGAGGAAATTCTGACGACGCACCGGGATCGCTGGCAGGAGGCGCGAGGTTTCTTCCAGCAGGTGCGAGAGGCGCTGCGCAAGATGCCGACCCTGGGCGTCGTCCTGACGATGCGCGAGGACTATGTGGCGGGGCTGGATCCTTACGCCATCCTGCTGCCCCGGCGGCTGAACGCCCGCTTCCGCATGGAGCGGCTGGATCGCAAAGGAGCGCTGGAGGCAATGAAACAACCGGCGCTAAACGCCGGATGCTCGTTCGATCCGGGCGTGGCCGAAAGGCTGGTGGACGACCTGCGCCGCATCAAAACCCATCGCTATGGAGGCGAGCAGGACGACGACGTGGTGTTCGGCCCCTTTGTCGAGCCGGTACAGTTGCAGGTGGTGTGCAATCGGCTGTGGGACAACCTGCCGGAACAAAAAGATCTAGCTATTCAGTGGGAAGAAGTTGAGAAATTTGGCGACGTCAACCGGGCGCTGACCGATTTTTACGAGAACGCGCTGGCGCGGAGCGTGCAGCAGACCGCCCGACTGAACGCGCCACAGCCGGGCGTGAGCGAGCGTCAACTGCGCCATTGGTTCGGCGAGCAATTGATCACGCCGATGCAGACGCGCGGCCTGGCGCTGCGCGGCGAGCACGAAACCGGCGGCCTGCCCAACGAGGCCGTGGACATCCTCGAAGAGCAGCATCTGATCCGCGCCGATATGCGGGCGGGGACGCGCTGGTACGAGCTGGCCCACGACCGGCTGGTCGACCCGATCTTGCAGTCGAACCGGGCGTGGGAAGCGGCGCGACTGACCCCGTTGCGTCTGGCGGCGCGGCGCTGGAAGGACGCGGGGGAGGATGCGGGCATTCTCTACCGGGGCCAGACGTTGGAAGAGGCGCTGAGCTGGGCTGAGGCGCACGCCTCCGAGGTGGAGCCTTACGAGCGAGAATTCCTCGAGGCCAGCCAACAGAACGAGCGATTCCGCACCAGGATGCACAGACTTCGCATCGCCGGAACCGTGCTGGCCGTGCTGACCATCGTCAGTGTGAGCGTCCTGGCGCTGATCGCGAATCAAGCCAAAAACATCGCCCGTTCCAAGCAACTGGCTTCGATGTCGCTGGCCTGGCGCATGGTCAACCAGGAACAGAGCATCCTGCTCGCGCGCCTGGCAGTGGACGAGGTTCAAACCACCGAGGCGAAGATCGCGCTGCGTCAGGCTGTGAGCGATTTTTACCCCTCCGAGATCCTGGAAGGCCCAGCCGCGGCCTACAGCGTCGCCTACAGTCCCAAAGGGCGTTTCCTGGCCACGGGTATGGCTGCCGGCACAATACGCGTCTGGGATGCAGAGGTCCACCGCACTGTCTGGACTGTACAAAGCCCGCACTCTATCTGGAGTGTGGCCTACAGCCCCGACGGGCGCTTCCTGGCCACCGGCAGCAGCAACGCGATCGTGCACCTCAGAGACGCCTCGACCGGCTCGGTCGTGACCACGCTGGCTGGCCCAAGCGCGGTATACAGCCTGGACTATAGCCCCGATGGACGCTTCATCGCCAGTGGGTCTGGAGACGGCGTCGTGCGCTTGTGGGACACCTCGACCGGGGCGCTCGCGCTACATCTGACGGGGCACACGGCGCTGGTGCGCAGCCTGGCCTTCAGCCCCGGTGGGCACCTCCTGGCCTCCGGATCCTGGGATGATACCGTGCGCCTGTGGGAGATCTCGACTGCACCCGACGGCGACCCGGAAGCCAGCGCCGCGATGACACTGACCCATCACACCGCCGACGTAAACAGCGTGGCGTTCAGTCCCGATGGGAACCTGCTCGCTTCCGGCTCTGACGACCGGACGATCCAGGTGTGGGACGTCGCCACCGGGGAAGCGATCCTGACGCTGGTGGGGCACGCGGACTCGATCTTGAGCCTGGCCTTTAGCGCCGATGGACGGTTCCTGATCTCTGGTTCCCGCGACGCGACCGTGCGCCTGTGGGACGTATTGCTGCGCAAACAAGACGCGGTGGCCACGCTGACCGGCCACACGAGCATCGTCAACAGCGTGGCGTACAATCCGTCGGGCAGATTCCTGGCCTCCGGCTCCGGCGACCTGACGGTGCGCGTATGGGATACCGAACCCCCGGCAGGAGCGATGTTCACGACGCTCACCGGACACACGGGATGGGTGCGCAATCTGGACTATAGCCCCGACGGTAAGTTCCTGGCCTCCGTCGCCTCCGATGGCACGGCTCGCATCTGGTCTCTGGCGACGGGCGAAACGGTCACCGTCCTGCCCAGGGTGAGCGGCTCGCTTTGGGATGCCACCTACAGCCCGGACGGGCGCCACCTGGTCACCTGCTCCAGCGACGACGCGGCCCGCATCTGGGACATTGAGACCGCGTCGGTCGTAGCGACCCTGGCCGAGCACGAGGCGGACGTCGAAGGCGCGGCCTACAGCCCCGATGGGCGCTATCTGGCTACCGCCTCCGACGACAAGACGGCACGCCTGTGGGACGTCGCCACCGGAGAGACGGTGCGCGTGTTCGAAGGGCACACGGGCATGGTTTACGCCATCGCCTACAGCCCCGACGGACGCACCATTGCCACCGGCTCGACCGACGACGACGTGCGCATCTGGGACGTGGAGACAGGGGAGACGATAGCCACGCTATCCGGCCACACCCACGACATTTTCAGAGTGGTCTACAGCCCCGACGGCAAACATCTGGCTTCCGGCTCGTGGGATCGGACGGCCCGCATCTGGAATCTGGAGACGTACACGACGGAGGCCATCCTGGCCGGGCACACGGCTTACGTCTACAGCGTGGACTACAGTCCCGACGGCAACTATGCGGCGACCAGCTCGTGGGATCGAACGGTGCGCGTGTGGGACCTCTCGCAGTCGCCGCCGGAAACCATCGCCATTTTGATCGGGCACACGGGGCTGGTGCGGAGTGTGATGTACAGTCCGGACGGCAAAACCATCGCCTCCGGCTCGATGGACGGGACGATACGACGTTACCCGGCTCGGTTTGAAGACGTGCTGACCTTGTCCCGGCAATACGTGCCTCGTGAGTTGACGGTAGAGGAACGCGCAAGCCTATTAGGAGAAAAACAGTGAGCGACTTGCTGTACTTTAACGGCATCAACGGCGCCACCGGGGAGTACGAACTGCCCCCCCTGAGAGCACAGGACATCGCGGTCATCGCGATGGGCGAAGAGCTGGACCCGACTCACATCAAAGAACTCAAAAAGTGGAATGAGCGCGTCCAGGCGCGTTCCCACGGTCCCAAACCGAAACGTCCCAAAGAGGGCATCGATCCCAAGAATCTGGCCGAGACCGGATGGGGCGTCATCTTTGCCCACGATGACGAGCGCGTCCCCGCCATCCGAGAGGCGTTGAGCGAATTGCTGGATCTCCGGCGAAAACAAGCGACCACGCGGCAGAGGCACTATTACCGGGAATACACCGGCGCAGACGCTTACCGTCCAGGCGAGTCGAAAATGGATTTTTTGGCACGGCACGGGGCGGGACCAGGCCCGGCCGACCCGGACAAGGTGCCCTACTATCTTCTCATCGTCGGCGACCCTGAGCGCATCCCCTACCGCTTCCAATATCAGTTGGACGTGCAGTACGCGGTGGGCCGCCTTCACTTTGACACGCTGGAGGAATACGCTCAATATGCCCGCAGCGTGGTAGAAGCCGAGACCGGCCAAATTCCGTTGGCCCGCCAAGCCGCCTTCTTTGGCGTGCAGAATCCTGAAGATAGAACCACCGCGATCAGCGCCCAACACCTGGTCAAGCCGCTGGCGAAAAAGATGGCCGCCGACCAGCCCGGTTGGGACGTGCAGACGTGGCTGGCGGAAGAGGCCGCCAAGTCTCAACTGGCGCGGCTCCTCGGTGGCGCAGAGACCCCCGCGTTGCTCTTTACCTCCAGCCACGGGATGGGCTTTCCCAACGGCGACGCGCGCCAGTTTCCTCAACAGGGCGCGCTGCTCTGCCAGGATTGGCCCGGGCCGAATGCCTGGCGCGGCTCCATTCCCGAGCGATTCTATTTTTCGGCGGACGACGTGGGCGACGACGCCAACTTGCTGGGGTTGATGGCCTTTTTCTTCGCCTGCTACGGCGCCGGTACGCCCCGGCTGGACGACTTTGCCCACCGAGCCTTCCACGAGCAGGAGGCCATTGCCCCCCACGCCTTTGTGGCCCGCCTTCCCCAGCGGATGCTCGGCCATCCCAGAGGAGGGGCGCTGGCCGTCGTGGGCCATGTGGAGCGCGCCTGGGGCTACTCGTTTATGTGGGGCCAGGCCGGGCAGCAGTTGGCCGTGTTCGAAAGCACCCTCAAGCGACTGATGGAGGGCCACCCCATAGGGTCAGCCATCGAATACTTTAACGAGCGGTACGCCGAACTCTCCACTGAACTGAGCAACAGGCTGGAAGAGATCGAGTCCGGCGGCGAGGCGGCCATGCCGTATGACGATCTGAAGCTGGCCGGACTGTGGACGGCGAACAACGACGCCCGCGCCTACACCATCCTCGGCGACCCGGCGGTGCGGTTGCCGGTCACCGTGCAGCCCACCATCGAGCCGGCGAGTCCGCAAATCAGCGAGCCAACACTCACACCAGAGGAGGAGAGCAGTTTGGGCGTCTCTTTTGGACTCGGACCACAGCCCCCCACCCCAGAGCCTCCGGCGACCGAGATCAGTCTGAAGGACGCAGTGAGAAAATTTGCCAGCGATCTGGCAAAGAAAGTGAACACCCTCGTCGCAGACGTCTCGGAACTGGAGATCCGCACTTACACCGCGCCCGCCGGTCAGGTCGAAACCCTCACCAAGGGCCAAGCCGACTTGACCAAAACTCTGGCCGAGGGCAAGCTCGCGCTGCGCGCTTACACCCGCATCTCCTTCGAGGGAGACACCATCATCTGCGCGCCGACGGACACCAGCGGAAAGATCGACGAATCGGTGCTGAAATTGCACGAGACCACCGTACAACAGGCCATCGCCAACCGCGCGAACATCATTAAATCCGTGAGCGAAGCAGCCTCGGCAGCGCTCAAGGCCTTGTCTGAGCCGACAAGCTAGCGCGTCATGGAAGGCGCGGCTACTGCCCCGAATTATTGAAAAGATACAACGAAACGGCCCTGCTGCTCTCACGATCAGCAGGGCCGTATGCAAATGCCGACAATCGCTATGGCTGCTCGACCGGCTCCAGGAAATTCCCCGCCGCCCACCACTCTCGTTCCTCGTTCTCCGGGTCGCGGAGCTTCCACCATTCGGAGTCACCGGCCGCCGTCGGCCCGTCCACGACGACGAACGTCTCGCCATCGAGCGCGACGTCCATCCGGGCATAGTTCGCGCCAGGCCCCTCGCGGAGGCTGAGGCCATATCCGCCGGTGTTCACCACCTGCACGTAGCGCCCGATGGCAATACCGTCCGCGGGGGGCGGGATGGTGGGGGTGGACGTCGGCGTCTCGGTGGGCGATGCGGTAGGTGTCGCTATGGGGGCAGGCGTTGGCGTCCAGATAATGAGCGTGGGAGTCGGGCTGTTGACGGCCAAATGCCCACGCAGCAGATACAATCCCCACAGGCCGCCGAGCGCCGCCATCAGCAGCAGCATGATGAAACCCAACGCCCAGACGCGAAGGGGAATCACTGTCCGACCGCCGCTGGTCGCCCCATCGTGATTTGGTTCGGCCTGACGGCTGGGGACGGTCTCATCCATCCAGTTGTCGCTGTGCATCACCGTTTCCTTTCCCCTGCTATGGACAAACCTCCAAAACCACGTCGTCCACGTACATCGCCGCTGTGTCGGCGTCTCCGTCGTTCTTTGCGCCGATGTACAGCGTCACCATCTGGCCCAGGTAGGCGCTCACGTCATACTCCCGCTGCTCCCATTCACGCCTATCGCTGGTCGTCACGTCCACTTGCTCAGACAAATAGATATAGTGCAAGCTGTGCGGATCGTCGTTCTCGTTGATGGGATAGACCCAGAGGCGCAGCATAGCGCTGGAACCTGGCGGCAACGTCACCTGCTGCCGTGCGGACGAGTAGATGTACCCTCCTGTACCAGGGGCAGGCTCCTCCGGCAAGATGCCCACCAGAGCGCTCCTCGCGCCGGACTTTACCTCAGTCATCACATAGCCCGCCTTGTTAAGCACCCAGCTCTCTCCATCCGATTCAAAGCCGCCATTGATGATGATGTCGGTACACGTCTTTGGCTCTTCCTCAACCTCGCGCGCCACCAGCGGCAACCATTGATAGTTCCGGCTGACCGAAAATGTGTCCGTGACCAGATCGGAGCGATTTCCCGCCGCGTCGAAAATCTGCACTCCCCACTCGTGCGGCCCATCGGTGACGTCAGTGACCGTGTACGCCGATTGAGTGGTTGTGTAAAATCGTCCGTCCAATCGCACCACGCAGGCCAGGGGCGAACCCTCGTCCGCGACCGTCTCCCAAACCAGGCTCACCCCTGACAAAGCAGAGATGGCGACCCCACCGGTGGGTGTGATGAGCGTGGCCCTGGTAGGTGAGAGCGTGTCATACGTAAATACCACCTCTGCGGGCGATGGATCGGAATATCCATCCGTCGTCCAGGCGCGGGCGCGCAGATGATACTCACTGTTCGTCAACGAGATGGGGAGCGTGTAGGACCACACCTCCGTGCCGGTCGCGGTCAGCCAGGTCGTCTCCGTGACCCAATCGCTCCCTGTCCAGCAGCGACCACCGCTGTCCCGCTCAACCTGCACGTCGACCCGCTGGAGCATCGCGCTGTACGCCTTTGCCGTCCCCACAAAAGACGGCACGGTATTATGGGCACTGCCATAGACCGGGGTATCGATGCCCGTGTCCGTCGGCAGCACCAGGCACTCGTCCAGAAAGTCCAACACGCGCGCCATCACATCCGGACGCTGATCGGACCACAAGGTCTCGAAAGGAAAGCCGAAATAGACCAGCCGCTCGCAGTGATCTGCATACTGCACCGCCGCAATCCCCCCCGTCCCACCCTGGTAAATCAGGGCCGCCACAGAGCCGTTGATGGGCGCGATCCGATCCGGGTAATCGGCGTCGTACATCCCCGGCGCATCAAAGCGCAAGGAGCCAAGTCCTTCAAAGATGGAACCAGTACCAGCGACCGGAGCGACAGTATAGGTCCCCGCGTCATCCCCCACATAGTCGGCCCGCAGCGCAGTATTGTAGAACGCCGGGTCGGCCCCCAAATAGTCCAGGTGCCACCCCACCTCCGCGCCGCTTACGAACAGCGCCCCGCCGCTGGCGAGAAATGATTCCAGCAACATCCGCTCCGTCGCGTCCAGCGTCTCATCAATAGACGATTCCTCTCCCAGGATCCAGTCCACCACCGCATAATCGCTCAAGCCGACCCGCCCCGCCTGCACCGCTTCGTTACCCGCGCTGTCGAAAGGATAGGAAATGACCTCCGCGTGCTGAATCACATAGTCATAGCGATTCATCCGGTCCAGGTGCATGCGCGAGTTCCACCCTTCCGCCGGATCGTACTCGGATACCAGCATTGTGGTGTTGAGCCGGTCAAAGCCGTTGACCAGCAACACACCGACCCCGTCGCCCACGCGGACCGCCAGCGTCTCGGTGGGGAAGGACTCGCCGCCGTCGTTGGTAGCAGCAACCCGCACAAAGACAAGTTGCCCTGGCGCAAGATCAGTGAGGGTGTAAACAGTAGTCCCCGTCACCAGCGTCCCGTTTGACCAGCCCAGGCCGTCGGTGCTGGTATAGACCCGGTAGCCGGTGGCGGCATCGCCCACCAGGTCGAGACAGTCGGTGGGCGAGGGCTGCCAGGAGACGCTCACCTGCCCGCTCCCAACGTTCTGCACAGCCAGATGGGTCGGCGGCTCCGGGAGAAGCGTCAAATTCGCGCCGTCCCGCTGTGCAAAGTACTTGACAATGCCCTGGTAAAGGGCGCGGGCGGCGAGCATCTCGAAAGCGGGTTCCTTGAGCGCGTCGGTGTCGCCAGGGTGATCGTGATAGGCGATCTCGATCAGAGCACCGGGCAAGGAATACTCGGAATTATCGCTATCCCACAGCTCGCGCAGTTCCCCCAGGTTCATGCTGCGCCTGTATCCCGGCCAGGTGGGATCCCACCCGGCCCGAATATCCTGGACTAGCTCATCGTGGATGGCGTCGCGCAATGCCTCGCTGCCGGGAGTGAGCGGCTTTCCATAGCCATTGTGGATGATGCTCACCGTACCCCGGTAATCCCACTGGTAGCCGTTGTAGCCATTCGTGTGCCAGGAGACGTAGACAGCGTCGTCGCCGGTGCCGGCGTGCTCCCAGCGAGCATAGATCGGCCGGGCCGTCACGTCCCCGTACGCCGGATCCATCCCCATCCGCTGGGTGTAGTAGTAAGCGGCCACCTCCCACCAGGGCTTGTTGGGCGGACAAGGAGCCACTGTTTCGATACCAGTCAAGTCATCGAAAGTACCCCCACCGAAACGGACTGCGTCGGCGACGACCACGCTGCCGGCCACAATAGATTGATTGGTCAGCGTGACCCGCCCTTCCTCCCCACCCCGGAAACCAAACGTGCCAAGATAGCGCCAGGTATTTCCGTGAACCCGCTGATTGAGAACGACCTCCGTGGCGCCACCGGCGTGGTGGACGGTGTAGCGGGCGTCGGCGGCGCGGTTCTCTCCCTGACGATACCAGACATAGACCGCGTAGCGACCATCGACGGGGAGCGTGGCGGTCCAAACGGCGGCAGCGGTCGGAGCGCCGACCGCCGCCTCAGCCCAGAGGTAGTCGGTATCGGCGTAGCCCGCGCCCAGCGTGGCCGTCCACGCGCCGGTCGTGGAGAACGTCCCAGGCGCGCCGTCGTCGACGATTACTTCGGCCGCGTTCATGTCCCGCTCGCGGGCCGGGATCACCAGCGCTCCCGCGTTCCAGAGGTAATACAATAAGTACTGGTTGACCGCCTCGGCATTGTTGTGATCTTCGATGATGGGGCCATCGTAAGGGGGATTCGGGTAAGGAGGGCGTTGGGTACGCCAGTTGTTCACAAAATCGCTCCACTGCCACCCGTGCCCCGCGCTGACGTACACCGTTTTGCCGCTGAGTGCGCCCCGCGGCTGGCCTTGGCCCGGCATCGGGGAGGCAGTTCTGGGGTGGGGCCCTCCAGTCAGGGCCGCTTCCTTGCGCGGTGATGGGATCTCGGGCAGGAAATCCGCCAGCGGCACAAACTCTCCAATAACAGGATCCCAGGTTTCGATGCGCAGCTCTTCCCAGCGCAGAGGTTCCAATGTCCAGCCGATCTGGTGGACGATGATCTCAAACGTATCGGGATCCAGATCTCGCAGCGATTCCAGCGGCACATCCAGGCGAACGATCACAATCTGATCCGGCTGCACATCGAGCGTTTCCAGCGTCGTCCCTTCTGGAATGGCAGAGAGCAAGCCGCGCGCCCGTTCCTCGACAGTGGGGCCAGCCAGGAGCGCTGCCAATAGCTCCTCAGTGTCCTGTTCGGTGCCTCTCACCTTGACGGGACGCTCGACGCAGACCGGCCCCTGGGCAGACCAGAAGCAGATCGAGCCACTCTCTCTCCCGACCTCCGCCAGCTCCAGGAAGGGTGGAGTTTCCTCTTCAGCGGAGGAGAGCATCGGGAGGCTCATTGCCAGCACGCCAAACGCCAGCAGCGCTATCCCTACCACCAAGCTCACACGCACGATTGAACGGTTCATTTCCACAGTTTCCTAAAGATCACTTGGTCGTCTCAACCCGCTTCCACAGAGCATTCAGAGGACGACGCAGCAATCGCACGTTGATAAACACGAGCACCCAGAGATGCAACCGGGCGACAAAGAGGAGCAGTGTCCAAAAGAACTCGCGCAGACTGCGGGGATAAAGCAAGGCCAACCGCGCGCCGTTGACAAACTCCAGCCAGGGAGAGCGCATCCGGCCCGGCGCCTGGCGAACATAGTCCTGGGCGTGACCGCCGGCAGAGCGCACCTTCTGTCGCAACCAATCCCGATAGGTGGTGGGATACTTGACAAAGACGCGGGCCTGAGGGGCGTAGCGGATACGATACCCCTGCTCAGCGATACGGTGCGAGATCACGGCATCCTCGGCCAGCGCGTCCTTGGGCACGCCCTCGACCAGTGTGCGGCGAAAGGCAAAGAGATAGCCAGAGCAAAATAGAAATTGACCGGCCCGGTCGCGGGAGAGCCGCATCTGGTGGATGCCCTCGACGAGCAGGTGCGACCAGTAGCCCAGCACCGTTTCTCGCGGGTTGAGGCTCAGGGGCCGTCCGCTCACCGCTCCCACCTGAGCGTCCTCGAAAGGAGCCAAGAGCGGGGCCAACGCATCCTCGGCCACGATGACGTCCCCGTCGCTGAGCACCACGATGTCACCCTGAGCCGCCCTCAACCCCGCGTTGAGCGCCGTCGGCTTGCCTCGCTGGGGATCGGCCACGTGTCGCACAGCCGGGTAGCGGGCGGCGTAATCGTCCACCACGGCGGTTGTATCCGGATCGGGGCAGACGACGAGCAGCTCGGCCCCTGCAGGCAACTGAGGGAGAAACGCCTCAATGACCTGACCAATAGTCGCTGCCTCGCGGAAGGCGGTGATGAGGACGCTCAACCGTCCGTTCCCCGATCCCACAGCATCAGTCCCATCATCCACCGCCCGAATTTGCAATTTACCCTCCTCCATACGTGGGCTGATTGTAGCATAGAGTGAGCTAATTGCCAATTTGACTCGCAACAGCCAGCGCGAAGGCCTGAGGCCTCCGCGCTGAGATGTCAAAGTCCAGACGATTGAGATTACTTTTCGATTCTCCCGACGATCAGAGATCCCATTTCTCGCGTCCCAACCAATGTGCTGTTCTCCTCATAGATGTCCTGGGTACGATACCCTTCCTCCAGCACCGCCTGGACTGCACCCTCAACAGCTCGCGCTTCCTCGTCCAACTCTAAGGAGTGACGCAGCAACATCGCCGCGCTGAGAATGGCGGCGATAGGATTGGCAATACCCTGCCCCACGATGTCGGGAGCACTGCCGTGGATCGGTTCGTAGAGACCGTTCCGCCCCTCCCCCAGCGAAGCCGAGGGCAACATACCCATCGAGCCGGCCAGCATCGAAGCCTCGTCGGTCAGAATATCGCCAAACATGTTGGCCGTCAGGATCACGTCAAAGTCAGATGGACGGCGGAGCAAGTGCATCGCCGCTGCATCCACCAGCATGTGCTCCAACGTCACATCCGAGTATTCTTCTGACACGCGCGTGACCGCCTGTCGCCAGAGACGGGAGACAGCCAGAACGTTCGCCTTATCCACCGAGGTGACCTTGCCCCGTCGCTGCCGGGCCAGACGGAAGGCGACGCGAGCGATGCGATGAACCTCAGCAGCTGTGTAGATCATTGTATCGTAAGCGACTGCCTCATCTGCCGTCGCCTCCTGGCGGGGGCCAAAATAGATCCCGCCCGTCAACTCGCGCACCACCAGCAAATCCACGTTCTCGATAACCTCCGGCTTGATGGTCGAGGCGTGGAGCAGTTCCCTGTATAGCTTGACCGGGCGGAGGTTGGCAAAGACCCCCAATCCCTTGCGCAGGGCCAAAAGCCCCTGCTCCGGGCGCACCGACGACTGCGGATCATCGTACTTGGGGTCGCCCACCGCGCCCAGCAGGACGCCGTCGCTTTTCTGGCAGAGCGCCAGCGTCTCGGCAGGCAATGGCTCTCCCGTCGCATCGATGGCGGCTCCTCCCACCAGCGCCTCGTCGAACTCAACAATGTGACCATAGACCTGGGCCACCTTTTGCAGCACCCTCACCGCCTCTGCGACGACCTCCGGGCTAATCCCGTCTCCGGGTAACGTGACGATGTTCGCTTTCATGAACGCTCCTTTGTAGGGTTTGGGGGCAATGTCCCGGTCAATCGGCGCCGTATGTTTCGAGCAACATCACCTCGGCCTCTGGCGCGAAAAGCTCGACGTTCGCCTGAATGTCCTGCAAATGCTGGCGCACCGCCTGTTTCTCGATGCCCGCTGGCGCATAGACTGTAAAGAGCGCCTGCCGGGTGTCCGGCGTGATCTGCGTGCGACGGTCGGGGCCGTAGATGATGCTGGAGATGATGCCTTGCGCGTCGGCGATCATCATGTCGTCCGCTTTCATCACCTGCTCCTGGCCGTTGAGCCGGACGTAGCGCTCGCTGCCGTCGGCTACGTCAACTCCGACGGGCATCTGTACCACATCCAGGTCGTGGCCCGCCGTCAGCAGCAGATTCTTCAGCTCGGCCATGAACATCGCCTCGACGAGCGCCGCCACGCGAGGGATTGACTTTCCCTTGAGGACGACGGACTCGATCTGATGCAGGACGTGATAGGTCTTTTTGAAACGCTTGTAGTAGGCATTGTACGCCAGGATCGTCGGCAGCGATTTGAACGCAGCCCTGTCGTAATCGGCAAAGCGAGCGCGCAGCTCGTTCTCCAGTTCGGCTTTGCGGCTCTCAAGCGCCGGATGACGCCTGGGGTTGACGACGTTGCCCATCGCCAGCACCCCCACGGCCGCGTCGGGGTAGGTGATCTTCCAGGTTTCTGATACGGTGAACATTTTTCATCCCTCCTATGCTTCAGAAGTTCCATCCCGTCATCAGACCATATTCTACTGCATCTGCCAGAGCTGTCCAGCTAGCCTCAATGATGTTGGCAGAGGCTCCAACGGTGGACCAACGGCGCGTCTCGTTCTGCATATCGATCAACACGCGCGTGGTTGCCGCCGTCCCGTGATCTCCATCCAGGATGTGCACTTTGTAATCGGCGAGATCGAACTCGGCCAGGTGCGGATACGTCGGCAACAGCGCCTTGCGCAGCGCCGCATCCAGGGCGTTCACCGGGCCATTCCCCTCGGCCACCGTGTGAAAGATCTGATCGCCCACGCGCAGCTTGATGGTCGCCTCGGCGAACAGCCCCCTTCCCTCCCGGTGCTCGACGACGACCATAAAATCGAGCATCTCAAAGGGCGGGCGGTACGCCGGTCGAGAGCGATGCAGCAGCATCTCTACCGACGCCTCGGCCCCCTCGAACGTAAAGCCCTGGTGTTCCAGTTGCTTGATCGTCTGGAGCACCCCCGGCAGATCCTCGATCTCTTGATGAGGGACGTCCAGTTCCTCCGCCTTGCTCAAGAGATTTCCCCGGCCCGAAAGCTCCGATACGAGCGTGCGCGATCGGTTGCCCACGAGGGCGGGATCGACGTGCTGGTAGCTCTGGAGGCTGCGCCGCATCGCCGCCACGTGGATGCCGCCCTTGTGCGCAAAAGCGCTGCGCCCCACGTAGGGCGCGTGGCGGTACAGAGACTGGTTAGCCGTGGAGGCCACCGCCCGCGCGACCCGCGTCAGATGGCTCAACCGGCCCGAGGGCAGGGCCTTCACCCCCATCTTTAGCTCCAGGCCAGGGATCAGCGTGCAGAGGTTGGCGTTGCCGCACCGCTCGCCGTAGCCGTTCATCGTCCCCTGCACGTGAGTGACTCCCGCCCGGACGGCCGCCAGGCTGTTCGCCACAGCCATCCCTCCGTCGTTATGGGCGTGGATGCCCAGAGCAACGTCGGGAAAAGCCCGGCGAACCTCCTGGACAATAGCTTCGATCTCCCAGGGCATTGAGCCGCCGTTCGTATCGCACAGCACGAGCGCGTCCGCGCCCCCCTCGACAGCGGCCTGGAGCGCCCTCAACGCATAGCGCCGATCAGCCTTGTAGCCGTCAAAGAAATGCTCCGCGTCGTAGATGACCTCCCGGTCGTAAGCTTTCAGATGAGCCAGGCTCTCCCGGATGATGCGTAGATTCTCCTCCGGTGTGGTGCGCAGCACGTCGTGCACGTGGAGCGTCCAACTCTTGCCGACGATGGCGATCACAGAGGTCTCGGCTTCCAACAACGTCTGGATGTTCGCGTCGTCCTGGGGTTGGCTCCCCACCCGGCACGTGCTGCCAAAGGCAGCGATCTGGATCTGTTCCAGGTCCAGTTCCCGCGTCCGCCGAAAGTATTCAATATCCTTGGGATTGGAACCCGGCCAGCCGCCCTCGACGTAACAAATCCCCAGCCTGTCGAGCAGGCGCGTGATCTTGAGCTTGTCATCCACCGACAGGGAGATCCCCTCCCCCTGCGTGCCATCGCGCAACGTCGTATCGTAAAGCAGAACCCGCGATTTTTCCATCGTCTCCACCTATCCTTGACCTAACCGCTCTCGCGTATAAGGCACCAATCCCCCGGCCTGAATGATCCCCATGATAAAGACGGGAAACGGCGAGGTCTGATAGGTGCGCCCGGTACGCCCGTTGGTGATCGTACCCGTCTCCAGATCCACCGTCAGTCGATCTCCCTTCTCCGTTCCCTCCACCGCCTCCGGGCACTCCAGGATGGGCAGGCCAACGTTGATACTGTTCCGATAAAAGATGCGGGCAAAGCTCTTGGCGATGACGCAGGATACGCCCGCCCCCTTGATCGCCAGCGGCGCATGCTCCCGCGAAGACCCGCAGCCAAAGTTCTCCGCGCCGACGATGATGTCTCCCGGCTGTACCGCGCCAGCAAACCCGGCGTCGATGTCCTCCATACAGTGGAGCGCCAGTTCCTCCGGCGTCGAGACGTTCAGGTAACGCGCGGGGATGATGGCGTCGGTGTCCACGTTGTCGCCGTATTTCCAGACTGTGCCAGTAAGTTTCATTTACCATTCCCTCTTAGTAAAAGCTTTCCAAATCAGCTTGACCAGACCTGCTGATGCCAGTATAATGAATCCAACCTATCTCTCCGTGAGCGACGAGGAAAGGAGATGATGCGATGACACTCAACGAAATCCTTCAAGATATCCACTCTCTCGAAGAAGATATCATAGCCTACGAGCGCAAATACGGCGTTCTGACCGAGACGTTCTACGAATCATATCTCAATGGCGAAGAGCCGCCGGACGACGCCTGGGTATTGGACTGGAACGACTGGGCGGGCGCGCACGAAATCTGGCTGCGCCGCCGCGAGCAGTATCGAGAGATCATCGCTTCATTGAAAGAACATACCTGGACACTCTCTGACGTAATCGCAAGGACAGCACGGCGTGAACCCCTACCAGTCCCTGCGTGATTACGAAGAGTTCATCTACACACTCCCCCAGCAGTTTCGCTCCATCTCATCCTCGACACTGGTGGTAATCCGCCGTGGCGGGCGGATGGTCACAGTATCAGGTGAGATCATCTTTGCTCAAGGCTATCGGTTGATTGTCAAAGAACGTCTGACCTTCGACACCGGCCCGCTTGTTCTCAAGCGATACGGTTATGAGGTCTGGTGCGGCAACGAAAAACTGTATTGGTACGATTCACAGCCCCATCCTCAAGACCCAGCATTGGTCTCCAGCCACCCACATCACAAACACATCCCTCCCAACATCAAGCGCCACCGCATTCCCGCGCCCGCAATCTCCTTCTCCAAACCCAATCTACCGTTTCTGATTCGAGAAATTGAGCAACTGATCGAGACGTGATTGTTCGGCATTGAGAATCGGCACTCTGGTCACACCCCATCTGGTCCCGCGATACGCCCGGCCACCGCCGACGCCGCCGCAACCGCCGGCCCCGCCAGGTAGACCTCGCTTTCAGGATGGCCCATCCGCCCGCGAAAGTTGCGGTTGGTCGTGCTCACCGCCCGCTCTCCGGCGGCCAACACGCCCATGTGACCGCCCAGGCAAGGGCCGCACGTCGGCGTGCTGACGACCGCGCCCGCCTCGATGAATGTCTCTACCAATCCCTCGCGCAGCGCGTCCAGATAGACCTGCTGCGTGCCGGGGATGACGATGCAGCGCACATCGGGGTGAACCCGGCGTCCACGCAGCAGTTCGGCGGCGACGCGCAGGTCCTCCAGGCGACCGTTGGTGCAGGAACCGATGACGGCCTGATCGATGCGCACGTCACCGGCCTCGCTCACCGGGCGGGCGTTCTCCGGCAGGTGAGGGAACGAGACCTGGGGTTCGATCTGGCTCGCGTCAATCTCGACGACCTGAGCATAGTCCGCGTCGGCGTCGGCCCGGTAGATGCAGGGAGCGCGCGACCCGCGACCGTCTATGTACGCGCAAGTCGCATCGTCCACGGCAAAAAGCCCCGCCTTGCCGCCCGCCTCGATGGCCATATACGCCATCGTAAAGCGCCCGGCCATCGAGAGCGCGTCAATCGTCGGCCCTGCAAACTCGATAGCCTGGTAGAGCGCGCCGCTGACGCCGATCTGCCCGATGGTGTAGAGGATCAAGTCCTTGCCGCCGACCCAGGGCCGCAATGAGCCGTGATAGAGGATGCGGATCGTCTCGGGCACGCGCAGCCAGACGCGGCCGGTCGCCATCGCCACGGCGATGTCCGTCGAACCCATCCCGGTGGCAAAGGCTCCCAGCGCGCCGTAGGTACAGGTGTGCGAATCGGCGCCCACGACGAGGTCGCCCGGCATCACCAATCCCTGCTCCGGCAGCAGCACGTGCTCAATGCCCATACGGCCCACGTCAAAGTAGTGGACAAGCTCCTGCGTCCGCGCAAACCGGCGCATAGCCAGGCATTGTTCAGCGGATTTGATGTCCTTGTTGGGCACAAAGTGATCCGCCACCATCACCACGCGCTCTGCATCGAACACCTTTAGCGGAGCGGCCTCGACGGCCAGCTTTTCGAACTCGCGGATGGCGATAGGCGCGGTGATATCGTTGGAAAGCACCACATCCGTCGCGACCTCCACCAGATCGCCCGGCCATACTTCCGTGTGGTGGCGTGGGCCACCACACGGCACCGCTCTTTGATTGTCTGGAACCACATCCCCTTCGCCGATTACCACGTGAGCGGCGATGATTTTCTCGGCCAATGTGTGTCCCATAGACTAGGCCTTTGGCTCTTTGTCGGCGTCAGACAAAGCGGCTCCATCCCACTTCATCGCCCAGCCTTGCGGTTCGGCAAACTTTTTGCCACTCTGCTCCGGCTTTTGCTGCTCCGCAGCGAGGGCCTGGGCCTCTGCTTCATCCATCACCCACTTTAACGCCCACCCACGAGGTTCAGCAAACTTTTTTCCATTCCGAGTATTCATCTCTCTCCTCCTCATTTACTTGTCCACTTGTTTACTTGTCTGCTTACCATCCCTCTGCGCCCACTCCGCCGCCTCGCGACGGGCGGCAATGAGCCGGTTGAGAGCGAACATATACGCCTTGGCGCTGGCCGTCACGATGTCGGTATCGGCCCCGTGGCCGCTGAACACCTGCCGGCCTGAACCATTCTCCGTCACCGGATCGTCCGCCTGAATGCGAATCGTCACCCGCCCCACGGCATCGATCCCCTCCGTCGCCGCCTGGATGGAGAATTCGATCAACTCATTCGATTCGCCGATCACACGGTTGATGGCCCGGTATACGGCGTCCACCGGCCCGGTGCCGTGATCCGCGTCGCAAACGACCTGGCCGTTCGGCCCCCTGATGCGCACGGTGGCCGTGGGGATACTGTGATTGCCGCAACTGACCTGGATCTGTTCCAGATGATACGTCTCCTCAAAGAACATGTGGACCTCATCGGCGACGATGGCCTCCAGGTCGCGGGTCTCGACCGTCTTTTTCTTGTCGGCCACCTCCAGGAACCGCTGATAGACCTTTTCGAACTCTCCATCGCTCAACGAGTAACCGAGCGCGGCCAGCCGGTGGCGCAGTCCGTGACGGCCCGACCGCGCCGAGAGGATGATCTCTGAATCGGGCACGCCGACGTCACGCGGGTCGATGATCTCGTAAGTGGTGCGCTCCTTCAGCACGCCGTCCTGGTGGATACCGGAGGAATGGGCAAAGGCGTTCGCTCCGACGATGGCCTTGTTCGGCTGCACCAGGATGCCCGTCAACTGGCTGATCAGTCGGCTGGTCGGGTAGATGCGCCGGGTATCGATGCTCGTCTCTAGGCCAAAAAGATCGCGGCGCGTTTTGAGCGCCATGACCACCTCCTCCAGCGACGTGTTGCCCGCCCGCTCGCCGATGCCGTTGATCGTCACCTCCGCCTGCCGCGCGCCGTTGCGGATGCCCGCCAGCGTGTTCGCCGTCGCCATCCCCAGATCGTTGTGGCAGTGGACAGAGATGGTGGCGCGGTGGATGTTGGACACGTGCTCGACGATCCCCCGGATGAGCGCGCCAAACTCCTCCGGCGAGGTGTAGCCGGTCGTGTCGGGGATGTTGACGACCGTGGCCCCGGCGGCGATGACCGCCTCCAGCACGCGGTACAGATATTCTGGATCGGCGCGGCCCGCGTCCTCGGTATAGTATTGCACGTCCTCGACGAATTTTTTGGCGTGCTCGACCGCGTCGACGCCCATCTCCAGCGCCCCCTCGCGGGTGGTGCGGAGCTTGTGCTGCACGTGAACGTCCGAGACGCCCAGCCCGGTGTGGATGCGGGGGAAAGCTGCGCCCTTGAGCGCGTCCGCCGCCACCTCGATATCCTTCCGGTTGGCGCGCGTCAGGCCGCAGATGGTGCAGCCGCGAATCTCCTGCGAGATGCGCTGCACTGCCCGAAAGTCCCCCGGCGAGGAGATCGGGAACCCGGCCTCGATGACGTTCACTCCCATCCCCTCCAGCACGCGGGCGATCTCGACTTTCTCGTCCACGTTGAGCGCCGCTCCCGGCGACTGCTCGCCGTCTCGCAGCGTCGTATCAAAGATCATCACCTGGTCTTGAATGCCGCTAATGTCGCTCTCCATGATAAGTTACCCCTACTCTCCGCTCCAATTCTCTGGCCGCAGCGCGCGGACCGCGGCACCCGCTTGCCACATCTCCGACTCGCGCATCTCGCGCAGCTCGGCGTCCAGCTTCACCTTGTAGTCGGGCGCGCTGTTGGCCGCGAGGACGATCCGTGTCTCTTCACCAGCGACGACGCTCTGGTACAGCTTCTCAAAGACCGGCTCGACCGCCTCGCGGAACTCGTGCCGCCAGTCGAGCGCGCCGCGCTGCGCCGTGGTGCTGCAATTGGCGTACATCCAATCCATACCATTCTGATCGACCAGCCGGATCAGGCTCTGGGTCAGCTCCTCGACGGTCTCGTTGAACGCCTCGCTGGGGCTGTGCCCGTTCTTCCGGAGCGTGGCATACTGCGCCTCCATGATGCCCGCAAGCGCGCCCATCAAGACGCCTCGCTCTCCGGTAAGATCGCTGTGCACCTCCTTCTCGAAGGTGGTGGGAAAAAGATAACCCGAACCAATCGCGATACCGACGGCAAGCGCGCGCTCCAGCGCGCGGCCCGTATAATCCTGCTCCACGGCGTAGCTGGAATTGATGCCGCTCCCGGCGAGGAAATTCGCCCGCACACTGGTTCCCGATCCCTTGGGCGCGACCATGATCACGTCCACGTACTCGGGAGGCACGATCGCTGTCTGATCGCTGTAGACCATCGAAAAGCCGTGCGAAAAGTAGAGCGCGTCCCCCTCCTTCAAGCAGGATTTGACCCGGGGCCACATGATCATCTGTGCAGCATCCGAGACCAGATACTGAATAATGGTCGCTCGCTCTATCGCCTCCTCAAAAGGGAAAAGCGTCTTGCCTGGCTCCCATCCATCCTCCACCGCTTTCTCCCAGGAATGCTCGCGTCGTGGCGATCCCCCCACGATGACGTTGATGCCGTTCTCTTTCATATTGAGCGCCTGGGCTGGCCCCTGCACCCCATACCCCAGCACGGCGACGACTTCATCGCGCAACACCTCCCGCGCCTTTTCCAGCGGGAACTCGTCTCTCGTAACCACGTCTTCGATCATTCCGCCAAAATCTATTTTTGCCACGATACATTCTCCCTTGTTAATTGCTCGTTGTTCATTGGTTCATTGACTCAATTGCCGCCACGCACCATCGCCACGCGCCCGGTGCGCACCATCTCCAGGACGCCAAAGGGACGGAGCACCTCAACCAGTCCTTCGACCTTTTCCTCGGTACCGGTTACCTCGACCATCAACGAGTCCAGCCCCACGTCCACCACCCGCGCGCGGAAGGTGTCGACGAGCTGCATCACCTCCGACCGGGTGCCGCCGCCGTTCGCCTGCACCCGGATGAGGGCCAGGTCGCGCATCACCGACGGCTTCCCGGTCACGTCCTCGACCTGGATGACGTTGACCAGCTTGCGGAGATTCTGAGCGACCTTCTGCACGTCGGTGCGGTCGCTATCGACGACGATGGTCATACGGGAGATGCCCGGCTGCTCCGTGTGCCCGACGGTCAGGCTCTCGATGTTGAAGGCTCGCCGCCGGAAAAGGCTGGCTACCCGGGTCAACACTCCGGGCTTGTCCTCGACTAGCGCGATCAATGTACGATTCATCTTCACTCCTCCTCACGTGCTGACTGCTGCCCCTGGCATAGGCCGGCGGACCATCTCGTGCAGGGCCGCGCCGGTGGGAACCATCGGATAAACGTTCGCATCCTCGCCTTTCTGGGCGATCTGAAACTCGATAAAAGCGGGGCCGGGATGGTTGCGAGCCTCGGCGATGACTGGTTGAACCTCGCTTGGCTTTGTGACCCGCCAGGTGCGAATACCATACGCCTCCACCAGCTTGACGAAATCCGGGTTGAGCAGATAAGTAGACTCGTACCGCTCGTCGTAGAACATCTCCTGCCACTGGCGTACCATCCCCAGGTAACTGTTGTTCGAGAGGGCGATCCGCACAGGCAGCCGCTCCTGGACCAAGGTGGACAGGTCGTGGAGCGTCATCTGGAAACCGCCGTCGCCCACGATGGCCCAGACTTCCTTGTCGGGTTGGGCGACCTGCGCGCCGATGGCCGCCGGCAGCCCGAAACCCATCGTTCCCAACCCGCCGGAGGTGATGAGAGGATAAGGCCGGTCATAGTGATAGTACTGGGCAGCCCACATCTGATGCTGGCCGACGTCCGTGACCACGATCGCCTCGCCCTGGGTCGCCTCCCAGATGGCGCGGATGAACCGGGGAGCGACCAGACGCCCGTTCGTGGAGCGATTCACAATGTCTCGAATCCAGCTTTCGTCCCGCCAGTAACCGATCTGTTTCAACCAGTCCGGGCGGGTGGTCGTCTCCACCAGGGACAAGAGCTGTTCGAGCACCTGGCGCAAATCCCCCGGAATCGCCACGTCCACGGGCACGATCTTGTTCAACTCGGCCTCGTCCAGGTCAATGTGGATCTTGCGGGCGTTGGGAGCGTAATGCTCCAGCTTCCCCGTCACGCGGTCGTCAAAGCGCATACCGAACGCAAGAAGCAGATCCGCCTCCTGGATCGCCTGGTTCACGAACGCCTCGCCGTGCATTCCCATCAGCCCCAGAGCCAGAGGATGGGATTGGGGAAATCCACCCTTGCCGAGCAGAGTCAGGGCGACCGGGGTCTCGGTTTTCTCGGCGAACGTTTGCAGAGCTTCCATCGCGCCCGACATCAGGACGCCGTGACCGGCGAGGACGACGGGGCGCCGGGTACCGTTGATCAGTGCAGCGGCCTGGCGCACCATCTCCGGCTCGACCGGCTCCAGGAGCCGATAGCCCGGCAGCCGCACTTCCTCCTCAGGCGGTACAAAGTCGGTCTCGGCCTGCTGGACGTCCTTGGGCAGGTCGATCAGCACCGGCCCGGGCCGCCCGCTGCGAGCGATGTAAAACGCCTCGTGAATGACATCGGCTAACTCGTCCACGTCGGTCACCAGGTAGTTGTGCTTGGTGATGGGCAGCGTGATCCCGGTAATGTCCGCCTCCTGGAACGCATCGGAGCCGATCAACGAGGAAGCGACCTGGCCCGTGATGCAGACCATAGGCGAGGAATCCATCATCGCCGTGGCGATGCCCGTGACCAGATTCGTCCCCCCCGGCCCAGACGTCGCCATCGCCACCCCCACCTTCCCCGAGGCGCGCGCGTATCCATCGGCGGCGTGGGCCGCGCACTGCTCGTGGCGAACGAGGACGTGACGGATGCCATACTCCTGGCGGGGATGGTAGGTGTGCATAATCGCCCCGCCAGGAATGCCAAAGACTACCTCCACACCCTCTCGTTTCAACATCTCCCAGACAATCTGTGCGCCCGTTCGTCTCATCTCTCCTCCCTTTCATACCTATTGAATGATATATAAACGAAAAAGCCGCCCGGTTGGGCGGCTTTTATGTTGCCTTTGGCGCTAGCTTGGTCTCAACTCACTGGCGCCATCCCAACCACCAAGCGCTCCTGCTAAGCAGGAGCACAATAACGACGATAATAATCAAGCCCAGCACTTGATGGTTGGTCGTGGCGCGCTTCTCGATAGAGGAAGCGAATGGTTTATCGTAATACGGGCCAAAATCCACGGTACGGTTATCCTTTTTGAACTGCCGACGGACGGACAAAAAATTAGAGCCGCCCCGTTGGGCGGCTCTGGTTTACACTAACTCGGCGGTGTAATCACTTGCCCAACGGGCTACAGCCCTTCCCCAATAACGATAATTAGGGCGAGGATCAAGTTGGACAAAATAACTACCACCGCTCGGAAATTTTTCATCATTAAAAACCTGTCTACTGACTTGGAAACATTATACATCAACTGGACCCATTTGTCAAACTGAATTTCTTTCCAACACCTACACTTTGAGCCGGGGATCCAGATAATCCCGCAGCCAATCGCCGAACAGGTTGATGCCCAGGACCGTGATCATGATGGCGATGCCGGGAAACGTAGCCAGCCACCAGGCATCCCGCAGGTAATCGCGCCCATCGGCCAACATGCTGCCCCAGGTGGGGATGGCCGGTTTGACGCCCAAGCCGAGAAAGCTCAAGGCCGCCTCGGCCAGCATGGTGGTGGCCACGGCAAAACTGGAGATGACGATGATGGGAGCCATCGTATTGGGCAAGATGTGATGGAACAGGATGCGCGTATGAGACGCTCCCACCACGCGGGCGGCGTCTATGTACTCTTTTTCCCGAACGGCCAACACCTGGCCCCGCGTCACCCGGGCGTAGCCCACCCAACCTCCGATAGCCAGGACAGCGATGAGCTTGTCCAACCCCGGCCCCAGAACCGACAGGAACAGAATCGCCAGGATGATAAAGGGAAAGGCGAGCCAGATATCGGCAAAGCGCATGATGACGTCGTCCAGCAGACCGCCCACGTAGCCAGAAAAGAGGCCCAGAATGACTCCCAGCGTCCCACTCAAAAAGACGGCCGTGAGACCCACCGTCAGAGAGACGCGAGATCCGTAGATGATCCGGGTGAGGATGTCTCGGCCCAGGGAATCAGTACCCAAAGGAAATTCTGACGTCCCCCCTTCTACCCAGGCCGGAGGCTTCAGGCGGCGCCTTAACTGTTCGCCAATGGGGACCTCGCCCTCCAGTTCGTAAGGGGCGATGGAGGGAGCAAAGATGGCGACAAAGATCATGCCCAGGATAATGAACACCCCTATCGCGGCAATCTTGTTCTGCAACAGGCTGCGCAAGATAGGGGAAAATCTCGCCCCACTTGCTCTGCCTGACGTTTCCCACCGAGGAAAAGTGACAGCCGCCTCGCTCTCTCCGGCTTCAATCGCGCGCTGTTGCATATTCTCCCCCCTACCCCTCTGTCAACCTGATGCGCGGATCAAGATAGACGTATGACAGATCCACCAGCAGGTTCGTGACCACGAAAATGAGGGCGATCAGGAAAACGGCCGCCTGGATCAGCGGGAAATCGCGTTGGTTGATGGCCATAAAGATCAACCGCCCCACCCCCGGCCAGGCAAAGACGGTCTCGGTGACCACCGTCCCGGCCAGAAGGGCGCCAAAGTCCATACCCACCATAGTGATCAGTGGAATCATGGCATTCTTCAAGGCATGTCTCCAGACGATGATTCTCTCGTTCAGACCCTTGGAACGGGCCGTGGTGATATATTCCTGGCCCAACACCTCGAGCATACTCGAGCGCATCAGGCGAGTGTCCCGGGCCAGGAAAAAGGTCCCCAGGGTTATGGCCGGCAAGATCAAATGCTTTGGCCCTTCTCGTCCCGATATGGGCAGTATACGCAGGACGACGCCAAAGAGCAAAATCAGCATCAACCCGAGCCAAAAGCCTGGCATGGACTGACCAAACAAGGCCCCCAGCATCGTCAAGCCGTCGTATATCGAGTTGCGATGCACCGCGGCCAGGACGCCCAATGGAAAAGATAAAACCAGCGCAAAAATTTGAGCGGCCACGGCCAACTCCAACGTGGCTGGCATCCGTTCCAATATGAGAGGGAATACAGGCTTGACATAGCGAAGAGAAGTACCGAAATCGCCCTGCACCGCCCGGCTCAACCAGCGCAGGTATTGGACATGTACCGGCTGATCAAAACCCATCCTGTGCCTGAAGGCATCCAGTTGCTCCTGTGTGGCATGCAAAGGCAAATACAACATCGAAGGGTCGCCCCCACCTGGCAAATGGATGGCGAAAAAGACCAGCATGGTGACCCCCCAGAGAACAAAAAGCGACCAAATAAATCGTTTGAAAAAATACCTTGACACCGTTTTCTCCTCCCTTTGGCAAGCTCTGAATAGACTACCAAGGGGTGGAGCCTCCATCGCCACAAGGAAAAGCTCCACCCCCATTATCGTCATTGCGCAGTCATAATCAAGCCCCGCTCAGCGACTATTCGCTGAGTGTGGCGTCGCGGAAATCTACGACTTCATCGGCTCGAGGCGTCCATTGCAGGCGGTTGCTGACGCCGTAGAAATCATACTGGCGCCACAGCCAGATCCAGGGGCACTCTTCGTAGCCGATCTCCTGGGCCTTGAACAAAAGCTCCTGGCGCTTGGCATCGTCCAGGGTCTTGAAGGCCTCCTCGTAGAGAGCCTGATACTCCTCGTTCATCCACGCGGTCATGTTGAGAGGGAAATTGTAGTCGAGGTTCTGAGCATCGTAAAGAGCAACGGCAGTGGAACTCAGACCGATCAGACCGATCTCCAGGTTCTGTTTGGGGATCAGCATCTCCTGGACATAGGTGGACCAGTCCACAGGGATCACCTCGGTCCGAATGCCGACCTCCGTAAGATAGGCCCCGATGGCCTCCGAGGCTTCCTTATCCTTGTTGTACCGACCCACCGGCGTGTGCAGCTTGATGTCAAAGCCATCGGCGTAGCCTGCTTCGGCGAGGAGCTCTCTGGCCTTGTCGGGATCGTAGGGGTAGGGTTCCAGGGCCGGGTTATTGTTCGGGGGGACGATCCAACTGGCGTAACGCCTGGCGTAACCAGCAAAGAGCGTCTCGCCGATCGTATCCACGTCCACGGCATAGTTCATAGCCTGTCGCACCCGCTTGTCGGCCCAGGGCTTGCCCTCTTCATAGTGGATGTAGATAAAGATACGGCGCAACCCCTCTACCGCCTCTAGGCGCGAGACGTCCGTCTCTACCATGTCCGCCTGATCCGGTGGAACATTGGTGATCAGGTCGACGTTGCCAGCTTCCAGCTCGGCAATACGAGATCCCGCCTCAGGCACGGCACGGACAGTGACCCTCTTGATGGCGGGGACGTTGCCCCAGTAATCCTCGTTAGCCTCCATGACCAGCGGGCCATCCCGCTCCCAACTGACAAAGGTGTAACAGCCGGTGCCTACAGGGTTCTCCGCCGCCACTTCCAGCGGTGTCTCAGCATAGTACTTGGGCTCCAGGATGCTGAAACCCGCCATCGCGGGGACCATGACGGGCGCTGGCTCCGAGGTATGGATACGGATGGTGTAATCGTCAACGATCTCGGACGACTCGTAGTGAATGTCAGTGGGCACGGTGGAAACCGACTCTTCCAGGTCGCGCGCCCGCTCGATGGAGAACTGGACCGCCTCGGCGGTAAAGTGCTCGCCATTGTGGAAGTAGACGTCATCCCGCAGCTTGAACTCCCAGGTCAGATCGTCAATGATCTCCCACGAGGTGGCCAGCATAGGCTCATACTGCCCGTCGGCGGTCAGCCAGATGAGCGAGTCAAAGATGTGGGTGGCGATGTTTTGCTCCGGATTGGTGGTCGTCATCTGGTAGGGGTCCAATGTGTTGGGATCGATGCCCGACAACTCAATGATCTCTCCCGATGGACCGGCAGATTCAGGCTCCGGCTCGGGCGTCGCCGTCACCACCTCGACGACCGGCGTACCCTCGACGATCTTGGTCACTTCGACCTCGACCTCTTTTTCGACCACGCGGGTCACTTCGACTTCAACTTCTACAGGAGTCGGCGCTGTACAACTCGCCAACCCTAAACTGAGAATCATCACAACGGCTAAAACTGTCCATATTCTACCTTTCACTTTCTTCCTCCTCCTTCCTAAATATCCATCTAGTTTTTGGGTTTCGTGGGATGTTCAAAGCGCACACGCGCAATCCGATCCCTCACCTTGCAGGTCTCGGGCAGACCTAACTCTGACAAACAGCCATTTTTGTGGGCAATCACCTCCTTTTCGGTTTGTACGTGGTCTCTCTATCAGGTGTTGTTTTTCCGCAAACATCCAGAGGTAAGCCAAATCTCAGGCTTTTGGCTATTTCTCAAGCGAAACCTGTTTCGTCCCAAGAGTTCTTGGTAGGCTAGAAGAAATCTCCGTAGCCACCTTTGGTGAACGATGACGTCTTTCTTTTTGCCCTCAAGGGATCGTGAGATCCCGCTTGACAAACCGCCGGATCTGGCGATCCAATGGGAATGAGGTAGCACATTGAGGCGGATAAGTCAACGATACTATAGAGAGACAATTGGTTGCAGAATACTAACAATTAAGGTGGGATTATATCAGATAGCAAAAACTTGGTCAAGAAATCCCAGATCCCAGAGCTTGAATTATACCAAAAAGATGGACGGACGCATACCCTGCCCAAACTATACATGTACCACCACCCCACGTAAATGGTTCATCAAGTCGTCATCCATCAGTACTTTTTCACCACAGCCCGATAAGCCTGAGGATGACGGCACTGCAACACTTGTGTCTCCTCACGCCGCCGCCGTACCTCTCGCATGTCGATGGTCGCCACAGCGTACCCCTCGGACGGCTCCTCCGCGCTGGCATAGATCTCGCCATACGGGCTGACGATGGCGCTCTGGCCGAAGAAGGTATACGAAGGTTCCTCCCCTATCCGATTCGCCGCCGCCACAAAGACCGCGTTTTCGTAGGCCCGCGCCTGCAAGTAGACACGCCACTCCTCGACGTGGGGTTCCTCCCAGTTGGCGCACACGATCAGCAACTCGGCCCCTTGCATCACCAGGCTGCGGGCCGTCTCGGGGAAGGCCAAATCCCACCCGACCATCAAGCCGACGTTCAATCCAACGTCCCCCAGCGACGTCTCGCAGCTTTTGATCTGATAGCCCGGACGGAACGTGATCTGTTCCTCTCCTCGCAGGTGTACTTTGTTATACTGACACAGAACATCGCCGTCAGGCCCGATCAACACTGCCGTATTGTAAAGGATGCTTTCGACGTCTTTCTTGGTGACCATCCCAAAAGCGATGTGTACACCCAGTTCGCTGGCCCGCTGAGCGAGCAGGTTGACGGTGGGGCCGGGAATACGTTGAGCCAGGTGCGGGAAACGCGGCCCCAGCTCATACCCCGTCGTGACCAGCTCCGGGAAGATGATCAGATCCACCGGCTGTTCGGTCGCGACGCGGGTGATGAACTCGCTCATCTTGACCAGGTTCTCTTCCATCTGATCCAGCAAGGGTTCCATCTGTACGGTTGCAACGGTAATTTCGCGTGCCATGTATCTATTCTCCTTATGATTGGAAAATGGGTAGATTGAGAACCGCTCCCATCTACCGACTGTGCAAGTGTTCAAGAACGGTGGACAGTTCTACGGGCAACGGAGCTTGGAACGTCACCTGCTCGCACGTAGCGGGATGGGTGAAGCAGAGCTGCGCCGCGTGCAGAAAGTGGCGCTCCTGGAGCAATCGCTGGCGGCGACGCCCATAGACCGCATCCCCCACTACGGGATAGCCCAACCACGCCAGATGCACCCGCACCTGGTGCATACGGCCGGTGTAGGGATGCACCTCCAGCAGCGTGTGACAGTCAAAGGTCTCGAGGACCCGGTACATCGTGCGCGCTTTCTTCCCATCTCGCGCTGCAGCCATCCTTTGCCGGTGTCGCTTATCACGTCCCAGCGGAACCTCTACAATTCCCTCTGGAGGCTGCACCTGGCCTTCGACCAGCGCCAGGTAGGTCTTGGCAACTTGGCGACGTTTGAACTGTCGCTGCATCGCGACCAGGGTCGCCTCGTCCTTGGCGACGACGATCAGCCCGGAAGTCTCTTTGTCCAGACGATGGATCAATCCCGCCCGCTCTGGCCGACCGACATCGGCAACCTGAGGAGCGTGAGCCAGCACCGCGTTGACCAACGTGCCGCCAGGATGTCCAGGCGCAGGGTGCACCACCATCCCGGCCGGCTTGTTCACCACCAGCAGATGCTCGTCCTCGTAGATCACGTCCAGCGGGATCGGCTCCGGGCGAACCGTAGGCTCCGGCTCTTCCGGAAGAATCATTGCGACCTGGTCGCCGGGTTCCACCCGGTAGGCGGGCTTGCACGGATCGCCGTTGACCGTCACCGCACCGGCATCGATCAATCGCTGAGCTTTTGTCCGGCTAAGCTCCGGCGCGCGAACTGCGATGACCTTGTCCAGTCGGTCGCCCTCGTTCTCCTCGCCGACAGTAAAAGCAACCTCTTCTCCCTCCATCACACCTCTCTGGCGGGGTATTGTACCACACGCTCGGTAAATCTCAACCCGCTTCAGGCCGCGCACAAAACCCCCTGGAAAGCGCCAGGAGGTTTTGTACACAGGTAAAAAGACGCGTCTTTGTTTACCGCCCTGGTCGCCGCAGCGGAGACAAACAGCGGATAAGCGGATGAGCCGGTGATGATCGCAGCTTTCGGCCAAACCGAACCTATCCGCTTATCAGCTTTTATCCGCTGCCCCGGCAAAGGTGCCTCAGCCCATCAAGATATGCACCTCGTGCTCCTTGCCGTCGCCCGCCAGGGGGATTTCTTCCCCAGGCAGTTCCTCGCCATCCAGCGTCACCTGCCTCACGCCCCGGTTGACCCTCTCCGGATTCTCAACCTGGATCTGATAGACGGTCTCACCTTCGCGATAGGTCAAGGTGAAGCCCGGCCAATCCTTGGGGATACACGGAGCGACACGCAACAGACGCCCCACTTTCTGCAGTCCCAGGATCGTCTCCAGGCCCAGCCGGTACATCCAACCCGACGAACCGGTGTACCAGGTCCAGCCGCCGCGCCCGGTGTGCGGAGCCGCACCATAGACATCCGCCGCCACTACGTAAGGTTCCACCCGGTAGTGCTGCGCCTTTTCCGGCGTGTCGCTGTGAGTTATGGGATTGAGCAGTCGGAAGAGCGCCCCGGCGCGGTCCCCCTGGCCCAGCTCGGCAAAGGCCCACACGGCCCACAGCGCGGCGTGCGTGTACTGCCCGCCGTTCTCCCGGATGCCCGGCGGATACCCCTTGATGTACCCGGGATCGCGCCGAGTCTCGTCAAAGGGCGGCGTGAAAAGCAACAGTAATCTGTCATCTCGCCGCACCAGTCGCTTTACAACGGACTCCATCGCCCTCGTCGCCCGCGCCGGATCCCCCGCATCAGAGAGAACGGCCCACGACTGGGCCAGCGAATCGATCTGGCACTCCCGATTCTCCGCCGACCCGAGCGGCGTGCCGTCGTCGTAGTATGCGCGGCGGTACCAGTTCCCATCCCAGGCGTTCGCCTCCAACGCTTCCTGCAGGTCGCGGGCCTGCCGCCGGTACGTGTCCGCCTGCTCGCCGTCGCCCATCCGCTCACACAGGGGCGCGAAGCGGGTCAGGGTGGCGTGGAGAAACCAGCCCAACCAGACGCTTTCGCCCTGGCCCTCAATGCCCACCCGGTTCATGCCGTCGTTCCAATCGTGGCTACCGATCAGGGGCAGGCCGTGCGGGCCAGTCGTCATCCCTTTCTTTACCGCTCGGCGACAATGTTCGTAGAGGGTGTGCGTCTCGGTGGTGGCTTCATAATGTCCATACCTCTCTGTCTCCTCATCCTCCAGAGGATCGCCCCTGAGGAACGGTACCTCTTCGCGCAAGATCGTCTCATCGCCGGTGACGTCCACATAGTGCGCGGTGACAAAGGGAAGCCACAGCAGATCGTCGGAGCAGCGCGTGCGCACCCCCCGCCCCGACGGCGGATGCCACCAATGCAGCACGTCACCGGCCTCGAACTGGTAACGGGCCGCCCGCAAGATGTGCTCCCGCGCGACCTCCGGCGCGGCGTACAGCAACGCCGTCACGTCCTGCAACTGATCGCGAAACCCAAAAGCGCCGGACGACTGATAGAGCGCGGAGCGTCCCCACACCCGGCAGGCGAGCGCCTGGTAGAGCAGCCAGCGATTGAGTAACAGATCCATCGCCGGGTCGGGCGTCTGCACGGCGACGGCACCCAACTGTTCGTCCCACAACTCGTGCACGGCTTCCCAGGAACTCGCTATCCGCTCCGGGTCCTGATATTGCTCGACCAATCGGAGTGCGTCCTCTCGATCCTCGCCCTGGCCGAGAAGGAAAAAGACGTCCTCCGTCTCGCCGGGAGCCAGCCAGACGTGGACCTGGTAAACAGCGCAAGGATCCAGCCCGGCCCCCACCTTGCTGGCCAACCCAACCCGCCTCAGAGCCGCCGGATGGTGCAAACTCCCCTCGCGCCCCAGAAACTCGTTCCGGTCGGCGGTCAGACCGTGAGGCTCCCGGCTGGCGGCGAGGAAAGCCACTCGCCCGCCAAACTCCTCGTTGTATGGATTGCGGGCCAGGAGCACGTTGTGGAAGGCGTCAAACTCGGACACGACGTGCTGTTGGTGCACGTCTCGATCTGGACCCAGCACCCATTCGGCGTAAAAGGTGGCCGTGATGCGCCGGTTGCGCTTCTCCCTGTTCTCAAGCCGTAGATGCACTACTTTGACCGGAGCGTTCGGGACGACGAAGAGGCGCAATCGCTGTCTGAGACCGTGGCTGTGATTCTCAAAGATGGAATAACCAGCGCCATGGCGGATCAAAAAAGGAACGCGTGCGCCCGCGGGCAGAGGCGTGGGCGACCAGACGTGCCCCACTTCCTCGTCGCGCAGGTAAAGCGCCTCAGACGGCGGGTCGGCCACCGGATCGTTGCGCCAGGGGGTCAGCCGATTCTCGCCGCTGTTCTCCGCCCAGGTAAAACCCAGGCCAGCCTCGGATACCAGGAAGCCAAAGTCCCGGTTGGCGATCACATT
>Ga0180434_10000717_pt1 | contig 48660 bp, 49 predicted proteins | sample SS_ome_7_FD_132453 | JGI IMG/M metagenome (GOLD analysis project Ga0180434, IMG submission 132453) | Hypersaline lake sediment archaeal communities from the Salton Sea, California, USA - SS_1_D_2 metaG | ecosystem: Environmental > Aquatic > Non-marine Saline and Alkaline > Hypersaline >... | reverse complement strand
TGTCATCCCACGATTTCGATGCGTACTATATGTAATTCGGAGGGCTGGCTTTCCTTCAAGATCTCTATCGTGTCTGTCGAAAATCTTCTTTCTGAAGCCGGTTCTCTTGTGTAGGGCTTCCTGTGGGTGTGGATCAGAGTAGACTCGGGCGTTTATTCCGGAAAGCCTCTTTGCGTTGGTAGTCGGTGCTGATCCCTCGGGCTAATGCGCATATGCGGGACCGTATTTCATGATCTTTTCTATATTGTGAACCATACAATACAGGAGCCATTGTATGTTGACCTTCACCTTGCTGCGTAGCGTAAAATGATCCAATTTTTTCTGTGCACGTATGTTTCCGAAGACGGGTTCCACGATCCTCATGCGTTCCGCATAGAGGCTATGAGCTTGGGCGCTGTCTATCTTTGCGGCCATCTGTTTCGATAGATTGACCCCATCTGCACCGATCGGAACGCATAAGTTCTTCCATCTGCCCCCTTGGCCGGCCAAGCACCGCAGCCTGGACGTGCAAACCTGGCAGTCCTTCGGATCTGCGTGGTATCTTCGATACAGCGTCCCTTTGTTCTTCGTGCACTTGGTATTGAACTTTAGACGCTTCCCTTCAGGACATACATACTGACCTGTAGCCTCGTTGTATCGGAAGTCGTCCAGGCAGTATTTGTTCTCTCTTTGCAACGGAAGTCGCTTCGGCGACAACCTCGGGTCCCTTCTGCGATACAGCTTGTCAGGGATATAGGCATCCAAACCTTCCTCTACACACCTTGCCAAGTTGGTTGTGCTGTGATAGTCAGCATCCGCCAGCAAGCACTTCCCTCGAAAAACGTCCTCCCCATATCCGATCTCTCTCATGTTCTGCTTCGCCCCGTCCACCACCGGTCCTAAATGTCGGCTGTCTTGCCCCTTCCCAAAGGCCTCACCGTGGACGATAATCTGATGCTTCCCATCCGCCAGGGCCTGCCCGTTGTATCCCTGTATCGTTCCGTGCATGGTCTTCATCTTGGCCGACTCATTATCCGTGACATTGCTTTGTATCTCTTTGCCTCGGTCTCCGATCTTTGGCTCATTCTCCTGAAGCCATTGCTCAAGTCGTGCCGCTTTCTTCTGCAGTCGCTCCACCTGTCTCTGCCGACTGCCTCCGTCTCCCGTGCCCCCCTTGCCGGATCCTCCACCCTCCCGTTTGTCTGCCTTTCGCTGCTCGGCGAGCAGCTCTTTGACCTTCTTTTCAATCCTCTTCTTTCTCTTCTTCAGATCTGCAATCGTCCCGCTCCATTCCTTCGAGGCATTCGAAGGTAGCTTACAGCCATCCAGGGCAAAGACCGTCCCTCCCAGCAGGCCCTCCTGCTCACAGACCAACAAAATATCCCGAAACAACGGCAAGATCTCGTTCTTCATCGAGGAGACAAAGGCCGCAATCGTGCTGTGGTCCGGTTTTGCACCGCAGGCCAGAGCCATAAACGTCACATTCTCCTGACAGGCTCTCTCGATCTTCCGAGAGGAGACAATCCCCCTGGAGTAGGCAAACAGCACCACCTTCAGAAGAACCTTCGGATCGTAGGCCGCCCGACCCGTCTCGTCGTTCTTGTACTTTTCGTCAAAGATGCTCATATCCATCCGCGTTTCCACCAGCGCATGAATCGCAAACTCCAGGGTGCCCGGCATCAGTTGTTCTTCAAGTGAAACCGGCAACAACACCGTCTGTGAGTAGTCGTACGGCTTATACTTTGCCATGGATTGTTTCCTCTTTTGGTGAGAGGAAAAAGGGATGGAATGATGCAGTGAGGATAAACCATCTCTATCAGATCGACAGATATAAGTAAAGTATAAAATACAGAATAATAGAGTCGGGCCGACCTTTTTCGACAGTCACATCTGTAATCTTCAGCGGAAGGAGTTCGGGTCCAGGGTCGTAGTTGTGGGATAGGTTCACTTCTAAAAAATGCCCTCTGTTTCATCTCTATAGAAGAAGGTAGAATGCGCAGAAGCAAAGAAGGATCTTCTCTATGGAGATTCCAAGAATGGGTGGTCTGCTCCCTCACCGGGGAGTCAAGAACATAATTTTTTTCCCCTGCAAATGGAACCGTTTCCCCCTCAGAAACGTCTTAGCTTATTGAAAGATGTTTCATCTATAGGGAAGAGCGAGATGGCTGGACCGAAGCAGCCCAAGAGAAACCTCGAAATGGCGTTATTCAAATGGCTCCTTGGCGGTTTAGCCCTGTGGGTCTTTTTTGTCCCTGCACCCGTCGGGTCGTTCGTTGTTGATGATCTGGTCCAGATCGATGAAGGGTCTGAACCGGAAGCCTTTCAGGGCGCATCCCCTCCTTGTTGGGCTTGTGCGGCACATAGAGGAACCTGGAATACCCCGCACCTAAGTCTTGTACGTCTGCCTTCTTCCCCGGCTGCAAAAGATTTCCTTGCCGGGGTCCTCTTCCGATTGAAGCTTGTGCGTTTACACCCTCCCATCGGACCTCCTCGAACCTTCTTTGCTTAACCAGTGGCCGGGTAGCCCCAATTGAGCCACCTTAGCAAAGGAGGATAACCATGCAATGCGTATTTCTCTTGCGAACAGGCAAAGTCTGTTACTGTGAGGTCTTGGTAGATAGATATGGAGACAGACGAGAGCTTCCATCGTCATGGGTATGCAAGAATGCCTGGAAAGACCTCTGTCCCTACTACCAGGATGCGATGGATACAGACTTCTGTTCCATCTTCCTCGCAGAAAGACATGAGACTAGGCACATCGAGGAAGGCAAGCCGGTTGAAAGGGTAGTCGATGAAATGTCGGCTCTACACCCATCATGCATCGGCCATTTCAATAGAATCGGTGGTTATCGAGATCTCCTAACACACCAGACTTGAACGGCACTATTCCCCGGAGAGAAAGCACTTCTTTCTCTCCGGGGTGCTTCTCTTCCGCTTAGTGGATTTGTAACTCTCATGCAGTTACCGTTTATCTGCTGCCCCCAATCCCTATAATCGTCATTCGTAATCTGGGTCGTACTCGTACCGACGTAAAGGAAGATCTCACCGTCTGAGTAGTGCGCTTCTCCTGACCAGACCACATGCCCGTTATCGTTTGTCTAGGGGTATTGCGTTGAAGACTGCCACTCGTTGCTCAAAGTCTTCAGTCTGGAAAAAGTAGCGTTCCATGTAGTTAGCCCTACTTCCAGACCGCCCCCCTTCTGGTATCAATGTCCAGTCGATACATCAAATTCTCAGATTTTCCATATTCTAGGCAGATAGTAATGCTCCCAGTCCACCCCGTTCCAGCATCGATGTCAGACCGAAAGGTTGAGATTTCGGGGTTTTCATAAAGGAGATCGTTCGGTGAATGGACAGCCACCCATCAGATGACAATGAACGGCAAGAGCGATAGCTTCACAAAGGATGATCGGGAGGAGGGTCTTCTGTATTCAGCAAGTATACGAAAAAGCTGAATAAGGCTTTACAGGACAATGATTCTCTCGGTACTTTTCTAAAAGGTACCTTCTTGAAATTTCCTGGATTTCGTATCGAGAATACTAGGGAGGAAAGAAATGGAGAGGCGGCCCGCAGGACAGGAAGTACATCTCATTTTGCTGGGCAGGATTCTTGTTGCTTGCCTTCTATGCCCGTTGCTCGTGGTTACGGGATGCTCAAACGGAGAAGACGGTGAGGACGGATTTGTCAACAACGGTGGGCAACATCCACTGCCCACCTATGACGACAAGCCTTCCCTGTCATCCTTCTTTGCGGCCTACGAAAACCCGGTGGCACCCCAGGCCTCGGGCTACTCCCTGCCACTGAATCTGGAGGTGGTCGACAACTATGAGGACATGAACGCGCTGTTCGACTTGCAGACCGTCGATGCCAGGCTCGAGCAAAACGGGTTTGCCGTTCTCGAATACAGCTTCGGGGCCCGGTGGATGGAGGAGCTGGGCGATGACGACATAGTCGTGCCTTACGAGTTGCTGCGCAAAATGAACGTGCCCATATTCGTTGCTGCCGACACACTCCTTCACCTGTATCACGTCCAGTTCGATGAAACGCTCAAGGACGTGGAGGAACGAGAGTTCTCCGGCCACATCCGGGATCTGACAGGCGTGCTGCTGGACGACGCGCTTGCCCAGCACGAGCGTCACGGCGGAGACCTCAGGGAAGCAGCGAGGCGCAACGTGGCCTACCTCGCGGTTGCGGCTCAACTGATCGATCCCGGATCGGAGATCCCGGGACTTGTCCGTGGACCGGTGGAAAGTGAACTCGCAAAGATCCAGGCCCATGGGGGGTTTGCGCCGAGTGACATTTTCATCTACGACGAGGACTACTCCCAGTATGTACCCAGAGGCCACTACACCCGAAGCGAGGCGTTGGAGCAGTATTTCAGAACCCTCATGTGGTACGGCCGCATCGCCTTCCTTTTGAAAGGCGCCGAGAACTGGGGGGCAGGCGGCGATGCGTTGATCAGCGTACACGATGCCAGGATACAGACCCTGCAGGCCGTGCTGCTGGCCCTTTCGCTCAACAGCGTTGAGGTGGAAGAACGAACAGGGCGTGCCGTATGGGACCGGATCTATGCCGTCACCTCCTTCTACGTGGGGCTGGCGGACGATTTGACGCCCTATGAATATCTTGGGGCGATCAACGAGGTCTTTGGGAGCGGTTTCGCGGTTACGGACCTCGAGAATGAAGACAACCTCTTTGCTCTCAAGGCGGAACTGGGGCTGCTGCGTTCGCCCAAAATCTTCGGTGGGACCGGCAACGCCATGGTCTCGCCGCCGGTCACGCCGGAGGCGCTGGACGAGGTGCTCGCCAAGACCAAGGGCATGCGATTCATGGGGCAGCGATTCGTGCCGGATTCCTACATGTTCCAGCATCTGGTCTTCCCCGAAGTCCTGGACTACACAGGGAGCGGCGACCCCTTCCCCTTCACCTACGGGTCCACCGGGGTGAGAGGGGCCAGGTGCTACCCCAGGGGCCTGGATGTGATGTCCATCCTGGGTTCGGAGAGGGCCAAGGAGATCCTGATCGCAGAGGGGGATACGGAGTATGTGGACTATGATCGGAAATACGGCGAACTCAGGACCGAATTCGACGAACTCGGCCTGTCGGACTGGACGCAGAATCTCTACTGGGGATGGCTGTACTCGCTGAAGGCATTGATCGGCGGCTTCGGGGAAGGGTACCCGGCCTTCATGTTGACCGAGGCATGGGACAAGAAGGCACTCAACGCCGCCCTGGCATCATGGACCGAACTCCGGCACGACACCATCCTGTACGCGAAACAGAGCTACACTCCCGGAGAGACCGGTATTCCTCCCGAGGTGACCGGCTACGTGGAGCCGGTGCCGGAATTCTACGGACGGCTGTTGGCCCTGACGAGAATGACCCGGGAAGGCCTGACCGGCTTCGAGGTCCTTTCGCCGGAAGCGGAACAGAGGTTGCTCGACCTGGAAGGGGTCCTGCTTCGACTGATCGAGATCGCCAACAGGGAACTGACGAACCAGGCCCTGTCGGAAGACGACTATGATTTCATCATGGCCTTCGGTGCACGGCTTGAAGACGTGATCCTGGGCGTGAGTGAAGAAGGCTGCAGGACGACGCTCGTGGCGGACGTGCATACCCACGGCATGGAAGGCAAGGTCATTGAAGAAGGCGTGGGGAATGTGGATCTCATCGTTGTGGCGTGTCCCGGGCCCGAGGACACGGTCTTCCTCGCTGCAGGCCCCGTGCTGTCCTACTACGAGTTCAAGCATCCTATGAACGACAGGCTCACCGACGAGGCCTGGCGCGACCTGCTCGAATCTCCGGAAAGGCCCGAAAGACCTCCCTGGTTCCGGGGTTTGGTCAGAGAATCGAGATAGGTTCAGGGCAAGGGCGGCTTGCCTCCAGCCGCTTGTAGCATTCCATGCAACAGGCGGGCATTTTCGTCCGGGTTTCCTCGGGTTTTCTTGCCATCATCGGATCAAAGAGCGCTCTGAAACCGGCGTATTCCCTCTTGCGCCAGATCCGGCTCAGGTTTTCGTTTCGTATGTTGCCGAAAGACATGGCCCTGAGCGGAAGGGATTGATCTTTGAAGATGTGATGGGAAGAGAGAAGCGGATTGGTGAAAACACAGGGGACGACTTCGCCTTCCACATTGATGACGCACGCGCGGTGGACATTTTCGCGGCAGCACAGGGACGCCTCGTCGAGGCCGGGACCCGGATGGTCAAAGCGGATGTTCTTGCGGGCCGCTCTCTGGGCGATATCCTCCAGCGTACTGTAATAATAATCCATTCGCTCTCTGTCATTGAAAATGGCCTCTGAGGAAAGGCCGGGATCAAGGATCAGCGTCAGGTTGCTCGCCACGATCTGTTCGGCTCCCACCCTTTCTGCGAGAGGAAGAATGCCTTTGACTTCCTCGAAATTGGACCGGACCAGGAGATAGGCAAGGTGCACTGCGGGGGCCCTGGTTTCCTTTTCATCTCGGATTCTGCGCAGCCCTTCGAGCCGGGAAATCACTTCATTGAAATCGGTCCCTTTGCGAATCCGGTTGTGCGTTCTTGCGGTGGTTCCGGCAAGGCTCACCCCGACCATGTCCAACCGCAGATCGACCAAGGTTCGAAGCGTGCTTTCGGTAAGAAGCGTGCCGTTTGTGGTGAACCCCACACGTTTTCCCTGATCCTTGCAGATTCGGACCATCTCGAAGAGATCCTCGTTCAGGAGGGGCTCTCCCCATCCCTGCAAGTAAACCAGGTCCGTATGTCTGAGAAAGGGAACGAGTTCGCGAAACAGCTCCAGGGGCATGTGCTTGTTCGCCCAGCGGTTTCGCATCAGGGTGTGGGGACAATAGGTGCAAGACCCATTGCAGTGGGTCGTGACCTCTATCTGAATCCAGTCCAGAGATGGGCTGCCGATTCTGTCCAGTTGCCTTTTGGCCCAGTCAAGCATGTTCAAGCCTTGGCGCTGCGAACAGATGCTCATGGCTTTGAAAGGAGAGGATCGATCAAAGGAAGATCTTGCTCTTCTTCTGCTGGATGCCTTCTTCGCTGACTTTTTCCATTTCCAGCTTGAAGGCCCAGTTGTCGGACATGTCGTTTATCCGGAGGGCGTCCTCCGGGCAGTTGGCCACACAGGCCAGACAGGCAATGCACTTTCCTTCTTCCGCTTCACCTTTCTCGGCGTTCATCGCGCCCGTGGGGCAGGATTCTTCGCAAATCATGCACAGGCTGCACTCTTCGCCCTGTCGACTCGGAAGCTGTGTAAGGATGTTGAAGCGAAAGGTCTCGATGGAGTCCAGTTGCTCTTCCGTGTGCAGGGTCTTCTCCATTTCGCCGAGCGTTCCCGGGTCTTCACCGTTGAGCCGTTCGTAGGTTTTTCGCGCGTATTCCCTGGCCGTGTCGTAATCGGATTCATCCGGTCGGCCCGGCACTGCCCTCCAGCCGCCCAGGTTGAAGGTATGGGCGCCAACGAACTCTGCTGACGAGACGACGACAAAGCCCTGTTCTTCGAGAATCTGTTTCGTGGAGGCATGGGTCGGGGGTACCTGGAAGCCTCCGTAGGTGAAGAACATGGAGCATTTCTTCCCTTGGCCGTCCAGGGTGCGCAGCCACTCCCTGACGACCCTCGGCGCACGCCAGGAGTGGATGGGCGCCCCAACGACGAATGCCTCGTACGGTTCCAGGTCGATCTCCTTCTGCCGGTCCGACAGAGGCGTGATATCCCTTGTTTCCAGCTCCACGCCCAACCGGCCGAACTCGTCGCCGATGACTCCGGCCACTTTGGCCGTGTTCCCTGTAGCGGAGAAATAGCACAGTAGCAGTTTCATCGGATTTGTCTCCCTGTGATAAGCGAAGGCGGGTTCGGCCGGGGACAGGCTGCTGCGCGAGTCCCCAAACCTCTAGTGCCAGGGGATTCCCGCTTTCGCGGGAATGACGACGAAGTGTGTTCAGTTGGCGAGCTTCGAGCCCGATTTCCTCAGCTCGGCCTGTTTGCTCACGCGCTCCCGTGCCTCGTCGACGATGGAAATATATTTCGGGTCATGGAACCCGAGCCGCATCAAGGTGCTCTTCCGCAGGATACCGTCCTGGTCCCAGCCTTTCGCATCATAGACCACGTCGCACAGCTTCTCGTATTGCAGCTGCCGGTAGGTCTGGAGAATTTCGAGCTTCTCCTCGTCCGACTTGCCCTGGATGTCCATGCTTGCCGATTCCGCGAGGTACTTCTCGTAGTACTCCTTCCGGGACAGGAACTCGTTCATGTAGACAGGCGCCATGGCCCGGAGGGGAATGGCATCCTCCTGCCGGGTCCCGAATCCCTGCCGGAGGTTGATGAGCTTGTGGAGGGTGTAGGCCACCTCGGACTCGAAGAGGAGGTCCTCTATGGTTCTCTCCTCCCCCAGGGTGGCGTTCACCAGTTCGAGATAATACTCTGCCGTGGGCATGTTCCTCGCGGGTATCTCCGTGAACTGGGCCTCCGGATGCCTCACATCGATCCAGGGGAGCTTGCAGAGGCCGGTGAGGTTGAACCAGGTCCGGAACAGGGGGAACCAGTTCAGTGCGCGGGCCTTCTGTGCGAAGCTGGGCATCTCGTTTCGAACCTGGTCCAGGGCGATGAGCCACGCCTCGTCGTGCTGGGGACCCTTCAGGGCAAACCCGTAGCCTCCCTGCTGGGCCAGGGATTCCTTGGTGCCGTACATGGAGAACTCCAACCCCTTGCACTCCATCCCGAACTTCGATAGCTCCTCGATGATCTCGTCCCTGTCCTTGCCGGTTCGATTGGCGGCCCGGTCGGCGATCCATCCCTTGAGGACTCGAATCCCCTGACCGGCTACCTTGCCGAACCCCTTGCCTTCGCACATGGCGTGGAACAGGGCCGACACATCTTCCGGTTCTCCCCAACGCAAAGAAAGCCCGCCCGTGTCCTCCTCGGTCAGGAGGCCCTGCTCGTAGGACTCGAACAGAAAGGACATGGTCACGCCGGCGCTGATCGTGTCCACACCGTACTCGTCGCAGTACCAGGCATAGTCCATGATGTAGTCCGGGTCGAAGATCCCGAGATTGGTCACGGCCGCCGCCGTCTCGTACTCCGGCCCGTCCACGGCCACCTTCTTGCCCTTGTGCGGGCCGGTCCCGAGAACATGGGCGTCGCACCCCTTGGTGCAGGCCAGGTTGCAGCCCGGGAAGCACCCATCCGGCACCCCCTGTTCGAAGTACTCCTTCTCGAACACGTCCCCGGAGATCTTGACGGTCTCCTCGGACTGGTTGTACTGGTAATTGTTGATGGGCAGGATGTGAGAGGCGTTCATCATGTCGATGAGAGAGGTCGTTCCCTGCCACGCCATGCGCATCGCCTTCGGATCGACTTCCCGGATCACGCCCCGCAGGCTGTTGCCCGCCTTGCGCAACCGCTCGGTATCTGCCGGCAGGTTCGCACGGCTCTTGGAGCGGTTGTTCCGTACCGCGATTCCCCACAGGCCCTTGGCCTGCATCACCGTGCCGGTCCCGCCCCGGCCGGCCTGCTTTGCCCGGCCCCGTTTCCGTTTCGGATCATAATAGATGCTGTTGAGGCACCCGAACCAGGTGTGCTCCGCCCCCTTGCCCGAAGTCAGAATGGCAACGTTTCTTACCTGCCCCTCCCCTTTCCAGGCCTCGAGCCGGCCGTCCACCTCGAGGAGGGAACCGTGCCGGGACGGGGCCTCCTGGAGGCTCACCCGGCCGCTGTCTCCATCGATCAGGACCATCACGTTCTCATCCGATCTTCCTGTCACGGCGATGGCATCGAAGCCTGAGAGCTTGACCAGGGCAAAGAAGTGGCCCCCCACATTTGAGTCGCAGAAGGTGTCTGTCAGGGGGGAGATCGTCCCTGCGATGAACTTGCCCGTTCCCACGAAAGCGGTCTCGCCACAGAAGGGCCCGCCTGCCAGGGCCAGGACGTTCTCCGGGCTGTCGAACCGCGTCTCTGCGTTCGTTCCGTCGAACACGAGCTGGAGACAGTAGCCTCTCCCTCCCACGAGCCTTTGCCTCATCTCTTCCGGAACTTCCTCGATCGAAATCGTATGCTTGCTCAGATCGATCCTGAGGATGCGATCCGTGTAACCCTTTTCTGCCTTGGCTGGGGTGTACCGCAGCTCGCCGAAGACCTTCATGGCGCCCTCTTTCCCTTCTTTTCGTGTGTCAGGTCTGGAAAAAGCCGAATTTCTTATTGTATAATTAAAGACTTTGTTGCGCAATGGGCACTGGAAGGGTATTTCCGGCCCCAGGATAGGGAAGAAAATGACGGTAGGCTTTCTCGGCTCGATTCGCCAGATCACCGGAATAAGGGAACAGACGCTCGCGGCCCCCACGGTCGAGGCGCTCCTGTCCTCCCTGCTTCGGCTTTACGGCGATTCGTGGGAAGAGCATGTTTTCGACGGCGAGGACCTGATCACCGGAGTGGTCGTCATGGTGAACGGCATCAATATCCAGAAAATTCAGGGGTATTCGACGCCTCTCACCACCGAAGACCGCATCGATATCTTCCCCATGTTCGAAGGTGGATGATATCAGTCCCCGGGACCGGAGAAGAAGATCTCCGCATAGACCCGTGAACCGGGAAAGGCCTCGTCCACCAGGAGGGTGACATCCCGGATCATCTCCTCCCGGCCGCACAGGTAGAAGTCATAGGCCCCCTGGGCAAGGTTTGTCTCCAGATAGGCGGTGACCCTCCCGGGGAATGCGACGGGCCGGGGACTCTGTCCGGACCCCTGACCGGTCAGGCAGTGCACCACTTCGCGTGCAGCCGATTGGAAGAGATCCTCATAGCAGACATCTTCGGGCTCGCGCACCCCGTGGAGGAGAAGGAAATCCCTCACGCCGGAGCGCACCATGGCGGCAAATGGGCCGATCCCGGTTCCGGTGGCGACAAAGACCGCCGGTCGGTCCGAAGGGCGGAAGGCGAAGTGTCCGCGAGGTCCGGAAAAGTCGATGTCGGCCCCGGGCGGCAGGGAGGCCAGGAAGGGGGTGAGGGCGCCCCCCGGCACGTGGCGGATCAAGAGGGCCAGAGGCGTATCCTCCGGGCCTGAGGCAATCGAGTAGTCCCGTTCAAGGCCCTGCACCCCGAGGCGGATGTGCTGGCCCGCACGGAAGGCGAAGCCCTCCGGCCTGGCCAGACGCAGCTCAAAGGTGTTCGCAGAGAGCCATAACGTCTCCTGCAGGCGGGACCGGTATTCGTTCGGACGGGGAATGACAGAGGATTTCGTCTTATGACTCCCAGAGAGTGTCCTCGACTCCGTTGATATGATTGCAGTACCTGGCCAGCACGAACAGGTAGTCGGACAGCCGGTTCAGGTATGTTCCCATCCGGGCCGGGCCGTCTCCCTCCGAGCCGGACTCCGTGGTCTCCAGCATGGAGACCAGGCGCCTCTCGGCCCGGCGACACACGGTCCTTGCCACGTGGGCCCAGCAAGCCGAGGGGTGGCCGCCCGGCAGAATGAACCCTCTCAAGGGGGGAAGCGTCTTCTCCATTCCGTCGATCTCGGTCTCGAGTCTCTTGACTGCATCGTCGTCCAGGTCGGGCAGATCCTCGAAGGCGGGTGAATCCGGTGTGGTGGCCAGCCGACCGCCCACACAGGACAGATCTCTCTGGACCTGCTCCACGGCCCGGCCGACCTGGGGATCTTCTCCGGAAAGGGAGGCGACCAGGGCGCCGAGGACACTGTTCAGCTCGTCCACATCCCCGTAAGCTTCCACCCGGCTCGCGGCCTTGCTGACACGCTCTCCGCTGAAGAGGCTCGTCTTCCCCTTGTCCCCGCTTTTCGTGTAAATCTTCATTGCCCCCTCCGCTCTGCCTTGACCGCTTGTCTTGTTGGAATGAAATCATTATCCGGAACAGGCTACGACCGGTCAAGAATCAGCGCAAGGGGTCAAGTCTGGACATTGGACAGGCTAAAAAGTCAGATTTCGGACGAAAAAGGGCCATAAAAGACATAGGGAATAGGCACTTGCCCTTCTATTCCGCCCAGAAACGCCTGCAGCGGACTGTCCAATGTCCAGACTTGACCCCTTTGATGATCTTGATTGCTTTTGCAGAATATGGGCGAATAGCCTAGAATCGCATCGACTGTTGGCACGTAGTGCATAGTACACGGAAGGAAGGTGTCCATGAAGACGATCGGATTCATTGGAACGGGGCTCATCGGCAACCCGATGGCACGGAGGCTGCTCACCCAAGGTTTTCAGCTCAAGGCCCACGACATGAACCCCAAGTCCCTCCAGTCTGTTCTCGATGAAGGGGCCGAACCCGTGCAAGGGGCGGCGGACTTCCAGGACACGGATGCCGTCCTGATCGTCGTGAACAACATGGACCAGGTAAACGCGGTGCTCCTCGGCGAGCAGGGCCTGGTCCCGGCCTGGAAGGACGGCCCCATGCCGATCGTCATCATCATGAGCACGGTCTCGCCCGAGGATGTGAAACGCCTGAGCGAACGACTGCCCACCGGGCGGCCCAGGCTGCTCGACGCGCCGATCAGCGGAGGCCCCATCCTTGCCGAGCAGGGAAAGCTTGCCGTCATGGTGGGCGGTCCGGAAGAGGAGTTCACTCGGGCCCTTCCCATCTTCGAGGCCCTCGGGGAGCGGGTCTACCACATGGGCCCTCTGGGCTCCGGGGAGGCGATCAAGCTGGTCAACAACATGGTCGGAATCACGTCCTTCATGATCGTACCCGAGGCCCTTGCCCTCGGTGTCGAATACGGGATTCCCGTCGAACGAATGGTGGAGATCATCAACGCAAGCAGCGGCCAGACCTTTGTCACCGAGAACTGGGCCATGTTTTCGCTTTGGCTGGACGCCGCCCTGCAAGAGGACGACCCCTTCGGCGCTCGAGAGGCGCTCTTCACCACGGGACGCAAGGACCTGGAGACTGCCCGGAAATGGGCCTCCTCCCAGAAGTACGCCACCCCGATTCTCGACAGGGTTATCGACGGGCTGGCCACCATGGACATGAAGTTCCTGCTCGACCGAATCCGCTCGATCCTCGAAGCGAAGAAGTAAGCGTTCCTGAGTCTTGGTTTTGTCATGACCGCGACACGCGGAAATCCAGGGGCGGGGCTGCGTGGTAGACGCAAAATCCCTTGTCATGCTTCACTCCGAGTGCTATACCCTGGGTCATCGTTTTCCGTGTTCGATCGCTTCCACGACCAACGAAAAAGGAGTGATCATGGCCGCCGCACAAGAACGCTACCCAAAGCTCTTCTCCCCGATCCAGGTCGGAAACCGGGAACTCGCCAACCGCCTCGTCATGGCGCCCCTGTACACCGGCTATGCCACCATGGAGGGTCGACTCACCCCTTACCTTGTCGAGCACTACAGGATGATGGGGGCAAGCGGCCTGGCTATGGTCGTTGTCGAGAGCGTTGCCGTGACCGCTGCCGACATGGGATCCCTCCGAACGATTCGGGCCCATGAAGATGAGCACGTCGAGGATCTGGCGCAGATTGCCCAGGCCGTCCACGAAGGCGGTGCCCTTGCATGCTGCCAGCTCAACCACCCTGGCAGGTTTGCCCTGCTCAGCGGGCCGGTGGGCCCCTCACCGGTGGAAGTCTCCGGCATGATGCCGCGAGAGCTGACCGCTCCGGAAATCCGGGAACTGGTCCGGGCCTACGCAGCCGCGGCCCGGCGGGTGAAGCAGGCAGGGTTCGACGTGGTCGAGCTTCATGGAGGCACCGGATACCTGCTCGCATCCTTTGTCTCCCCCCGGACCAATCAGCGAACGGATGAGTACGGAGGCTCCCCGGAGGCAAGGTTGAGGTTCCCCCTGGAGGTCTTGGAGGCTACACGGGAAGAGGTCGGTCCGGAGTTCCCTGTTGGATACCGCTTCCTGGTGAACGAATGGCTTCCCGGCGGGTTCGAGCCCCCGGAGGACCAGGCCGCTGCGCAGGCTCTGGAAAAGGGAGGCATTGCCTACCTGTCCGTGATGGGGGGCACATACGAGTCCTTCTTCCTGCCCGAGGTGATCGAACGCACCTCACAGGATGGCTACATGTCGGACCAGGCCGCGAGGATCAAGCAGGTGGTCTCGGTGCCGGTGATGACCGCCGGCCGGATCACCAACCCGGGACTGGCCGAGAAGATCCTCGACCAAGACCAGGCAGACATGATCGGGCTTGCCCGCATGATCCTGACCGACCCGGACTGGGTGCGAAAGGCCCGTGACGGCAGGGAGGCGGAAATCCTTGAATGCCGTACCGGCTGCGATGCGTGTGTTACCCAGGTGATGGGGGGACAAGGTGTGGTCTGCGCTGCCTGGCCCTCGGAGAAAAGGGCCGAGGTGAAACAGAAGCTCGAGGCAGCATGAGCCCGACTCCCTTCAAAGTCGCCACCTTCAACGTCAACTCGATCCGCTCCCGCATGCCCATCGTCCTGGACTGGTTGCGGGAGCACGAGCCCGACGCCCTCTGCCTCCAGGAAACCAAGGTGGAGGACAAGGATTTCCCTGCGGGCGAGTTCGAGGACGCCGGCTTCCACGTCGCCTATTGTGGCCAGAAGCGCTGGAACGGCGTGGCCATCATAAGCAAGGCCCCTCTCGAGCAGGTCTCCTTCGGCTTCGAGGACGGCCCTCCGGAAGAAGGGCCCAGGATGATCAGCGGGGTCGCATCGGGTGTCACGATCGTGAACACCTACATCCCGCAGGGGCGGGACGTGGAGGACGAGCAGTTCGCCTACAAGATCGGCTGGTTCGAGAGGCTGCGCAATGAGTTCGAGGCCCGCCGCCGGCCCGAGGATCTCCTGCTGTGGTGCGGCGACCTGAACCACGCACCCGAACCGATCGACGTGTATGAGCCCGAGAAGAAGCAGGGGCACGTCTGCATGCACCCGGAGGTAGACCGCGTCTACCGGAAGATCCTGGATTGGGGGCTGGTGGATGTGTTCCGCAGGCACTGCTCCGAGCCGAAGCAGTACTCCTTCTACGACTACCGCATTCCCAACGGCGTGAAACGCGGCCTCGGCTGGCGGATCGACCACATTCTCACCACCCAACCCCTTGCGGACAGATCCTCTGCCAGCCGCATCGACCTCGCCCCCCGCCTCAAGCCCAAGCCCTCTGACCACACGCCTGTGGTCGCCGAGTTCATGCTGGACTGAGACAAACCAGCCGCCCATACCAACGGTTGACAACACTGCCTTGTTCCGTTGTTCTCCTCCCTATGCTCCTTCCGCCACCGCGCCCCCTCCATTTCTTGTTCGCGCAACAGGCTGCGAGTTGACGGCGGGAAACTTGGTCCTTGAAAATATTGTTGTTTTATGTTGACAAATTTACTCTTTATGTCATATAATTATCTGCGATAATGCATAACGATGTTATTCTTAGGGGCGGTGCCGTCGGGTTGCCGCTCGGCTTTTCCTTTCTAAACTCACCATAACACTGGGAAAGGAGGTGGTGCTTGACAAGCAATTCGATCCAAGTCTGCCTTTCGGCAAACCATTGTGGGTCACCAAAACGCATGTGAAAAGCTTGGTGCCCAGTGGGAAGATGGACGTTGCTTACCCAAAAAACCGAGATACGTTAGGAGAAGTCATGAACAAGTTACTAACACTGCTTGCAGTCGGATTCATGATGGTGGCTTTTGCCGCATGCACGCCCCCCCCCGCTCCGACCTTTGATCTTCCGGATGGAACCTATGGATATTCACTTGATTTGACAGACCCGATGAATCCCGTGCCCATTTTGCAGGCGGTCGGGATCGTAGCATCTGTTCCAGCCAATGTTATCTTCTTTTCTCTGGATGGATCTGACCCAGTCGCTTGGGACCCCTCAAATGAAGATGATCCGAACTGGGCCAATCTTATGACTCTTACGGGATCCATTCCATATATGGATCTTTCTGGTGAGACCGGGGATCCTACAATGGACTTGACTCAATTGACATCTGTGGGCCTCCTGTATTTCATGGGATTATCGGCGGACCCCCCCATGCCTGGGCCTGCTACTACAACCATCAAAGCTATCGAGGTCGATCCTATTCTTGGTCTGACTTCCGAGATAGCTTCGGCAACCTATACGATTGATCCTACCGTTTGGAATGGTGACTATACCGTAGTGGGTCACCCCCCATTGAATCCAATGGACCCCATGACCGCTGATACAACTCTTCAGATGTTGGCGGGGTTGTTATCACCAGCACCTGCCGGTGGTGGGTTTGCAACTATCGATGGTGACCTTACAATAACCAATTTAGACTCGCTTCCGCTGGCTCTACTGTATGGTTGCGGCGCAGGTGGTGCCCCCGGTTGTCTCGCAGCCATTACCGGAGATCTTGTTGTTACAGGCTGCCAGTATGAAACAACCATGAGCATCGGCACTATGGCAGCACTCGTGGCTGTGGGTGGCTCTGTAGTCCACTGTGATAACGCCGATGATGACCCCTGCAACGCTCTCACCGTGAACCTTTGTTCAAAGAGCGTTGCTTGCGCCACCCCCCCCGAGCCGCCGGCCGAATGGGCTTGTGATGGAGCAAACGAGGCAACCGTATTCTATACACCGGAGGGTCCGACCCTTGATGTCCGGGTCTCGGGCACGGTGCCTCTTCTGGATGAGGGCTATACCTTGATCTATTACCCGGATCCCTGGGCTGTGGCAAACGGCAACCTGATTTGTCTGGGATCGGCCACCTCAGATGCCACAACCGGTGCAATCTCTATCCCGTGGACTTCAAACGACATCGGAGAGGATCTGCCTATCCCGGCTGACGAGAATACGGAGGCCAAGCTCTTCCTGTTGCCCACAGCCAACGTGAACTGTACGGCGCTGACTATTTCTTGGGGTGGGAATATCTGCTCTTCCATGTTCGAGGTAGCCCTTGCCACCGACCGTATAACCTATACCTATATTCCTTGAGTCCGTTTTCCCGACGGTCTTATGATGACGTCGATTTGTGAGGCTTGACATGAATGGGGGGGGAATTCTTCCCCCCCATCTCATGCTTTCAACAGGTAAATTCAAGGATTGCGAGTACCTGGAGGGTCTTGCCCGTAGCTGGAGAGAGGAGAATCAGCTCTCTATCGGCTCGGGGCGGATACCTTCGGGCGTGATTCCCCGCACGTAGTACTTCTCGTCGCCGAGGAAGCTCAGGAAGATGACGATGAACGCGACCGATGCCTGCACCATCAGGGGCTTGTCCTTGTAGAGCACCCGGAGCTGTTCCTTCCGAATCGACGAATCGTGATGGTCGAAGCATCCCACGAACAGCCCGTCGAGTCGCTGCCCCTGGTTGGCCGTGGTCACGACGTCGAACCCGCCTTGAACGCAGTAGGCCATCGCCTCCTCGAGAATACGTTTCTGCTCCGCGATGTCCGTGACATGGTAGCCGAAGATGTGCATGATCGTTCGTTGGGCTTCCTTCATGCTGGCTGCGGCAATCGCGTTAAACAGGCGTGAGGCGGCAGTGTCCTCGCTCGTGTCCGCCTTCTGGCGAACGAGAGACAGGAGAACCGTGTTCTTGAACAGCTCGTACAGGCGCTGTGCTCCGTTGATCGGGCTCTTCGGCGGATGGGCAGGCTCCGGCTTGTACCCCGTGTAGGAGCCTACGAAGAGCAGCTGAAATATGTGGGAGAAGAAATCGACCCCATCCAGGGGATCGTGAATGTCCACACGCATGTCCAGCGTGTTGTCGAGACGGTCCGCCAGCTTGACCCGAACCAGGTCGGGCATCTGCTTTCCCTGCCCCAGCATCCTTCCGATGTACTGGCAGTAGGTCTGGCCTTCCTCGTGTCTCTTGAGGAGTTCGAGCCGTTCCATCAAGAACCACTCGTCGGTCGGGTCCACCCTTTTCAGAAGGCCCCGAAACTCCTCCTCCAGCTCGTTCCATTCTTCCGGAGAGAAGTGGTCTGCAGAGATGTCCTCGAGCTTGTCGTGGAGAAGCTCGGCCATGATATCAATCAGGTTGGCTTCTTCCTCCGCCCTTGCCAGCAGGGCGGTTGCACGTATGGGGTGCAGAATCGACAGGGGACCCAGACGCCGCCTCTTTGTGCCGTACGCGCGCCCCAGGTACTTCAGCACCCCGAGGAGAGTGTCCCGTTCGTACGGAGAGAGCGGCTTGTCCTCCAGGAGAAGGGCAACGATGTTACCGGACCCAAGCGCAGCGGCGCTCAGTTGATAGTTCAAAACCGCGGAAAGTCTCAGGAATGAGTCCAGCTCGTACACGGCCATAGGTGGCCCTCCCTGTTGTTCCCAACCACGGCCCTAATCTTACATCAAATAGTCCCACACTTCCAAAACCCGATACAGGGCAGGCTCGCCAGGAGGTCTCATGCCGTCAAAGGGGGTACGTTGGGAAGGATTAGGGCGAAAGAAGAGGTGTGAGCCGTGGGATTCCTGCCGCTTCAGGTCTTGTGGTACGTCATGCCCTGGCAGGTGGCGACGAGGAGGCCGTCCCCCTGACTGCGGATTTCTACGTTCCACAGGCCGATGGTCCGCTTCTTCTCCACGGGCCTTGCCACCGCCTCCAGGCGGGTGCCCAGAGGGACGCCGTTCAGGAAATTGATCTTGCACTCGAGCACAAGGGCAGCGTCTCCACCCGAGTTGGAGGCCACGGCAATGGCCTGGTCGGCCAGGGCGTAAACGATGATACCGTGGGCCCGGTCGAGTGCATTCAGGTACTCTTCTTTCACCTCCAGGCCCAGGCGGGCGTAGTTCTCCTCCACTTCGAGCACCTCGATGCCGAGGTGGTGGGCCATCGGGTCTCCACCGACCACCTCCCTGGCGTAGCGGATGCCTTCTTCCGGGGATTTCTTCATTGGGGAGGCTCCAGATGCTGCTGAGTCAGCATACTCCACAGGGAACAAGGTCCATGCGTATGCTACTCTCACCCTGACCCTCTCCCAAAGGGAGAGGGAACGCATGGACGCCAATGGATTCCTGCCTGCGCAGGTATGGCGGCAAGTAGTGCTGGGGGGTTGCCACGCGGCCTTCGGTTCCTCGCAATGTCCCACAATTGGTTGACTCGTCAAGGGTGGGGGCGCGGGGCCTGACCCCCGACCCCTGATCCCTGACCCCTCAATCAGCGAAAAAGCCTTTCAGCGGTATCACATGCCCAGATTTCGGCCGATGATCTCCTTCATGATCTCGGTGGCCCCACCGAAGATGGTGGTGACGCGGGTGTCGCGAAAGACCCTGGAGATCGGGTACTCGTTCATGTAGCCGTACCCACCGAAGAACTGGAGGCACTGGTCCACGATCTTCTTGCACTCTTCCGTGCAGAAGTACTTGGCCATGCTGACCTCGGTTACCACATCGGCGCCTTTCATGTGTTCCACCAGCAGGCGATCCAGGAAGACCTGGCACACCTCGGCCATGGTGTACATCTCCACCAGCTTGAAGCGCGTGTTCTGGAACTTGATGATCGGTTTGCCGAATGCGCTCCGCTCCTGGCAGTACTGCTTGGTCCACTCGAGGACGGTCCACATGGTCGCCACGGCCCCGACGGCAATGACCAGTCGCTCCTGCTGAAGCTTCTGCATGAGCTGGATGAAGCCCTGCCCCTCTTCCGGTCCGAGCAGGTTCTCCCTGGGCACTCGGCAATCCTCAAAGAACAGCTCGGCCGTGTCCTGGGAATCCCAGCCGAGCTTCTCCAGCTTACGCACCTTCTGGTATCCCGGCGTGCCGTCCTCCACCACGATCAGGCTCATCCGTTTGTAGCGAGGCTCGGCTTCCGGGTCGGTCAGGGCCGCAACGACAATGAGGTCGTTGATCATGCCGTTCGTTATGAAGGTCTTCTGGCCATTGAGCACGTATGAGTCGCCATCCTTGAGCGCGGTCATCTTGATCGCCTGGAGGTCGGACCCGGTGTTCGGCTCGGTCATGGCCACCGCCGTGATGAGGTCCCCACTCGCGCATCCGGGCAACCACTTCTTCTTCTGCTCTTCATTGCCAAAGGAATCAATGTAGGGCATGACCACCTCGCCGTGCAGGCCCAGGGCAAACCCGTTCTCGGCGATGCGGGACATCTCTTCGATCTCCACCACGCTGTACAGAAAGTCGGCTCCTGCGCCCCCGTACTCGTCCGACAGCCAGGGTGCGATGAACCCCTGCTCGCCCGCCTTCTTCCAAATGTCCCGGGAAACGATCCCCGCCTCGAGCCATTCCTCCTGGTGGGGGACGACTTCCTGCTCCAGGAACTTCTTGAATGCATCCCGAAAGATTTCGTGCTCTTCAGTGAATATTTCGCGCTTCATAGCTGTTGTCTCCTATTCGGTTGGGAACGAGGGGCCTGATCCCCGAGCCCTAATCCCTGACCCCTCACTCAGCGAAAGGGCCTATCACGTTGCATCACATCCCTAGGTTTCGGCCGATGATCTCTTTCATGATCTCTGTGGAGCCGGCGTAGATGGTGGTCACGCGGATGTCTCTAAAAGCCCTGGAGATCGGGTACTCGTCCATGTAGCCGTAGCCGCCGAAGAACTGGAGGCACTCATCCGAGATCTTCTTGGCCTCTTCCGTGAAGAAGTACTTGGCCATGCTCGTCTCGGTCCCCACATCCGTGCCCTTGACGTGCTCCGTGATGAGACGGTCACAGAAGGCCTGGCAGATCTCGGCCATGGTGTACATCTCCACCAGCTTGAAGCGTGTGTTCTGGAACTTGATGATCGGCTTGCCGAAGGCGCTTCGCTCCTGGCAGTACTGCTTGGTCCAGTCGAGGACCGCCCACATGCTCGCCACGGACCCGACGGCACAGACCAGGCGCTCTTGCTGGAGCTTCTGCATCAGCTGGATAAAGCCCTGCCCCTCCTCGGGCCCGAGCAGATTCTCTTTGGGCACCCGGCAGTCCTCGAAGAACAGCTCCGCCGTGTCCTGGGAAAGCATGCCGAGCTTGTCCAGCTTTCGCACCTTCTGGTATCCCGGAGTGCCGTCCTCCACGACGATCAGGCTCATCCCTGCGTAGCGCGGCTCTGCCTTGGGGTCCGTCATGGCGGCCACGATGCAGAGATCGTTCAGCATGCCGTTGCTGATGAATGTCTTCTGGCCGTTGATGACATACGAATCCCCGTCCTTGATGGCCGTGGTCTTGATGGCCTGCAGGTCTGAGCCCGCATCCGGTTCGGTCATGGCCACGGCCGTGATGAGGTCCCCGCTCGTGCACCCGGGCAGCCACTTCTTCTTCTGCTCTTCGTTCCCAAAGGCCTCGATGTAGGGCACGATGATCTCGCCGTGCAGGTTCAAGGCGAACCCGGTCTCTCCGATCCGGGCGATTTCTTCGATCTCCACCGCGCTGTAGAGGAAGTCCGCCCCGGCTCCCCCGTATTCTTCGGGCACCCAGGGCGCGAGGAAGCCCTGCTCGCCGGTCGTCTTCCAGATCTCACGGGGCACAATGCCCGCCTTGAGCCATTCGTCCTGATGGGGGACGACCTCCTTTTCCAGGAATTTCCGGAAGGCGTCCCGAAAGATGTCGTGCTCCTCGCTGTAGATTTCTCGCTTCATGGCTCTTGCCTCCGTCCCATTGTGTTGCTTCTTCGCTCGAGCACAAGCCTCACCCCGGCTCATTCAAAGGGGCACGATACTGTCTTCCCTCTGTGTCGGTGAAGACGATCGACTGGTACCTGGCGAAAACCTCTTCCCCCAGGTTACAGTAGCATGCGGCCACATCCCCCGGTGCAATCGTGTAGGTCCCGCCCGGGTAAAGGGTATCAACCCGAAAGGCTGAATCTTCTCCTATCAATTCACACGAACTCGGGACCCGGATCGGATCCGGACCGATGTTCTTCAGATGGATTTCGCAGTTCTGGTCGTGAAGGTTGCAGCACTTGAAGGAAAGCACGTCCTCGATGGACGAGTTCATGATTACGTGGATCTCGAGCATGGGTCGTTCGTGTCCTACCAGAAGTTGACCTGCTGGACCTGCTCAGACTCCAGGATGAGTTTGCACAGGGCCTTCTTCTCCTCATCGTCCGTTACGGGTTCGATCTCGCTGACCGGCTCGCCTTTTTCGTTGGTCGAGGCCTTCCATTGCAGGACATACCCCGGAACCAGGCCAAACCCGCAACCCCCGGTACCGCAACAGCTGGTTTCCACCATATAGGATCCCTTGGCAAGAAGGATCTCACGCCCCTGAAAGGGAATGCGCTTCTCCTCCTCGATGGCATAGTAGCCCGAGATGGAACGGACTTCTTCGCCCAGGGGCCGGTGGGTGTATTGGTTCAACACGCTGCATTCTCTCACTGTGTGAGGGGGCGCCGGTCGTGCCGCTACACCCCTCACCCTGACCCTCTCCCCTCAAATGGGGGAGAGGGAATAACAAGTGGTGAAACGGGTCACTCCCGCTTGTTCGGGAGTGACCCAGCAATAGAAGCCTCTGGATTCCTGCCTACGCAGGAATGACAGATCCGAATAGCGGGGAGGGGCCAGGCACTTTCGCCTTTGCCCTTTCCCCTTTCGCCTTGGGACTATCCTTCGTACCGGCCGATGATGCCGACACTGCATACGTTCATGAACGGGAACCCGCCCAGGTTGTGGGTCAACCCGAGGCGAGGATCCTTGAGCTGCCTGTCGTCGGCGCGGCCGAGCAACTGCAGGTACATCTCGTAGAGCATCCGGAGGCCCGAGGCTCCGATCGGGTGGCCGAAGCACTTCAGGCCGCCGTCGATCTGGCACGGGATGCCGCCGTCTGCATCATAGAAGCCGTCCATCACGTCCTTGATGGCTCCACCCCTGGGCGAGAGATGAAGATCCTCCATGGTCACCAGCTCCGTGATCGAGAAACAGTCGTGGACCTCGATCATGCTGATTTCTTCCCTGGGGTTCTTGATGCCCGCCTCTTCATAGGCCATCTTGCTCGCCTTGCTCGTGGTCACGAAGTGGTCCACGTTCCACTCGTTGTAGCCCATCTCGTAGCCATTGCTGAGCGAGAGCTGGAGCGCCTTGACCGAAATGAGGTCCGTCTTGCCCAGGCTCTTGGCGATCTCCGGGGTCGTCACGATCGCGCAGGCCGACCCGTCGCTCACCCCGCAGCAGTCGAACAGGCCCAGGGGGTGGGCAATGATCGGCGCGGCCATGATCTGCTCCGCGGTCACGGCCTTTCTCAAGTGCGCCTTCGGGTTCTTCACGCCGTTGGCATGGCTCTTGGCGGATACGTGCGCGATGGCCCGCTTGATCTCATCGTCGGACACGCTGTATGTGGCCCCGTAGCCGCTGGCCAGCTGAGCAAAGCTTCCCGGCGCCGTCATGTTGATCCCCGTCATGAAGCTCCGGGGGCCGGCGTTTGCGCCGAATTCCGGCAGCCCGCCGTAGCCCGTGTCCTTGAGCTTCTCCACACCGGCGGCCAGGCAGATGTCATAGGCGCCGGAAGCCACGGCGTAGACCGCACCCCTGAAGGACTCGGTTCCGCTCGCGCAGAAGTTCTCCACCCGGGTCACCGGGATGTTGGGAAGCCGCAAGCTGATGCTCAAGGGCAGGGCGCTCTGGCCCACGCTGATCTCCGGGAAGCAGGTGCCCAGCCAGGCGGCCTGGATTTCGTTCTTTTCGATCCCTGCGTCCTGGATGCACTCCTGGAATGACTCGACGAGCAGATCCTCTGCTCCCATGTCCCAGCGCTCCCCGAACTTGGAGCACCCCATACCCAGAATAGCGACCTTGTCTCGAATTCCTGTTGCCATGTTCTTGTCTCCTGTATGTAGGCCTTGTTTCGGCTCTTTAGGTTTGCGGCACGGCCTTCCAGAAGTAGCCGTGGAAATCCCGGGTCTCGTCATAGTACCTGACCCGGAAGGACATCTTGACCTTCTGGCCCACCTTCACGTCCGCCAGCGCACAATCCGTGAAATCGTACAGGGCCCGACCGCCCTCCTCGAACTGAATGAGCCCGTAGATGGCCGGTGGATCCACGGATACGGCCAGCATGTCTCCGGTGTAGCTCTTGATGATGCCGGTCTTGTCTGCGAACTCGTGATCAACCTGGGAGTCCACCGCATTGCAGTCCGGGTTCACACACATTCTCAGGCTCGGGTACTGGCGCGTTCCGCACTTGGAGCATTCCCCACCCACAAGCCCCAGAACCTGCTTCCTGTATCTCCACAGGGCCGACAGGGCCGTCTGCTTCTGGGCCTCGGCACGGATCCCCATCTCCACGTTGACGTTCTCCCGGAACTTCTGGAGCTTGGAGTACTGGGCCTCCTCCTGACGGTTCGCCAGAGCGCCCTTCATGCCGTTTCGGGCGGGCAGCTTCTTGATCTCGTCCGTCACCTCGAAGAGCAGGGCGTCGCAGCCCTGTCCGAAGCTCGCAACCACGATCTTGTCCCCGGGGTTTGCCTCCTCGAGGGCGGCAACGAACATGGCCAGCGGCTGTGCAGCGCCCGTGTCACCCACCACCTCGGCCAGGTTGTCCTGGATCTTTTCCGGTGCCGCCTTCAGGGGCTTGGCGATGCCCTGGTGCACCCTCTTGGACAGGTAGCAGGGATAGATCACCTTGGCCACGTCATCTATCGAGACGCCGCACTTCTCCAGCAGCCCGCTGATGGCCGCCGGGATGATCTTGGCGAAGCCTTCCTCTCGAATCCACCGCTCTTCCCATCCGTAGTCGAACTGCGCGTTGGTGCCCTTGTAGTGGTCGACGAAATCGCAAGCCACCGAGTGGGCCCCCTTGAACTCTGCAATGACGTTGTCTTTCCCCACGAGCAGGGAGGCGGCGCCATCGCCGTACCACATCTCATAGAACCAGGCGGACTTCGCGTCCCGGGCGTCGGAGGCCGCCACGAGGACATTGTCCTTCCCCTCTCCCTGTACCGCATCGATCGCGGTCAGGAGGGCCGTGGTGCCGCTCTTCAGCGAGGCGGTGAAATCCGCGGTGACGAGACCTTCTTCGGCCAGATTCAGGGCGGTGGCCAGGATGCCGCTGTTCTGGCGGTCCTTGAAGGGCAGGCTGGTCGAGGCCAGGTAGGCCGCGTTGATCTTGCTCTTGTCCATGCCCGTCACGCAATCCCTTGCGGCCGCAACGGCCATGGTCATGGCGTCCTCGTCCCAGTTGCACATGCTCCGTTCGCCCCGGGCCGCGGTCATCAGGCCGGGTGCGAGCCAGCCCATGCTTTGAATGATCGACATCCGATTCAGGCGCCTCTTCGGAACGTAAGCGCCGTAAGCTGTGATCCCTACCATCGTCTCTCCTCCTGTTGCAGTCTTTGGCTGTTACATGTTTGCTGACCGTTTCACATTCTTTTTCGCTTCAGCCGGTTTTTCCTGGGTCGCCGCCGCGAGGGGCCGCCGGACGGAAAGCTGCTTCGCGCCCCCGTGCACCATCGCGGCGATCGTGTCCGCCCACCCGTCCAGATCGCTACCGCGATCCCGGGGGGCGTACAGAACCACGTAAAACAGGAGATTCACCGTTGCCTGGGCCAGTCGCTCCGTGTTGTACGGGCGCGAAAACCCTGCCTCGATGAACTCCCCGAGGCCCTGTTGCAGCGGATCGATGAACTCCTGGAAGAGCTTTCGGTAATAACGGCCGAAATCCGGGTTCCTGCCCAGACCGTCCCTCCGCAGGATTTCGAAGAGGTCCCGCTCCCGGAGCGACTCCTCGAGGATCCGGGCGATGGGCCCCCGGAGAAGCTCGAAAGTGGGATTGTCCTTGGGCTGCCTGCGGCGGGCCGCCAGAAAATCGCGGATCGCCTCCTCCGTGATGCTCCGGAGCCTCTGGGAGATCTCTTCGATGATGGCGAGGTAGATTTCTTTCTTGTCCCGGAAGTTGTTGTAGAAGGCGCCGGTCGTGACCCCGGCCTGGGAGGTGATGGAACGAAGGGTCGTGCCGGCGAAGCCCTTGCGGGCGAATTCCTTTCGGGCGGCAGCCATCAACCGCGCCCGGGTCTCGGCCTTGTTCTGCTCTCTCTTGGTGGGCTGCCGGGGCACAGATACCCTTCCAGGCCCTTCCGCAACGGGCCGGTTCGCTATCATCCGACGTTGGGGGAGATGACGGGCAATAGACAGGGCTAGAATGAATCGCCATTCAGATAACGGGTGTTATTTAGCATGCATTCTGTTCTCTGTCAAGGGAATTGCTTGGGGGACAGGCACCGATCTCTGTTATCTCTGGTGGCCGCCTGAAAGAGATCGGTGCCAGTCCCCGAACTCGGGCCCGGCTCAGCACTGCTCCAGGGTGGCGGAGAGCTTCTCGCCGTCCCATTCGAGCCTTGCGTAGCCTCCCTGGGGGAGCATTCCCGGGTTGATGACCAGGGCGGGGCCCACTCTGTCCGTCCCCACGGCCTCATGGATGTGTCCGCAGACGCAGGCGCTGCAGTCCGTCTCCTCGAGGAATCTTCGGACCGAAGAGCTTCCCACATGCTGCCCGCTCCGGATGCGGTCCACGGCCGTATTCGCGGGGGGTGGATGAGAGAAGAGGATCCTGATGCGGGCCTCCTTCACGTCTTCATAGGCCCTTCGGAGGGTGGCCTCGAGCTCACGCTCGGAGAACTCGCTCGGCGTATTGAAGGGAGTCGGGGGAGAGCCGCCCAGGCCGAACAGGCCCACCTCGCCCACGAGCACCCCCCGACCGTTCAGGTTGATGCCCATCTCGGTGAACATCACGTCCACTTCCGCCTTGTCCATGTTCCCGATGTGGGCGTAGACATTCCCGTTCAGTTCCGAAAGGGCGTCCACGACCGACAGGGCATCGGAGCGGCTGCCACGTATCGTAAGGTCTCCGTTCACGACGATGCAATCGGCCCGGCGGATCTCGGGAATCCGATTCGCCCTTTCCGGCTGCATGTGGACATCACCAAAAGATATGATCAGCATGGCCCCCTCCCGATCTGCATTGCCTTTTCCCGCAAAAATCATAAGATAGTGCATCTGTCCGGGATGTGTCCACCCATCTCACCGCCGATCCGACCAGGAGATAGAGGGCGAGGAGGCCTGTACTCATGAATTCCGTGCGCAAGGGGCTGGAGAACGATGCCTACGCCTCACACCTGGGAATCGAATTGCTCGCCATGGAAGCGGGTTACGCCCGCGCTCGCATGCCCGTGAAGGCATTTCACGGCAACATGCACGGCATGGTGCACGGAGGCGCCATGTTCAGCCTGGCCGACTTTGCCTTTCAGGCGGCATCGAACTCCCACGGGGTGGTGGCCGTCGCCATCAACGCGAACATTTCGTACATCCAGGCCCCCCAAACCGAGGTTCTGTACGCAGAGGCGACCGAGGTTTCCCGAACCAGACGGCTGGCCACCTACTCGATCAAGGTCACCGCGGAAGGGGACAAGCTGGTGGCCATGTTCCAGGGCACCGTCTACAGGATGCCGGACAAGGCGGTTTCAACAGACTAGTCTGGAAGCACCTGCGATGAAAGCCTTTTCCCCTATTCTCCAGTCCCCTTTCTTCTGGGCAGGCCTCGCCGCGGCAGCCGTCCTGATCGTCTTCCTGTTCCTGTGGCTCCGGAGAAGGACGACCCGGAGCTTCCTGCAGGAGGTACTGCGACAGTCTCAAGAGCATCGGGACCAGGAAATCGAGGCGATCCTTCTGCGCGTCAAAGACGCCTTTGGCAGCCTCTCCCTGGACGTCCTTGCAAAAAACAACGAGGCCTTCCTGCAGCTGGCCCGGGAGAGCCTCACACAGCACACACAGGCCGCTTCGAGCGAACTGGAGGGAAAGAGGCAACTCATCGACCGATCGATCGAGGGCATACGGGGGGAGATGAAGAAGGTCGAGGAGATGGTTGCCTCCTTTGAAAAGGACCGCGAGAAGAAGTACGGAGAGCTTGCCGCGCAGCTCAGGAACACGGCCGAAGGGACGACGCGGTTGCAGGAGACCACCTACCAGCTGAGGGAAGCCCTTTCCAGCCAGCGCGCCCGGGGCCAGTGGGGCGAGCGGATGGCCGAGGACGTGCTCCGTCTGTCCGGCTTCCAGGAGGGGGTCAACTACCGGAAACAGAAGACCATGGAAGCAGGGGGCGGAAGGCCTGACTTCACCTTCTTCCTGCCAAACGGGCTCCGGATCAACATGGACGTGAAGTTCCCGTTCGACAACTACCTTCGTTATCTCGAGACGAACGAGGATGGGGAAAAAGCGCGACGGAAGGACCGCTTTCTCAAGGATGTCAGGGCCCGTGTGCGGGAGATCACGACCCGCGAGTACATCAATCCCGAGGACAACACCCTGGACTACGCCCTGCTGTTCATCCCGAATGAGAACGTCTATTCCTTCATCCAGGAAGAAGACGCGTGCCTCCTCGACGATGCCCTGAAGACAAACATCATCCTCTGTTCGCCCCTCACCCTGTACGCCATCCTGGCCGTGATCCGCCAATCCGTGGAGAGCTTCAACCTGGAGAAGGTGACTTCAGAGATCCTTGCCCACATGGCCGCCTTCCGGAAGCAGTGGGAGGCCTTCATCCTGTCCATGGACAAGATGGGCAAGCGCATCGAAGACGCAAAGCAGGAATTCGATCACCTCGTCTCTACGAGGAAGAACCAGCTGGAACGGCCTCTCAGGAAGATCGAGAAGATGCGTCAGCACCAGGGGATGCTTTCGGCCACCGAGGCGGAAGACGAGGATGCCGAGGAAGAGGGGGGAGAGACCGAGGAACCAGAGACAGAGAATGGCGGCTAGTTGGCACCCTCGTTCGGGCACGGGAACGAAAGTCACTCACCTCCCGCCACTCGATGCTGAATGGGGAAATACACTCAAAGAAGGAATTTGTCACCCAGAATCGGGCGAAACGGCTTGCGCGGGTGGCCGAGCAGGACGTTTATCTGGTTCAGGAAGGATGTCAGGGCAGCGTAATCCACCGTTCCATCCGATTTATGGAAGGGAGACCCGGCCCGTTTCTTGATCTTTGCCAGATCGGCACTCAGCGAAGGCCCTACGGATAGGAGCTCTCTCTTCTCTTCTGCACTCAACCTTGCCATTCCCCTGCCTTCAACTTCTCAGCAACGTCCATCATGCCGAAAAGGGAACAGTAATCCTGTATCAGTTCCCAGTCAATCGATTCTCGATGAACCTCTACCAGGTGCTGAATGTCAGCCAGATCGTGGGATCTCCGGTGAGGGGCATTTGCCATGGCCTGAATCTTGAGGCCGATCACGTCCTCTACCCTGAGCACCACGATTGGCGGGCCCTCAGGAAAAAGTTCCTCTGTCCCGGCCCGTTCGAGCATTTTCATCGATGCTTCTCGAAATGCATGGATGAAATCAATTTCGCCCAAGTCCTCCTTCGAAGAAGTAAACTGAGAGACGTTCTCAGACCTGTGGACGATTTCGTAGCCCATGTCCTTCAGGATCTCGTCAATCTTCTCGAGATCGGCCCGGTTCACCAGGAAGTCGAGATCCACGGTCGTCCGCGGATGGCCGTGGATTGCCACAGCGTACCCGCCCGTAAGTCCGTAGCGGACTTCACGTTCTCGAAACCGCTCAGCAAGCTCTCTTAGAACGCGTTCCAGATCCATAACACTTAGCAGACTATCAGAGACAAGCTTACCACCGCAACAGCGCAGAGCGGCGAACCACCAGACAGACCAGGAACACGAACGTGGAGAGAACCACGATCGTGCCGGCCGGCGGCAGGTCCCACAGGGCGGCCGCCACGAGCCCGGCAGTGACCGTGAACATGGAGATCAGTGCGGACGACCAGATCGCCTGGCGAAAGCTTCTCGCGATCTGCAGCCCGGCGGCGGCGGGGATGATGATCATGGCGGCCACCAGGAGGATGCCGACCACCTTCATGGCCAGGACGACAGTGACTGCGCTCAGGACGGCCAGGACCGCATTCAGCAGGTCGACGCGGATCCCGGAGACGCGCGCGGCCTCCTCGTCAAAGGTCATGAAGAAGAACTCCTGATAGAAGAGCAGGACCACGCCGACCACCACGGCGGCAAGGAATGCGGCCAGCCAGACCTCGGAGGGGCGGATGGCGAGCACGTTGCCGAAGACGTACCCGAAGAGGTTCACGTTGAAGCTACCTGCCAGGCTCACGACCAGGATGCCCAATGCCATGCCGCAGCTTGCCATGATCCCGATGGCGGTGTCTCCGTGAATGCCCGCCTTCTCCTTCAGCTTGAGCATTCCCAGGGCGCCCAGGATAGCGATCACCACTGCGGAGGCCAGGGGGAGGACGTTGAGAAAAAGGCCCACGGCAATCCCGCCGAAGGCCACCTCGGCGAGGCCGTGGCCCAGCATGGCATCCCGGCGAAGGATCAGGAACACGCCGAGCACGGAACAGGCGATCGAAATCAGGAGGCCGGCGAGCAGGGCCCTCTGCATGAACGAGTACGCAAGAAGTTCCATCTGTGTCCAACTCCAGCCCGCATATCGCACGAAGCAGCGGACGCGTCGTAGGCGAAAGGGAAAAGGGGAAAGGGTCAAGGGGTGGTTATTGATATGAAGAGGATATTCCAGACTTGATCCATCCCTTTCGCCTTTCGCCTTTGCCCTTTTCCCTCTTGCTACAATGGTGCACGTAAGCCCATCAGCTGTCTGCTAATGTTCATGATGAATGATATGGGCACGACCGCCCACTGCCTCGAGCAGGTGATCGGTCTCGCAGAATTCCTCGTGGCTTCCGTGAAAGAACAGACGCTGATTGACGCAAGCCACCTTGCTCACGTGCTTGGTGACCACGCCCACATTGTGGGTCGAGAACACGACCGTGAGGCCCCTTTTCCGGTTCAACCGGTCGAGCATTCCGTAGAACCGGTTCTGTGATTCCGCATCCACCCCTGCGGTAGGCTCGTCCAGGATCAAGATCTCCGGGGAAGAGACCAGGGCCCTTGCGATGAAGACGCGCTGTTGCTGCCCCCCGGAAAGCTCCCCGATCGGGCGGTCCTTCTTGTCCTCCATGCCCACGGACTCCAGGGCGCCGAGGACCCGGGCGTCCCTCTCCCCGGACCGCAATCCCCTTCGTCTGCCCCCCGCCACGAGCCCCATGGCCACCACCTCCTCGACCGAGGCGGGGAAGTAGGGATCGAAGTGTGTCGCCTTCTGAGGAACGTACCCGACCCTTTCCCATTCGTGGAAATCCCGAATCGGCGTACCGAACAGAGAAACGGCGCCGCGGACAGGCTCCAGGAGGCCCAGCATGATCTTGATGAGCGAAGTCTTCCCGGACCCGTTCGGACCGATGACCGCGAGGAAGTCCCCCGCCTGGATCACAAGCTCGATATCGACGAGGACCGGGTCTCTCCGGTAGCGGAACTCTACGTGCTCGAGCCGTATCAGCGTGCGCTCATCCTTCACATTCCAGCCCTTTTCTCAGGTTCGCCAGGTTCTCCTCCAGGATCGACAGAAAGGTCAGGCCCCTGTCAAACTGCCCCCTGGTCATGTTTGCGCCCGGGTTGAGAACGAGCGTCCCTGCACCGACTTCCTCTGCAACCACCCGGGCGAGCTTGGGGCTGACCAGGGTTTCGAAGAAAATATACCGCACCTTCAACTCCCTGGCGATCTCCACGATCTCTGCCAGCCTGCGGGGTGTGGGCTGAGCATCCGCACTGACCCCGTAGAGAGGGACCTCCTCCAGGCCGTACCTCCGGGCAAGGTACGAGAACGCGGAGTGTCCGCCCAGCACGAGGGTGTTGTGACGGCAGGCGGCCAGTCCCTGCTTGTACTTCCCGTCGAGGGCCTGCAGTCTCTCGTTGTAGGCAACGGCATTGGCCCGGTAGTGGTCCCCGTTTTCCGGATCGATCGACGAAAGTGCCTGGGCGATCCTCGTCACGATCCCCTGGTCGTGCGAGAGGTCGAGCCAGACGTGCGGATCGTGGGCTTCACCCCTCTCGTGGCCGTGCCCGGGAAGGGCCTCGCCGGCGTGCCCCTCGAACCCCTCCGCAGCGGCCAGAACCCTCTGCCCAGCACGACCGGCGCCCCGGACCACATCTGTAACCCACGGCTCGAGGTTCTCGCTCACGCACAGGAAGAGGTCCGACTTGGATATGGCCACGAGGTCGCTCGCCTTCGGCTCCCACGCGTGGGGCTCGACGCCCGGCGGCAGGAGGAGGCTCACCTCGGCCCTGTCCCCCCCGACCTCCAGGGCAAACTCGTAAAGGGGAAACAGGCTGGCCACGATTCGGGGCCTTCCGGTTTCCTCCACTCGCGTACAGCCCGCGAAGAGCAGGACCCCTCCTGCGGCCAAGCACATATACCAGAAGATTGCGTGCTTACGCCGCTCGCAGCACAAGGCCTCGTGCAATATGCGGGCTACCATCCAGGGATTTTCCTCCGGCCAGGGATTCTCCTCCGGGGAATGAGTATAGGGCTCGTCGGCTGCAAGCGCAACACAGTTGCAGACCGAGCGTTACGCGAAAATTAACTTGACCCACCAGCAAGGAATAGAATATAAGTAATTTAGGCATAAAACCTTGTTGAATCATGGAGGAACAACCGATGAAAGCCAAACCCTTCGTAAGGTTCCTGTTTTTTCTGGTTCTGATGTTTTTGCTCTCCCCTGCCGGTCTCGCGCTGGCCCAAGATGATTTCGACGGCGATGGGGTGCCGGACGTGGAAGACAACTGCGCCATCGTGAGCAATGCGGACCAGCTGGACAGCGAAACCCCTTTCCAAGACGGCATTGGAGATGCGTGTGACAACTGCCCGGACGTATACAATCCCTTTCAGCAGGACCAGGATGCGGATGGGATCGGGGATGGTTGTGACAATTGTGCCCGCCTGCCCAACCCGGACCAGACCCAGAATCCCTGTGTCAATCCCGACGACATCGATGGTGACGGCGTGCTCAATGAGGAGGACAACTGTGAAGAGGTGTTCAATCCTTTTCAGCTGAACACGGACGATGACGATTTCGGGAACAGCTGCGACAACTGCGACACGGTCCCGAACGACCAGGCGGACAACGACGGCGACGGGTTCGGAAATGCCTGCGACAACTGTATTGACGTGGAGAATCCAACGCAGAGGGACGTGGATCAGGACGGTGAGGGAGACGAATGTGACGATGACATGGATGACGACAGCATATTGAACGAGCAAGACAACTGCCCATATGTCGCCAACGAGGACCAGAAGGACAGTGAAGATCTTGACGGAGACGGCTCCCCGGATGGGGACGGCGTTGGAGACGCCTGCGACAATTGCCCCTCGACCTTCAACCCGGACCAGGCAGATCACGACATCGACGGGTTGGGAACGGCGTGTGACTCGGATCCGTGCCTCTGCGGAACCTTCTTCTGCGACCCTGAAGGGAAAGACAGCCTGCGCAACAGGTCCATGAACCTGTGTCTCTATCTGGTCCCTCTGGCACTGCTGTTTGCAGTACGAAGACGCGTAACCGCACGTAAAGGAAGGCTCCAATAGGCCCGGCCCCTCCTCATGCAACCCGGTTGCACTTGGAGCCCAATCTTCCTATAGTGGGAAGGAGAGGGCTCATTCTGAGAACGGCCCGGAAAAGGCGTGCCATGCACAGGGTTGCGGGCAGACGGTTTGCAGGAGAGCGGGACGGGCAGGCAGTCGAGATCCTGCGGAATGCGAAGCTGAGGGTGACTTCTTGCAGGACCTCCCTGCTGGATCTCCTCCTCCATGCGAAGGACCCGCTCACGCAAAAGGAATTGATGGAAGCCCTCGAGGAGCAGGGGTTCAACCGGGTCACGATCTACCGGGCCCTTCAGACGTTCCTGGAGGCAACCATCGTTCACAGGATCGTCACCGAGGACCGGACCTGGCGTTTTGCGATCACCCACTGCGGCCACCGGGGTCACTGTCACCCCCACTTCACCTGCCGGAAGTGCGGCCGGATTCGCTGCCTCGACGGGGTCGCCATTCCGGCCGTGGACCTGGAGGGGCACCGGATCGAGGCACAGGCCATGTACCTGTGGGGGGTCTGCCCCGACTGCTTGCAGGACAGGGAGTCGGCCCAGTGAAGGAGCAGCAAGCGACCATCGACCGAATCCTGGAGACGATCCGGACCAAGGGGCGGTTCGTCCTCACCACCCATGTCAACCCGGATGGTGACGGAATCGGGTCTGAACTGGCGCTCTATCATCACCTGAAGGCTCTCGGAAAAGAGGTGCACATCCTCAACCCCTCCCCCCTGCCTGACCGGTATCGGTTTCTGGATCCGGAGGGAACCCGCATACAGGAATATACGGAACATCATGCTCGAACGGTCGAGGAGGCGGAGGTCCTGTTTCTCCTCGATCTCGCGAACAGTGCTCGACTGGGGGCGCTCGGAAGGGCAATTGCCGGAAAGGGCCCCCTGCGAATCTGTATCGATCATCACCCAACACAGGGCCCATCGTGCGACCTGGCCTGGATCGACGATCATGCAGCTGCAGCCGGGGAGCTGGTGTTCTCTCTTCTCAAACGGGATGGATGCAAAATTTCCCGTGCCATGGCCGAAGCCCTTTACGTTGCCCTCCTCACCGATACGGGCGGCTTCCGATACGCGAACGTGACGGCCCAGACCCATCGCGTGGTTGCCGAGCTTCTCGAGACCGGCATCGTCCATCATGAGATCTACCGGCGCGTCTACGAGAGCAACAGCTGGAACCAGTCCCTGCTGTTCGCCAAGACGATCGGCGACATGCAACGGGCCTGCAACGACCGGGTGGCCTGGATGAAGATCAGCCGGGAGAGGTTCGAGGAAACGGGGGCCGGCGAAAAGGACACCGAAGGCCTCGCCGAGTTCCCGCGGAGCATCGGCGAGGTACAGATTGCTGTTCTGTTCATCGAGCAGGCCCGGGATCGGATACGGGTGAGATTCCGGTCGCGGAATGACATTGCGGTCGACGGTCTTGCCAGAGAACTGGGTGGGGGCGGCCACGGGAATGCATCGGCAACGCTTCTCAAGGAAACGACCCTGGACCAGGCGATCGACAAGGTTTTGGGCCTAGTGGGCGATTACGTGCGTTAGGGATCAGGGTTCGGGGGTCTGGGGTCGGGCCCACCCTCGCCCCTCAGGAAACACCATCGAGCTGGATGTTGGTCGACTCAAAAAGGAAACAGGAGCCATGTCTTCTAAAGAGAACAAACTGGAGGAAGGGACCGAGTTGGTCCTCGACTTTCAGAAGCTGGGGAAAGTCGCGGCCTGCGGAGAGGACGTTGTCCCGGTGGCCGTGCAGGACGCAGAAACCAAGGAGGTCCTCATTCTCGCTTACGTGAACGCTCGAGCCCTGGACTACACCGTCGAGAACCGCGTGGCGACCTTCTGGAGCACCTCGAGGAACGAGCTCTGGATCAAGGGGGCCACATCAGGGGATACGCTCGACCTGGTGGAGATCCGCATCAACTGCGAACAGAATTCCCTGCTCTACCTGGTGCGCCCCCGCGGAAAAGGGGCCTGTCACACCAAGGACGAAAGGGGTGTGCCTCGCCGCACCTGTTACTACCGCAAGCTGAAGAACGGAAAGCTCGAGCACCTGTGATTGCCGGGTTCGGCAGGCATTTTTCCTTCATGTCTTGATAGAGTCCACCAACGCATACACACATTCAGGACGATCTTCAAAGGCCTGTCTCAGAAACCTCTCCTGTGGCTTCTCGCTGATGGTCTTGGGTATTTCTTCAAGAAGCAGGAGGTAGCTGGGAACGCTGTTCGCCTCCAGACCTTTTCGAGCACATTCGAACAGGCTCGTCGGATCAGGTTCCTTGCCTCGAAAGAGTACGACCCCGGCAACGAGGTCGGATTCGCCGGGCGCACCACTGGCTGCGGGAATTCCAAAAACCGAAACCTCGCTCACGTCCGGGTGCCCGCCGATGACCTTCTCCACCGTGTCGGGCTGTATGAAGTCCCCCGACCTTCTCAACCCACCACCGACACGGTGGTCGAAGAAGAACCAGCCATTCTCATCCACATGGGCAATGTCCCCGGTGTGGTTCCACCCACCGCGGGTCTTCTTTTCGCTGGCCTCGGGATTATCAAAGTAATTGACAGCCGTACGGCCAACTCTGAAGCGCGCAATGATCTCTCCGGGAACATTCGGCGGGCAGGGATTTTCGTTCTCGTCTACTACACGCATTTCGAACATCCGCACCGGCTTGCCAAAGCTTCCGATGGGACCCTTCCCGGGGGGCTTGCGCGCCAGCCCTCCACCCTCCAGGGTGGAGTACCACTCGAGAATCTTCACGTCGAAACGCTTCTCGAAATCTGCCCAGATGGCTCGGGGCATGCCGGCGCTGACTACATGCCGCACCGGGTTGTCTGCATCATTCGGCTTGGGCGGCTCGTTGTAGATGCCGACCGCCACTCCGCCCAACATGCTGAACGAGGTCGCGCCGTACTTGCGAGTGATGTCCCAGAGCCTGCTTTTCGTGAACTTGGCACTGAAGACGGCCCGGATGCACCTGTACAGTGCCGGTGTCAACGTGCAGCCGAGGGCATTCCCATGAGTAAGGGACAGGCCTGTATAGAGGATATCGTCTTTCCTGTAGTTCCAGTACCTGCTGAAGAGATAACCGACAACCGGCATGCGGAGGTTTTCGAACACAACGCCTTTCGGATCACCGGTCGTGCCGGAGGTGTATATGATCTGCAGAGGATGGTTGAGGTCGCTCGCTCGATAGTCGACTTGGAACCCTGTCCTTGATGGCCTCCACATGATCCAGCAGGTCAGCGGTTGTGAAGACCGCCTTGCTCCTTGAGTTGTGTATCTGATGTGCGAGCTTATCGCCCTTGGTCCTCGGGTCGATGGGGACAATCACCGCACCCAGGATACTCGCGGCGCCCATCATATGAATCATTTCGGGATAGTTGTACATGATGGCCGCGAATTTATCCCCTTTGTCTATGCCGGCATCGAGAAGGGCCCGTGCAAAGCGGTGCGAATTCTCATACAAATCCTGGAATGTCTGAACAACCTCCGGACCCGCAGGGCTCTCAAAGGTCAGAACGGGAAAATCAGGCCTCGTATGGGCCCTTATCTCGAGCAATTGACCCAAGTAACACCCGTTCAGCTTCTTCCTCAAGGCATAAGCAACATTCCTGGATTTCTCAAACATGGGTGCCCCACCTCACATCACAATGCTCGATCGTTACGTCGGCTCTTCTTCTCTGCCCGACAGGACTCTTCCAAGCTCGGTCGCCAGGCCCTCGACGTTGTACGGTTTCACCAGCACCCCGTCGAAGCCGTACTCCCTGAACCGCGACATGACGGGATCATCCGAGTAGCCGCTGGAAACGATCACCTTGGCCTCCGGGTCCAGTTCTTTCAGCCTTCCTACCACCTTCTTGCCTCCAAGCTCTCCGGGAATCGTCAAGTCCATGATGACCACATCAAAGGGCCGCCCGTCCTCCCGTGCCTTCTCGTAGATCTCGATACCCTCTCTTCCGTCTTTGGCAAAGCCCGCTTCATATCCGAGCCGCTTGAGCACTTCCCCGGCCGACCTCCGGACGATGCTCTCGTCGTCCACCACGAGCACTCTCCCCGCACCGCGGCACGGTTCATCCTTCACGCGTTCCCCGGGTTCGACAGACTTCCCGGAAGCGGGTAAATAGACGTGGACGGCGGTTCCTCCCCCCAAGGCCGATTCCACCTCCATGTGCCCGCCATGACGATCGACGATCGAGAAGGCGATGGCAAGACCCAACCCCCGTCCCCTCTCCTTGGTTGTGAAGAAGGGATCGAATATCTTCGGGAGCTGCTCCTCGGGTATGCCGCTCCCCTGATCTTCCACGGAGATCTTCACGTGATCTCCATCTTTCAATTCCCCTCTCTCCTTTTCATTGATTCGAACGTGCTCGGCACGAATCGTAACGACCCCGCCTTCCGGCATGGCCTGGTCCGCGTTGATGACCAGGTTCTGGAAGACCTGAATCAGCTGCCCTTCGTCCGCTTCCACCCGCAGGATATCTTCCGGCAGCAAGTATTCGCACCGGGTATTCGAGCCGCTCAGGGCGAATGCGGCGCTCTCCTCCAGGAATGCCGAGATGCGAATGGTCTTCTTGATAGGCTCCCCGCCCTTCGCAAAAGTGAGCAGTTGCTGGGTCAGGCCCTGGGCGCGCATAGAGGCCTTCTCCGCGTCCGCCAGCATTTGGGAGATGTCGTCTTCGAAATCGCCGTAAAGCCTTGCCATCGATACGTTGGCCAGGATGGCGGTCAAGATGTTGTTGAAATCATGGGCGATGCCTCCGGCAAGCACCCCCAGGGACTGGAGACGCTGGATGTTTGCCAACTCCTGCTCCATCCGTTTCCGAACCCAGATATCCCTGAACTCCTGATACACCACCCGCTTTCCATCGATCTGTATGATGTGGGCCATCATTTCGACCGGTCTCTCGGTTCCATCCCGGCAAAGGATGGTCGTCTCGGTCGGCTCATGTTGGTCCTGGTGGTTCACCATTCTGGCAAACCCCTCCTTCGCGCCTTCCCGCAACCGCAACGGATAGAGTTCTGTCTGATGAAGCCCGACGATCTGACTCCTCTTTCGCAGAAACAACTGCGATGCCGCTGGATTCGAATCGATGATGCTGCCCTTTTCCGGGTCTACAAGGACGATGGCATCGAGGGAACCCTCGAACAGCGCGCGATGTCGTTCCTCCTTCTCGCGCAGCTCCTCCTCCATCGCCTTGCGCTCCGTGATGTCCATCATCATTCCGGACATGATGCCGTCTTCGATCATTCCGTTTACGAGAACGCTCTTGGTCTTCCCCGTCTTCGTCAAAAGCCGGAGTTCATGGCCGACAACCCTGCCGTTTTCCTTCAATGCTTCCAGAAACCTGCCTCTGTCTCCCGGGTCTTCGTAGATATCCTCGAATCGCACGGCCTGCAGGTCTTCGACCGAGTCATATTCGAGCATCGAAACGAAGGCCTGATTCAAGTAAAAGACATCCCCTTCGATGTTTCTCCGGAAGATTCCGACGAGCGCATTGTCCACGAGGTTCCGGTAGTTCTTTTCTGATTCTTTCAGATCTGCTTCCGCACGTATGCGGTCGCTGATGTCACGCCCTTCCGGGATCAAAAGGACCACGTCCCCGCCGCTGTCTTTCACGGGCCGAAGCGAGAAATCAATGTGAAGAATCCTGCCGTCGGGACTCAGGTGGTGGGCTTCGAAACGTACAAACTCCCCTGCTCCTGCTCTGTGTACAGCATCGCGCACTCGCACCTGCAATTCAGGCGAATGCGTCCACCATGCCGTTTCCCAGAACGGCCTGCCAAGGACGTCCTCTTCCTCGAACCCCAGGAAATCCAGGGCTGTCTGGTTCGCCTCCAGCAGGGTCCCATCAGGACCCATCACGCCGATGAAATCATAGGTCTGGTCGAAGATGGCGCGAAACTTCTGCTCGCTCTCTCGCAGAGCCTCCTCGCTTCCCTTCAACTCCGTGATGTCTCCGACCGTGCCGATCATGCCGATCGGGTTGCCTTCCGGATCCCGAAACAGGGAATTCTCCATCCAGGTCGGAAACACCTCTCCATCCCGTCGAACGTGCCAGATCTCTCCTCTGAACATACCCGTTTCGCGTAATTCCCGATTGGCCGCGTCCACGGACGGCATCTGTTCCGGGGTGTGAAAAACCGACAGGTTCCTGCCCATCAGTTCGTCCGGATCGTATCCGTGCATGTTCGCGAAGGCCTTGTTCAAGAACAGGAGGTTTCCCTCCAGACCAACGATGGCCAGCCCCTCGGTGCTCTGTTCCGCCGCCCGGGAAATCAGCTCCAGTCTGTCCATCTCCTGCTCGCTCCGAGCCTCCCGGGCCTCCAATTGGCGATTGCGCTCGCGCGGGGTTTCCCGTTCTTCGATCCGTGGTGCCCCGGTCTCGTTCTTGGCATTCACGCTGTCCTTCTCCCATGGTTGATGAAGGCTTCTTCACAGTCTACAGGACTTCGTCATGCAAGAAAAACAAAGGGTTCCGGACGAGTCGGGTCGGTCGACGAAGCCTTCTCGGCCCGTTCAACGCCCCCGGCGTGCCAACGCCAAGGTCTTACGCACATTCAACAGCAGGCCTTCTTCGTCGATGGGCTTGTCCAGGTAGCCGTCGGGGGGCGGGACCGTTCTCTGGTAGATCAGCCTGCGCAGGTCCGGGTGCGCCGAGATGATGCAAACCGGTATGTCCAGGAGTGCTGGGTCTTTACGCAACCCTTCAAAGACTTCTCCGCCATCCTTTCCGGGCATGGTGATGTCGAGTGTAATGAGATCCGGCCTTTCCCGCCGAGCCATGTCCAGCGCCGCATCACCGTCACTCGCTTCCAGCACGGTTGCTCCGTTGTCCGCCAGAACCGTGCAGATGAAGGATCGCGTGTCGGCCTCATCGTCCACCACCAGGATCTTGTAAGGGGAAAGGTCTCTTGCCATATGTGCTCTCCCTGTTGCGTCTCGGGTATTAGGTATTAGCTGTTAGGTATTAGCCCACCCCACCCCTGATTCTCGCGCATCCCGGGGGGCTGTGGTGGGGAGCTAATACCTCATACCTAATGGCAAGGCCTGACAAATCCTCAATCGCCGAGAACCCTCACCAACCAGGAGCGGATGGCGTCCATCTCCTCCGGACAAACGGCGTGGCCCATCGGATACTGACTCCATTCGACCGGGTAGCCCAGCCTGGACAGCTCGTCTCTTGCCTCCTGGGCGCTTTCCAGCGGCACCATGGGGTCCATGAAGCCGTGAGCCATCATGACCGGGATGTGCGCGTTGGCCCGGCTCAGCTCTCCTGAGAGGGACTCCAGGGTGGGCAGATACGTGGAAAGGGCCAGAATGCCGGCCAGCGGCTTCTCGTATCGGAGGCCGGAGTGGAGGGCGATCGACCCGCCCTGCGAGAACCCGGCCAGCACGATGCGCTCGTGGGGCACTCCTCTTCGGTGTTCTTCTTCGATCAGCCTCTCCAGGTGGCCGACCGATTCCAGAAACCCATCCATATCCACCCGGCGCGGGAATCCGGCGGCGAGGATGTCGAACCAGGCCCGCATGACCATGCCGCCGTTCAGGGTGACCGGCCGCATCGGGGCGTGGGGGAAGACATAGCGGATTGGAACCGTCTCGGGCATCCGCAGTTCCGGGACCATGGGCTCGAAATCATGCCCGTCCGCGCCCAGTCCGTGGAGCCAGAGGATGCTGGCCACCGGCTCCTTCCCCGGGTTTACCTCCACACATTCCAGCAATTCGGAAGCCACATTTTTCTCCTCTCACCTATATGGATGCATCGCCCCCGCATGGTTGTTCAAATCCCCTCGGCGTCGACCGACCTTGACATGGGCCGCTCTTTCCGTCATACACATAGGGTTGGTGAATTTCAGAAAATCGTACCCTTAACGGCCCTCGAACCGATTCTTGTCGACCCGGGAAGCGATCTTTTCAGCAGCCCTGATCGTTCCCATTTCATTGCTCTCGAAAAGGAGGAACACCCATGCGTCTGATTCTCTTAGGCGGCCCCGGAGCGGGCAAAGGCACGCAAGCCAACTACATCAAGGACAAATATGCGATCCCGCAGATTTCCACGGGCGACATGCTTCGGGCAGCCGTGAAGGCAGGCACCGCCCTCGGCAAGGAGGCCAAGGGCTACATGGATGCGGGCGGACTCGTGCCGGATGAAGTCATTATCGGGCTCGTCAAGGAGCGGATCAAGGAGCCGGACTGCGAAAAAGGCTTCCTTTTCGACGGGTTCCCAAGGACGATCCCGCAGGCCGACGCCATGAAGGAAGCAGGCGTCCCGATCGACGCAGTGGTCGATGTCGATGTGCCGGACGAGGAGATCATCAAGCGGATGAGCGGCCGACGGGCGCACCTGGCCAGCGGCAGAACCTACCACGTGGTCTTCAACCCCCCCAAGGTGGAGGGCAAGGATGACGTCACGGGCGAGCCCCTGGTTCAGCGAGACGATGACAAGGAGGAAGTCGTCAAGAAGCGGCTGGACGTCTACCACGACCAGACCGAGCCCCTGATCGGCTATTACAAGAAGTGGGAGGCCACGGGCGAGGCGGGCGCACCCAAGTACGTCCGCGTCGAGGGCGTGGGCAAGGTGGAGGAGATCCGGGATAAGATCTTCAAGGGCCTGGATGCCGTGAAGTAATTCGTCTGTTTTTCAGGTGGTTGGATCGATCCGGGGGGCGTCTTCCGACGAGGTGGGAGCGCCCCCCGGATTCGCTTCAAGACCTTGGGAGGAAAAAGGAATGCCGGATAAACCTTCGCGACAAGCGATTTCAACAGAATTTGCACCGGCTGCAATAGGACCTTATTCGCAGGGGCTCGCGTGCGGGGACCTTCTCTTCATCTCCGGTCAGCTGCCGATCGATCCCGCATCGGGGGAGCTCATCGAGGGCACGATCGAGGAGAAGACCCGCCTCGTCCTGAACAATCTCCGGGCCATCGCAGAGGCCGCGGGCGGAGGCCTGGCAGACGTTGTGAAGACCACCGTCTACCTTAAGGACATGAACGATTTTGGGGCCATGAACAGCGCCTACGCGGAGTACTTCACGGAAACCCCGCCCGCCAGGGCCGCCGTCCGGGTCGCCGCCCTGCCGAAGGGCGCAGACATCGAGATCGAAGCGGTGGCTGTCTTGCCGGAGAAATGAGAAATGCCCCTTCGAGACGATCTGCAATCGATGCGCCGGCGTAACAGCTACTCTTCTACGTGCGTGAGAATGGGAAGAGAGGTGTAGACCGTCGCTTCCCCCTCGAGGACCCAGAGGGTAAAGGCCGTCGAGCCATGTGCCAGGCCGGTCAGCTCGAAGGCGAGCCCTTCGTGCTCCTCCTCTTCACCCTCCCCGTTCTCATGGTCGTGCTCGTGCGTGTGAATCTCGATGATCGCGGAGTCATATCCTGTAAACGCGAGACTGTGCTCGTGTTCTTCCTCCTCCTCACCCTCGTGGTGATCATGCTCATCTTCGAGCGGCTCTCCATGCTCGTTCAAGAGGACCACCTCCACTTCGAGGGCTTCCCCTTCCAGAACGTGGGCAACCCCTTCCTGTTCCTCTTGGAACTGGAGATGTATCTCTTCCTCATCCACCAGGAGGACGAAGCCTCCAACACTCTCGTGGTCGTGCTCGTCCTCCTGGTCCAGCGGTTTACTCTCCGAGCAGCCGAACAGTAAGGCCGCGGCAAGAATCGAAATCCAAGTGACGACTTTGTTGAATGTCATTTCGTGGTTCTCCTATAGTGAACTCGACCTCATCTGAGGCCCCGAACAACGACGGCCAGTAGAAACAGCGATCCCTCCGCACAGACGATTGCGGGACCCGTGGGAAGGTCCCAGTCAAAAGAAGCCCAGAGACCCAGGAAACCGGCTGCCAGGGCCGTCACAACGGCCGCGACGAAAACCGCCCAGACCCTGCGGCACAGGACGAGGCCCACCATGGGAGGGATCACCATGGAGGAGAAGACAAAGAGGATCCCGGTCGTCTTCATCGACACAGCGATGCAAAGACCGATGGTAAGGTACATCAGGAACTCCACGCTCCGTTCTCCTACGCCCAGGGTTCGCGCCGTCTCAGGATCGAAAGAAACGAACAGGAACCTCGGGAAGAGGAGCAGATGGAGCGAGAGTGTTCCAACTGCAAGCAGAGAAAGAAGCAGGATATCGTCCCCCATGGTGTAGAGCAGGTTGCCCGACACGAGGTCCACGCCGTGCGCTTCTGCCATGGGGTTGACGGCCAGCAAGAGGATCGCTAGAGCAGCAGCAACGCAATAGACCAGCCCAAGGACCGCCTCCCGGCTCAAGAAACCGTCACGCCCCGGCCACCAGAGCAGGAGTGCTACCAGCACGGTGAGAACCGAGGCGGATGCCGCCGGCCATATGCCCACATAGAGACCGGCAGCAACCCCCAGGGCAGCCACCTCGGACAGGGCGATGCCGATGAAGATGATCCTTTTGAGATGGACGTATACGCCGAGGAAGGCACACAGGGCCCCACTGATCAGGGCGGCCAGCAGAGCGTTCAACAGGAATGCCTCTTTCAAGAAATCCATGTCCTAAGCACCCGAAATCAAGTATCTCTTCCCTTCGGACACACCCACACGAATCGGGAACCCGTAGATCTTTGTGAGAAGGTCGCCGGAGACCAGCTCATCGATCGAGTAGAGCAGCGCCTTCCCGTCCGCAAGGAACATGAGCCGTTCCGCATAATTCAGCACCACGTGGAGCAGGTGGCTCACCAACACGATGGTGACCCCTGTCTTCTGCTGGATTTCCTTCACAAGCCCCATGATCTGGTTCTCACCCTTCACGTCCATATCATTGGTCGGCTCGTCCAGGACCAGCACCTCCGGCCGGGATGCCAGGGCCCGGGCGATCAGTGTCCTCTGCTTCTGGCCGCCGGACAGCTCTCTGTACAACCGGTCCTTCAAGTCTGCCAGGCCGGTGATCCCCAAGGCCTCCCCCACCTCTTCTCGATCCCCCTGCTCCAGCCGCGACCATGCACGCTTACGGCCGAACCTCCCCATGCAAACCACATCCTCCACGGTGAAGGGGAATTGGGTGTCCAGGAACTGGCGCTGCATTACATACCCGTAATGGAGCGTGCCCGTTCGAGAGATGTGGCCCGCCTTCGGCCGTATCAGCTCGAGGATGCCCCGGAGCAGGGTCGTCTTCCCGGCCCCGTTCGGCCCGATTACTCCGAGGAACTCCCCTTGCTGAACCTCGAATGTGAGCCCCTGAAGCACCAGGTGCCCGCCATATCCCAGGCTCACACCCTCAAAACGGATAACCGGCTCGGCCACCATATCGGTTCCTTCTTTCCCGTCCCGCTGCCCTGCAGCAACGATCAGGCTCCCTTCTCTCTCAACTCGCACACGATCGTTTCCACAATGTACTGCAGGTTTTCAAGGTAGTCTTCGATTCCCTTCTTGCCTCCCAGATAGAGAGGAAGCCTGAGGGCCCGCACCCCGACCTTCTCTTCCACGAAACGCACGGGTCGCTTCGGATAGTACGGCTCAACCAGAATGAACTTCGCTTTGCTCGCCTTTGCCTGTTCCACGACCTGCTTGAGATGGCCCGGGGTGGGCGGGATGCCCGGCTTCGGCTCCAGGCTGCCCACGATCTCCAGCCCCATGGCCTCACAGAAGTAGTCCCAGGACTCATGGTACTGGAGCACCGCAGTCCCGTGGAAAGGCCGCATCTTCTCCTTCAGATCTTCAAACGTCGCCTTCACCCTTGCCAGGTACTGGTCGCGATTCCGCTCGTAGGTGGCGGCCCCTTCCGGGTCCACCCGCGCGAGCCCTTCGGTGATGTTGCGAACCACGATCTCTACGTTCTCCTCCGTGAACCAGAAATGGGGATTCCCGTAAGGGTGCACGTCTCCCATGGAGCCGTCGATGCTGCCCTGCGGCACCTCCAGGGGGCGGACGCCCACTGCGGGGTCCACGTAACCCGGGGCCCCGAACAGAATCCTTGCGTTCCTCGATGCCTCGATCAGGCCCTGGATCCACGGATCGACCTCGAGCCCGCCCACGACCAGCACGTCGGCCCGGCCCAGCTTCATCGCCTGACTCGGCAGGGGCTCGAAAAAGTGCAGGTCGAACTTGCCCGTGGAAACGGGATAGACCTCCACACGATCCCCCCCAACCTGGCGTGTGAAATCCGCCATGTCCAGGGTCGAGGTAACAACAAACAGCTCTGCCAGGCCTGGGCTCGGCTGCATCATGACGAGCAGCCAGACCGCGAGGGCGAGAACAACCTTTATCTTGTGCCAACGCATATGTCGGTCTCCTTTTCCTCAAAGCTCACATCAGTTCTCGAGCCTGTGGGCGTGCGGCCCCAGACCTAAGACCATCTGGATGTACCCGTTGTGCTCGTCCTCGTCCTCCAGGGTGTTCCGGTAGCGGTACTGCCCCCGGAAATACAGGCTGTGGGTCAGGAAATAGGTGATGAACCCGGTCGAGGCCCACTCGTCTTCGCTCACCAACGGATCCAGGATCTGGGACCGGTCGTAGCGGGCCCCGGTTTCCCAGTACCTGCCCAGGGAGAAGGCAAGGAGGCTGTATCCTCCGTAGCGCCAGTAATCGCCCTTTCCCATGTCTGCAGCCATGAACTCGTTCTGCCACCTCAACCGGTGGTACGTTCCCGGGAAATGGTAGGTGTAGGTCAGATCGCCTCCAATGAGCGTGGTGCTCCTCGATTCGTCCCAGCTCACGCTGGCACCCAAGCGCATGTCGGACAGGCGGCCGAAGGGCACGCCCAGAACGGTCCGGGACAGGTACACACGGCCATCCCACTGCACGGGTTCGCCAACCGAGTGGGCGTGGCCTTCCTCTTCGTGGGCGTGGTCGTCTTCCTCCTCGCCGTGTGAATGACCGAGTTCCTTTCCGTTCCAATATCCAAAGGTGGTTTTCAGATACAGGTCCCATGGGTTCGGTATGTTCACGAACCCCTGGATGCCGTCGTCATACCAGTTGTGGGCGCCGAAGAAGCTCTCCAGTACGAGGGGCGTGTCGGCAAAGGGCCAGTGGTGGGGGTGGACCGGGTTCAGGAGACCGAAGTTCATGAGCTTGCGGCCGAGCTGTAGCCCCAGAGGAACATACTCGCCCACCCACGGAATCGGGGACATGGTCAGATAGGCCTCTTCCAGGTCGATCTCCACGTTCACCTCGTCCCCGATGTACTCCATCTCCAGCGCCGGGATCACATCGGCCCGGATTCCCGGGTAGAGATAGCCTTGAAATGCGAATTCCACCTCTTTCACCCGAATCCTGTTCCGGTTGTCGTTCTCCTTGTTGTTCGTGAACAGGGTCTGGATGTCGGCAATGGCGCTGATGGACGGGTTCATGATGCCCCAGTTGCCCACCGGCTGAGAACGATACGGTGTGCCTTCGTGTGCGCTCTCCTTCTCCCGCCTTTCCAGCTTTGCCTCCAGCTCCTCTATCTCTGCCTCGTAGTCCTTCCTGAGTTGATCCAACTCCCCCTGGAGCCGATCCAGCCTTCCCTCGATGGTCTCTTCATGCTCTCCCTGTTCCTGCCCTGCCAACCCCTGAAGAGGGAAGAACAGGAAGAACGCAAGGGCGATGAGCAGTCCTCTTGTTCTCATGGAAATTCCCTTCTCTTGCCGTGCTGTCGACGCACAAACGGAAATCGATCGTCACAAGGATGCGGATGGTCTTGTGGTCACAACGCTAGGTTGTAGAGAAGAGAAGGGGAGGAGCCCGGATAGGCTGGAGGGTCCGGATGGTTCCGGATGTGAGGCGGCCCGAGGGCCGCTGCCGCAATCTGCAGATGAGTGCCAGCTGTGAAGACGACACGATGGTGAGGAAGGCGGCTGCAACATGGCAGGCGAAGGCGCACAACGCACAGTCGCCCGCTTCCTTTCCGTGCGCGTGCTCCCCATAGCAATGGGCAAGGGATAAGGCACCTGCCGAGACGAAGAGCAGGAGGAAAGCAAGGAGAATGCCTGTATTGAAGGCCCGGTCCCTGGTCAGCATGGAGAACCCGGTTTGTTCCTGGTGAATCCTCTCGCGGTACCCGCCTCGATCATAATCTAGCTCTTTCCCCCATCAATTGCAACTTTGTTGCAGATGTGTACTAGAGATCGAGGGCAAAGAGAACGGATCGTCGGGCTTTCTTCATGCGTTCCCTTGAGAGGCTGGTGATCAGGGAACCGATCTTGCCCTTGGAGACCGTTTGAATGTGATCGAAGTTGACGGCACACCGCCGCGGCATGCCGTCCGCCTTCGTGAGCAGCAACTCGCTCGGGATTTCCCTTATCGTGGACGTAACCGGTGCCACCGTGACTTCGCCGAGATACTCCAGAATGGAGTCACGAGTAAGAATCAGGACGGGACGTCTCTTGTCCGGGGCCTTGAACTTGTACCATCGGATCTCTCCCCGCTTCATTCGTCCCCCCAGTCTTGTTCCTTTTCCCAGATACTGAATTCCCCTCTGCTGACGGGTCGAGACCGGCACCCCTTCCGGTGCTGTTCTTCGAGGCGATGCACATGCAACCGACGGATCGCCTCACGTAGGGCATCCCGCGTGAAGGCGGATCTTGTCGTCTTGAGTTCCTTTACCGCCTTGTCGACGGATTTCACCAGGTCTTCGTCAAGGGTCATCTGTATCGTCCGCATTCTAGTCCTCGTAATAATGTGGGATTATATAGCTATCATAGCCCACATCCTTAGGGTTGTCAAGGTCAACTCGCGTGAACACCGCGCCTTCACGAGAAGCGTCTCTTCTTGATCCTTCTAGACAAGGCCTATATGGTTGAGCCTATCCTCCTTTCAGCAAAGAGGCCTTGGCCTGTGTCGAGAATCGTCTTTGCCTATCCTGACTTCGAGAATCTCGGGGTGGAATACCTCATGGCCGTGTGTCGAGAGGCTGGGCACGAGGTCGATTTCGTGGGCTATGAGGCAGGCAATCCTTTCTTTGGAAAGAAGAGCAGGGGCCTGCGGTTCGAACGGGTTGCGGCGTCGATTGCCCGCAAGGAGCCCCATATCGCCGCCTTCTCCTGCGTAACCGACAACTATCAATTCCAGCTGAGCTGTGCCGGGGCCCTGAAGAAGATTATGCCGGAAGTAACGGTCCTCTTCGGCGGAATCCATCCGACGGCCGTTCCTGAAAGGGTACTCGAGAACGACGAAGTCGACGGTCTGGCGATCGGTGAAGCGGAGCGGTCTCTCGTCGACTTCCTCGAACGGGGAGGCGGGAACAACGGTTTCGCCCTTCCGGAAGAGCCTGTGGAGGGCATCGTATTCAAGAGAGTCGGAAGGCTCTTCGGTGAGATCCAGGAGGGCCCCCTCACCGAAGACCTGGATTCGCTGCCCTTTCCAGCCAAGGATATCGCATTGAAGGAGCTCGGTGACCGGCCCCTCGGGTACTTCATCATGACCAGCCGGGGCTGCCCTTACAACTGCTCCTTCTGTTTCAATTCGTTCTTTCTAAAGACGCGGGGAAACAAGGCGATCCGACAGA
>Ga0180434_10000715_pt1 | contig 48831 bp, 38 predicted proteins | sample SS_ome_7_FD_132453 | JGI IMG/M metagenome (GOLD analysis project Ga0180434, IMG submission 132453) | Hypersaline lake sediment archaeal communities from the Salton Sea, California, USA - SS_1_D_2 metaG | ecosystem: Environmental > Aquatic > Non-marine Saline and Alkaline > Hypersaline >... | reverse complement strand
TGAACCTTGGAACTCCGCGCTCGGTCATCTGCGCCGATCGGCCTCCTTAGTCGCCCACGTCGATCCCGAGCTTGTCCAGCTCCTCCTTCGACACCTCGTAGCAGTGCTCGGGCTGCGGGAAGTCCTTCGACTTCACGTCCTCGATGTACTGCTTGAACGCTCCGTCTAGGATCTCCGTCAGGTCGACGTACTGCCGTACGAACTTCGGCCTGAACGCCGCGAAGTAACCGATCATGTCGTGCACGATGACCAGCTGGCCGTCCGCGTCTGGACCGGCTCCGAGGCTCATGCAGATGACGTCCGGCACGGCCTCGTGGATGAGCGACATCGTCTCCGGCGGCACGCACTCGACGAGCATGCCCCAGACGCCCGCCTCCTTGAGCGCGATGGCGTCGTCGACGAGCGCCTTGGCCGCGGCCGCCGTCTTGCCCTGGACGCGGTAGCCGCCCAGCGCGGGCGCCGACTGCGGCGTGAGGCCGATGTGGCCCATGACCGGCAGGCCGGCCTTGACCATCGCCTCGATGGTGTCGGCGATCCTCGCTCCGCCTTCGAGCTTGATGCCGTCGCATCCCATCGCTATGAACTTGCCCGCGTTCTCGATGGCCTTCTCGTGCGACATCTCGTAGGTCATATAGGACATGTCGCCGACCACGAACGCGTACTTCGTTCCCCGAAGCACGGCCTTCGTCAGCATTAGCTGCGCGTCGAGCGTCTGCGGCAGCGTCGTGGGATGACCGAGCACCGTCATGGCGCCCGAGTCGCCGACGAGCATCATGTCTATCCCCGAGGCGTCCATGATCTGCGCCATCGGGAAGTCGTAGCACGTCAGCCAGGTGATGGGTTCGTTCTTGCGCTTCATGGCGCGGAGCTTGCCCAGCGTCACCTTCTTGCGTGGCTTCTTCTCTTCCGCCATTGGTCCTCCTGGCACGCGCGGCGCGCAGTCAGCGAGGCGACCGCGTTCCACGCGCGAAGTCGGTTACGGCTTCGGTATCGCGAGCCCCTCGGCGCCGATCTCGGACAGCGTGCCCTCGGGGAAGTTCTCCTGGACTATCTCGTGGATGATCGAAGCGTACTTGACCTTCTCTCTCGCCCAGCCGGCCAGCAGGTCGGGGCTCACCCACGGCTTGTAGAGCGCGGCGCCGGTGGCCGCGCACGCCGGCCCCGGCTCGACCTTGAAGTAGACCGGCGCGAGCGTCCGCACGACCTCGGGAGCGTCGTAGAAGCGCGTGAAGCCGCCGAACGACTCGGTGAGAAGCACGTGCATGTCGAGGGGGATGTCGCAGACCTGCCGGATCGTGGCGTACTGGTCGAGCGTGAGGTCGCCAACGGGATTGAAGGTGCCGGCGCCGAGGTCCTCGAGGACCTTCCCACCGGCGGCGTTGCCGTGGCCAGCGTAGACGGAGACCTTGAAAGTGACGTCCTCCGGGATGTCGCCTGCCTTCCTCATCTCGTTGAGGAGCCACAGCTCGCCCTCGTCGATCGCGAGGAAACCACGGAAACCGATGTCGATCAACTCGAGTATCTCGCCGATGACGTGCGAGAGGGCGTCGGAACCGCGGAAGCGAAGACCGGACAGCGCGCCCTCGGGCGTGGCCACCTGGCGGCCCGTGTACCAGGGCGTCCTCGGACCCGGCGTGACGATGACCTCGAGCTTCGCGTCGGCGGCCATCTGAGCGAAGTCCTTCCAGTCGCTCTTAGTGAGGTAGGTCGCTCCCATGACCATCGAGATCATGCGGTGCAGCGGGATGTCCCGCTTGTTCATCTCGTCGATGGCGGCCTCGAGCACGTTGGGGCGCTCGATGCCGGAGATCTCCATCCGGTACCACGCGCCGTCGGGGAAGCGCTTGGTGCTCGTCGGAAGGTCTCGGGCATCGGCCCCCGGGATACCGTGCTTCTCCATCAGCTTCGCAACGTCTTTGAGCTTCATTCGCTGCTCCTTTCCTGCGCGCGGCCGGGTGCGGTTGCGCGTAGCCGCGGACCGGCTCCCCGGATGTGGAGGGTGCTTCTTCGTGTTCTGCTAGCGTGCGGTGAACTGGGAGTTTAACAGACCTGGCGTGGTGGTTCAATGCGTTTTGCGAGGTGGGGACACGGGGAACGGCGCCGGCCGGCCCCGCGGGCTCCAGAGCCACGTAGGAACAGCCCGGGCGCCGTGCCCGGGCTGTCCGAGCGAACGGGACCGTTGGGAAGGCAACGGACTCACTCGCCACAGAAGCGCTTGTCGGGAAGTGAACGGCGGGGTCCCACGTGCGGGCTGCGCCTGGGCTAGACCCCCTCGCTCAACATCCACCTGTTGATGCCCTCCGACGCGACCTTCGCGTCGGCGATGGCGGTGACTGCGTCCAGATTGGTGTTGACTATGTCCCCGCCGGCGAATATCCCCCTGAGGGAGGTCATGCCGTTCTCGTCCACGCTCACCTTGCGCATCTCGGTGAACTCGAGCTGCTCGAGCTCGGCGTCGGGAACGAAGGAGAAGTCCGGACCTTGTCCGATCGCCTCGATGATCATCGTTCCCTCGAGGACCATCTCCTGATCTTCGTGGAATGTCGGCGCGAATCGCCCTTCGCTGTCGAAGACCGACCTCACCTTCATGCACAGCAGACCCTTGACGGCGCCCGACTCGTCCAGCAGCACCTTCTTGGGACCCCAGGCCGGGTTGAACTCGACCCCTTCTTCCCTTGCCTCCTCTATCTCCTCGGAGGTGGCGGGCATCTCGTCCCAGTCCTCGAGCGACACGGTCCTCGTGACCGTCTTCTCTCCCGGATGCTGGATCTGCTGGAGTCTCAGGGCCTCCCTGGCCACGTCCATGGCCACGTTCCCGCCGCCGATCACGATGACCTCTTCCGCAACGGCATTCGGTCGGTCGGTCTTGTTCGTGCGGAGGAAGTCGAGGGCCAGCCCGCACCTCTCCGAGTTCTCGACCCGTGTGGACCGGCTCTTCGTAAGCCCGATGCCCAGGTATACGGCGTCGAAGCCCTCCCGGAGTTCGGCGAGCGTCACGTCCCTCCCGACCCGCGTGTTGAATCGGAACTCCACTCCGAGGGAGGCGATGTAGTCAACGTCCTTGTCGATGCTCTCTAGGGGAAGCCTGTACCGCGGCGGCCCCACTCGGATCATCCCTCCTCCACCCTCCAGCTCGTCGAACACGACTACGTCGTGTCCCATTAGGCGCAGGAAGTAGGCGACCGACAGACCTCCGGGACCGGCACCGACGACGGCGACCCTCTTGCCCGTCGGCTCCGCGGGCGACTGCTCCAGTGCGGACTTGTAGTCACGGATGCTGTCGGACACGAACCTCTTCAGCCACCTGATGGCGACGGACTCGCCTCTGAGCCGGAGACCGCAGGCGTCTTCGCAGTGCTTCATACAGAGTCTGCCGCATATGGCTGGGATGGGGTTGTCCTCGAATATCGTCCTCAGAGACTCCTCTGGCGCGTCGTCGTAGATGGCTCTGATGTAGTCCGAGATCTTCATGTGAGCCGGACACGCGTCCTCGCAGAGGCCGCAACCCAGGCACCTCTGGGCCTCGTGCATCGCCTCGGCCCTGCCGTAGCCGATCACCTGCTCTACGAAAGACAGCTTGCGCTCGACTGGCGCAAGCTCCGGCATGGGAACCCGCTCCGGCTCGAATAGCGCGAAGTCGAGATCGGACGTGAACCCGTCGTAGTCACGTTTCCGGTGGGACAGACTGGCCTTGAGCACGGAGTATTCCCCGTCGGGAACGAACTTGTCCGCGTCGGACTTGGCGTCCTTCGGCGTGAAGACGAACGTATCGGTGTCGAAGTGGATGTGGAAGTAGTCTCTCGAGAGCCTCAGCGAGCCCGGCGGGCAGATGTCAACGCAGAGGCCGCAGAAGCAGCACCTGCCGTAGTCGAGTTGCGGGCGCTCGTTCTTCGCCCCCGGCGCCGGTTCGAGCTCTGCGATCTCCACCATCTTGATGGCGTCGTTCGGACAGATCTCGGCGCAGTTGCCGCAACCGGTACAGGTTTCCCAGTCGTTCACGTGGAAACCCCGATAGCGGGGCGCCGGCTCCTTCGACGTGAAGGGGTAGCATGTGGTCTTCGGCCTCTTGAACAGGAACGCGGCCGCCTTGAGCGGACTGAGTAGACTGCTGTTGGCCATGGTCCTCGTTCTCTCCCTGGTGCTTGCGGTTACCTGTCGATCTCCGGTGCGACCACGTAGAGACTGATCATGATGTTGCCCACGTCCGCGATGTTGGCGCCCACCAGCGCCTTCTCTAGAATCGTGAGCCCGTGCGGGTAGGACGGCGTCCTGAAGTGGACCCTGTAGGGCTTCTCCCCACCGTCGCTCACCAGATAGAGACCCAGCTCTCCGCGCGACGACTCACAGCGCACGTAGGCATCGCCGGCGGGTATCCTCCACTTGAGCGGGTTGGGGACCCGGCTGTAGACCTCGCCCTCCGGCATGGCGTCGATGAGGTTGAAGATCATGTGGACGCTCTCGATCATCTCGTCCCGGACGACCCAGATCCTCGAGTACGCGTCCCCGTCCTCTCTGGTATGAACCTCCCACGGGACCCTGTCATACGCGGCGTAGGGCTCCACCTTCCTGATGTCGTACTTCAGGCCCGTGCCCCGCATCACCTGGCCGGTTCCACCCATCGCGAGTGCCTCTTCCCGCGACACGACCCCAATGCCCCTGGCCCTCTCGAGGAAGCCCCGGTTGTTGAAGAAGGTGGAGTCGTAGTCGGGCACGCAGCCGCCGATCTTGTGAAGCGTGCTGACCATCCTGTCCGTAAAGCCTTCGGGGAAGTCCCTTCTCACCCCGCCGGGCCAGATGTAGATGTGATAGACGCGCCCCCCGGTCAGTTCCTCGAAGAGGTCCAGCACGAGGTCCCTGTGGTACATGGCCCAGTTCGCGACCGTGTCGAAGCCGAGCATGTTGGCGTAGGCCCACAGTCCGAAGAGGTGGGAACCGACCCGTGCAAGCTCCAGGTAGATGCTCCTTATGAACTGGCCTCTCTCGGGCACCTCGATGCCCGCGAGCTTCTCGACCCCCATGGCGTAGACCATCTCCATGTGGTCGGGCTCCACGACGTTGATCCTGCACACCATCGGGAAGTTCTTGATCCAGGAACGCCCCTCCATGAGCTTCTCAAAGCCCCTGTGCAGGTAGCCCGGGTTCGCCGTCGCCTCCAGGATGCGGTCCCCCTCGACCTTCAGCGTGATGCTGAAGTTGCCCACCATTCCCAGGTGCTGGGGACCGAAGTAGAGCTCGAGCTCGCGCATGTGTGCTTAACCTTCCTCCTTCACGGGCGGGACGCTGTCGAAGACATCCGCCACGTACTGCTTCGTGTCGAAGTCCTTCCTGAAAGGGGGGATCTCGTAGTCCCTCTCCAGGAAGAGCGGTGTGAGCCTGGGGTGACCTTCGAAGTGCACGCCGTACAGCTCGTGGATCTCGCGCTCGTAGGGCTCCGCGATCTCGTACACGCCGATCGCAGAGGGCACGCTCGCACGCCCTCTCGGCACGTTGGTCTTGACGAACACCTCCTGGCTGCCTTCCTCCCCACCGATCTCGTCTTCGGTGTAGCAGGACAGGAGGTAGACCAGCTGAAGGGCACCGCGGTCTATCCAGTCCACACAGGAAACGAGCTGAAGGTAGCCGTACCCTTCTTCCTTCAGGAAGGTCAGTACCGGCACGACGGATTCACCGGGAACCTGGACGACCAGCCTTCCGCTACTTCCCGACTCCACGTCGATGCTCTGGAACGTCGATCCAAGTCGTATCGCCAGGGGCAGGTTCATCCGGTTCTCCCTGTCGTGTGCGACGCGACGTCCATCGCCATCGCGGCTCCATCGGCTGTGCCCGTCCCGGTCTCCTTGGGGAACAGCGGCGGCCACTCCAGCTTGCCGAGGACCATCTCCTGGTTCGCCCGGTAGGCCGCGTAGTTCTTCCTGTAGCGCTTGTAGCCGTCGGCCATGTCCTTGTCGATGAGGGTCCACAGGTGCGTCACCGCGACAAAGATCGCCTCGGGTCTCGGCATGCAGCCCGCGATGTAGCCGTCGATAGGGATGTACTTGTCCAGCCGCTTGATCGTGTTGTAGGAGTCCCAGTACATCCCGCCGTTGATCGTGCAGGAGCCGAACCCCACCGTGTACTTGGGCTCCGGCATCTGCTCGTAGGTCCTGATGATCGCCCTCAGCGTCTTGACCGAGACGTAGCCGGTGATGAGGAAGAGGTTGGCGTGGCGCGGCGTGGCGGATGGGACGACGCCGAACCTCTCTGCGTCCCACCTGCTCGTTATCGTCGGCGGTACCTCGATGATCCCGCAGCCGGTACAGAAGTACACGGCGTTGAGGGAGTACTTGTGCGCCATCTTCGCCGGAGCCTTGATCCACTTCATCAGCTCGTTGCGGTCCATCAGCTATCTCCCGATAGTCGCTACCAGAATCAGGCCTGCCAGAGCGGCCAGCGACGGCCATCTCCAGAGGTACCTCACCGCCTGCTCCACCCGCAGCCGCGGGAACGACGCGTTGACGAAGAGGACGAGCACGAACACAACAAGCATCTTGAGAATGAGGACGACGGGGTTCGACGCTCCGCCCCACAGCAGGTTGACGAAGAGCGATGTGCCGATGAACAGGCTCAACGCGTGCTGGATCGTGACGAGCGCGAGGTATGGGCCGCCGTACTCCGCCACCGGTCCAGAGGCTATCTCCTGCGGGGCCTGCACCACCTCGAACGGCCTCACCCCGAGCACCGCCGGCAGGATGAGCAGGTAGGCCACCCCTGACAGGACAAGCGGGAACGAGACGAACGCGGGACCCGCCTCACGCTGAGCCGACACGATCTCGACTATGGATATGGTCTCGTAGCGGGTCATCAGCGCCAGCAGCACGAGCAGCAGCGGCAGCTCGTAGCCCATCGCGAGGATGAGGTTCCGTGATATGCCTATGCTCGTGTTGGGATTGGCGGCCTCGCCTCCGCTCAGCGCCACCCCGAGGGGCATCAGGAGCATCACGTACAGGATGACAAGCATCCCTCCGGAGCTGCTCATCGGGCAGACACCGCCGAACGGAAGGAACTCGATCAGCACGATCGAGCCGGCGAGCGACAGTACGATGCCGATGTCGAACAGCCGGCCGTGGCTGACGCTCTTCTGGGTGAACTGACGGAGTATGTCTATCAGCGGCTGATACAGCGGGGGGCCGTAGCGCCAGTGGATCCTGGCCATGATCCTCCTGGACAGCCCCAGGAAGAACAGACCGACCGCCAGAGCAATGAGCGGCGAGAGTATGAACCACAGGACTCGCATCACCAGGGACTCCACGTTGTCTGGATGAAGATCAGTGCGGCCAGGAACAGCACGATGTACATCACGTAGTCTCCGACGTAGCCAGTGTATACGCGTCTGAGTCCGTCACCCAGGCCGCCAACCCACCCCGCGAGCCGCACGTAGAATGAGTCGACGAGGTCCTTGAGATACGGAGCCACCATCCCGCGAAGCGGGGCGTAGAACCGGACAGAGTACTGGTACCTGTCGGTCGGCACCGCCGCTCCGGCGGCGTAGCTGTCCGACTGGTCGACCCGTGCGCCTCTGGCGCCCGACCTGAAGACCGACCACACAACGACGAAGCCCACCAGCACGGCAACGAGGATGTTGACAGTGTTGAGCGCTCCGCTGTCGGAAGCCAGACCCCAGAGTGAAACGTCAAGCGACTCGAAGCCGAACGAGACACCGATCGTGTCGACGACACTCAGTGGTATGCCGGGCAACACGCCGAACAGGACGACCACCACGGAGAGGATCGTCATCGGCAGGACCATCGAGAAGGGCGCCCTCTCCATGTCCTCGTACCTCTGCGGCAGCTGTCCGAGGAAGATGTTGTGCAGGAACTTGTACCCGTACAGGATCGTGCCCCACGTCCCGAACAGCGCGGCGAAGGCCAGGAACGGGGATCGCTCGAGGATGAGCGTCTTGTAGATCAGCCACTTGGAGACGAATCCGTTCGTCAGCGGGACGCCGATCAGGCCGCACACGCCGATCACCGCGACCACGAACGTGACCGGCATCCTCTTGATCAGCCCTCCGAGCGAATCGAGGTCTCTGACGCCCCCGGTCCTGTACTCGACCGCGCCCACGACCATGAAGAGAAGGGCCTTGAACACGGCGTGACTCAGGAAGTGAAGCACTCCTCCGGCCACGCTCAGACTTGTGGCGAAGGAGATGCCGAGGATGATGTAGCCCGCCTGCGCCACGGTGGACCACGCGAGCAGCCGTTTGGCGTCGGTCTGGAAGATCGCGATGAAGGTCGGCAGCAGTATGGTGATGGCCCCCACCACGGAGAGCACGGTGTGGAACGGGACGCTCCCCCCACCCAACGACACGAACGACTTGAGACCGACGAGCACGAAGGACAGAAGGAGGAACCCGTAGACACCCATCTTGATCAGTATGCCCGACAGCACGGCGCTGAAGGGCGACGGCGCCTCGGAGTGAGCCGGCGGAAGCCACGCGTGGAACGGCCAGATGGCGTTCTTCGTCCAAAAGGCGACGCCGAACAGGACCAGGATGGCTAGAACGTAGCCGGGCGACGCCGAGGACATCCCGGCCGCGACCCCGCCGAACTCCAGCGTGCCGAAACTGCCGTGCAGCGTGAGCACCCCGGCGAGCATCGCCAGAGAACCCACGAAGGACATCACGAAGTACTTCATGCCCGCGGTCAGAGCGGGCCCGCCGTTGTAGCTGATCAGCAGGAAGGTCGACCAGCTCATGATCTCCCAGAAAACGAAGAGAGCGAGAAGATCGCCGGAGAGCACGACGCCCAGCATCGCGGCGTTGACCAGGAGCAGCATCGAGTAGTAGAAGCTGGTCCTGTCCTTACCCTTCATGTAGCCGAGCGAGAACACGACCGAGAGCAACCCGATCGCGGACGCGGATACCGCGAAGAGCCACGACAGCCCGTCGACCCTCAACGTCAGGGGCATCCCGAGGAAGCCCTCGTAGAAGGGGAAACTCAGCGTCTTCCCGTAGAGAGAGACGACCAGCGCAACGAGGGCCAGCGAGACGAGGACCGCGAACCAGTCCCTGAGCTTCGACGAGACCTTGCCGAGGAGATACGTGAGCAACGCACCGCCGAAAGCCACCGTCAGTAGAAGTCCGAGGATCATCCCAGCACGCTCCGGACGTAGTCGGCTCTCTCGAGAAGCTCGGAGGCGCCGGACTCAAGGGCGTTGGAGATCAGGTTCGGGTACACACCGATCACGACTATGAGGACGACGAAGACGAACATGGAGAAGAGGGCAACGGCCGGGGCCTCGCGCCTGGCCTCTTGCTGCCGCCCCTTCTTGAAGTAGACCGTCTGTATGACCCTCAGGAAGTATGCCCCCTCGACGACCGTTGCCGCGAGCAACAGCCCCACGAGAACCTGCAGGAGCACTCCCTGCTCGGCAAGCGCGGAGCGGACTATCAGGAACTTGCTCGGGAATCCGATGAACGGAGGCAACCCCACCAGCGAGAAGGCCCCGACCGTGAAGGCGAACGAGGTCAGTGGCATGCGCCGTCCCATTCCCTCCAGCGACGAGATCTCCATCGACCCGCTTCGGTAGACCATGTAGCCGACCGCGAGAAAGAGCAGCGCCTTGCTCAGCGTGTGGCTGACCAGCTGGAACAGCCCCCCCGTTACGGAGTGAACCGTTGCCAGCGCCAGCGCGAAGACGATCAGGCCCATCTGTCCGATGCTGGAGTAGGCGAGCATCCTCTTGATGTTGCTCTGGGCGAACGCGCACAGCTCACCGACGAGCAGGGTCAGAAACCCCATGAAGACGAGGAACATCAGCATGCTCGACGCCCCGAAGACGGTGAAGACCATCCTGACGACGGCGTATAACCCGACTTCGATGGCGATGCCCGAGAGCATGGCACTGATCGAGGATGGTGCGGACGAGTGGGCGTCCGGCAGCCAGGCGTTCAAGGGGAAGATCGCCGCCTCCACTCCCAGTCCGGTGATGATCAGAACCATGGCAACGAACACCGGCCCAGGGTCCACCGAGCCCATTCGCGCAGCGATGTCGGCCATGTTGAGCGTCCCGAAGAGCCCGTAGAGAAGACCGATGCCGATCAGCAGGAGCGCGGAACCCAGGGCGCCCTGTATGAGGTACTTGATGGAGGCCTCTGTCCCGGCCCTGTCCCCCACGTAGGCGACGAGCGCGTAGGACGAGATACAGAGGATCTCGAAGAAAACGAACAGGTTGAAAACGTCTCCGGTCAGGACGACACCGGTCGCCCCCACGAGTAGCAGCGTGTAGAGGGTGTGGTACCTGATCGTCGGCCCCTCGCTGATGTACGAGAGCGCGTAGAGCGACACGGCGAGCCCGGCCAGAGCGACGAGCGCAGAGAGGAGAACGCCCACCGGACCCGCGAATAGGGTGATCGCGAAGGGTGGCGCGAACCCACCCAGGTTCGCGACAATCGGTTCCTCCAGCGCGTCAGGAAGCAGGCCGACGGAGACCACGAGATTGAACAGGCTCGCGGCCACGGGCACGAACCCCGCCGCCTTCCGGGAAGCCATGCCGACGAGCGGCACGCACAGGGCGAGCCCCAGAGGCACCGCCAGAAGCACCACGGGGCTTACCATTTCAGCTCCTTTGCCGTCCGAAGGTCGAGAGTGCCGCAGTTCTTGTAGAAACGCACGGCGAGCCCCAGCGCAAGCGCGAGGATCGCCACGCCGATGACGATTGCCGTTAGCACGAGCGCCTGAGGTACGGGGTCCACCATCCCTCCCTCCGACAGACCCGGTCTCGAGAAGATCGGCGCAGTCCCGCCCGTGATGTAGCCCACGGAGATCAGAAGCATGTTCACGCCGGTGTCGAGGATGCTCAGGCCTATGATCAGCTTGATGAGATTCCGCTTCACCAGGAGGATCAGAAGACCGACGGCCACAAGTCCGAACGCGCCGATGTAGTAGACGTAGTCGTGCAGGAAACTCATCCTGTCTCCTCCATCAGGCCGTCCACGACGCCCGCCAGCTCGGAGCCCACCTTCAGACCGATCGCGCAGTAGACGACCGGTATGATGCCGGCGCTGAACAGCGTGTTCGGGACGCCCTTAGGCAGGAAGTTCGCCAGGAAGTTGTGCGCACCAAGGGTGAGGCCGAGCAGCCCCACGACCACGAACACAAGACCGCTCAAGGACTCCGTCGCCCGGGCCCGCGTCGCGCTGATCCTCTTGCCGGGTGAGCTGAGGTAGACCAGCAGGAAGGCCGACGCGATGATAGCCCCGCCCTGGAAGCCTCCGCCCGGGGTGAGGTGCCCATGGCTGAAGATGTATGCGCCGAACAGAAGGATCAGCGGGAAGAGGAAGGCGTTTCCCACCCTGAGGATCAGACTGGCGGGCTCGACTCCAGATCGTCCTCCCCCTCCTCCGGCGGCCGCCAGAACGGCTCCGAGTCCGAGGGCGGCCACGAAGAGCACGGTCACCTCTCCGAGCGTGTCGAAGGCTCGGTAGCCGACAACGACGGAGGTGACGACGTTCGTGGCCCCCGTATCGTCGCGCGCGCTGTCGACGTAGTGGTCACCGATCACCGTCTTGGGCGCGCCGAACGGAATCCCGCCCAACGAGACCGCTATCCCGACACCTATGACCGCGAGCAGGATCAGCCCTACCGCAAGTCTCATTCCTCGTACCTCTTGGTTCGCCTGATGGTTATCACGAAGATAGCCGTGACGAGCGCCGCGCCTATCGAGGCTTCCGCCATCGCCACGTCCGGCGCCTGGAGAAAGAGAAACAGGATCGAAGCGAGCAGACTGACCAGGCACGACGCGATGACCGCGCTCAGAAGGTCCCTGTAGACCAGAGCCGCGACCGCGGCGGCCAGCATCGCTAGCACCAGAAGCGAGACTACGATGATCATGGCCTGTCCTCGTATCCTTCGAACTCGTGCGCCCTGTCGACCACGCTGCCGTCGCACAGCGGAACGCCGCTCCTCCGTGACGCTCTGCCGAGGGCGTGGTTCGATATGGGGTTCGTCATCAGCACGAACACGCCCACCGCGAGTGCCTTCCAGAACCACGACGGCTCGATGATGCCGACGCCGATCGTCGTCAGAAAGGCCCCCAGCGTCGTGCACTTCGTTCCCGCCTGCAGCCGGTTGTAGACGTCGGGCATTCTGTACACGCCCAGGCTGCCAACCAACAGGAACGCTGCCCCCGCACTCGCCACAACTGTGCCTGTCACGACACGCAGCATCTACACGCCTCTTTCGAGGTATCTGGCGATAGCCACCAGCCCCATGAAGGTCAGGAGGGAGTACACAAGCGCGACATCGAGGTACACCGACCGCTTGAAGAACAGCGCGAGCAACACCAGCAGCGCGGTCGTCACCGTGCACGCGGTGTCCATGGCCGCGGCCCGGTCGGCGACCGTCGGTCCCCTGAACATCCGCAGCAGGCACAGCAGTATCCCTGCCGTGATGACGCACGCGAGCACTAGGATCGCTGTTCCGCTCATGCGAAGACCGCCTCCAGATGCTTCTCGAACCTGCCCGCTATCATCCTCGTCGCTTCGGCCGTGTCCTCCGACCTGACGTATATCCAGTGGATCAGCAGTTCGTCCTTCTGTATGTCCAGAGTGAACGTGCCGGGCGTCAACGTGATCGAGTTCGCGAGGAGCACCTTGGCCGCGTCCTGCGAGAGCCGCGTCTTGATGACGACGATGCCTGGCTTGATGGGAAGTCCGGGGTGGAGAACGCGGTAGGCCACGTCGACGTTGGCCTTGAGGATCTCCCAGAAGAGGACGACGAAGTAGACGCCCAGTCGCCACAGCCTCACCAGCGACAGCGGCGGCAGTCCAAGGCCGGCGTAGCCTTTTGCGAGGAAGAGCGAGAGGATGAGACTGAGGAGCACGCCCGAGGTGACCTCCTGCCAGTGCAGGCTGGACGTCAGCATGAGCCAGGCGGCCAGGAGGATGAGAAACAGATGCAGGATGTCATTCGCTCTCATCGCAGCGTTCCCTGGACGCTCGGTCATGCGGTCCTCCTCCTCACTCTACTGCGTCCACCTTCTTCCTTCTCGAGCGGACCTTGGCGCCACGCCCGTTCTCCGCGCCGAAGTAAGAGTGATACACCAGGCGCGCCATGGCGACGCTCAGGTCGACGCACGTCACGTTGACGTTGTCCGGCATCGTGAGTTCGCACGGGGCGAACGAGAGAATGGACTTCACACCCGCGTCCCCCAACCTCGCCGCGACGGCGGCCGCAGACGGCTCGGGAACCGCGAGGATGACCAGCTCAATGCCCTCTTCCTTCACTCTCGCTTCGAGATCCGCCATGTCCTCGACCACGACCTTGCCTATGCGATGTCCGATCTTGTCGGCGTTGCTGTCGAACGCGGCAATGATCTCGAACCCCTCCGATTCGAAGGTCGAGTGCTCGAGCAGAGCAGTCCCGATGTTCCCAACGCCGACCACAGCGACACCGGTGGCGTTGTCGAACCTCAGCGCCTTGCGGATCTCCTTCACGAGGTCGTCAACCACGTACCCGACGCCCCTCGTTCCTAGCCGTCCGAAGTACGAGAGGTCCTTGCGTACGACGGAGGCGTTCACGTGGCAGACATCGGCGAGCTCACCGGACGAGATGGTCTCCCTGCCCTCCTTCTTCAGGCACATGAGACCTCTGAAGTAAATGAACAGCCGGTCAATAGTCTCTTTGGGGATCTGGCGCGAGTGAAGTACCATTTCGTGATTGTGCTCCCATTCACAAGCCTTAAGTGAGGATGCCATACCCCTCAGTGGCTGTCAAGCCGTTTCTGCCATGCAGACCGACGACGCGGGTGGGGTTGAGCCGCGAACGCGAAGAGTGGCCGTACTCGCGAAGAGGGCCCGTCCTGCGACGGGCCCTCTTCCCTGTCAGGCGACACGGGTCTGCCGGGCCAGACACCCGCGCTCAGCTCAGCGCGACTCCCACTGCATGGTCTCGAGCCGCTGCCTGAGCTGGCCCGCCGTGCTGAACTTCTTGAGGATGAGCGAGCGCTTGAGGCCGCAGCAGATGGCCTTGACCTCCTGGGGCTGCTTCGAGTATCGCTCGCGCCCGCCGACAACCTCGTAGAATATCCGCACGAGGTCGACGACGTCGTCCTGTATGTTGATCCGCCTCGGCATCTTCCAGCGATACAGGTCGAGGAGCTTGACGTCGAAGCCCAGTCCAGAGCGTCTGACAATGATGTTGTCCGTGTGCAGGTCTCCGTGATACTCGCGCAGGTTGTGGATGCTCTCGATGCCGGCGGCCAGCGCGTGCAGCAGGTGGAACGCCTGGAACGGGTCGAGGCGCCTGCCAGGCTGCCGTAGCACGAAGTCGGTCAGCGGCTCGCCCTCTACGTACTCGGAGACGACGAAGGTGATGGGAACGCCGTCGTAGTCCACGACCTCCTGAGTGTGGTACTGAATGAGGATCGGGCAGTGACGGAGCCTGTGCAGCTTCTTGGCGTAGTAGGTCAGGGTCTTGTTGCCCGGGTTGCGATGGGGGAAGAAGAACTTGGCCGCGCGCTCTATGCCAGTGCCAGTCTCGCGCACCAGATAGACCTCGCCCTCCCACCCACGCCCCAGGTGCTTCACAACCTCGTACTTGTCCACAAGAACGTCGCCCGGTTCGAGGTCGAACGACTCGACCCTGCGCGCGACTCCCGCCCGACGGCGTATGGTGCCCGTCGAGGCGGACGATAGCTTCCTGCGAGCCAATCCCTGTCCCTCCCTGGCGGCCTCCCGGTCTGGGTTCGGGGCCCGCCCTTCAACACCGCGGCTTCGAGGGGCCTGCTCGACACCTCACAAGGGTACATCGAACACCGCTCAACGGGCAATTGCAGAGTCTCCCTTTCCGGCCACCCCTTTACAGAGCCGCCTCCTCCCGGTAGAATCAGGTGCTCCGAAACGCACGAGAGAACCCCAGAATGATGTCCCTGCGATCTACTGCGGCGGCCGCCGTCAGGCGACGGCGCCAGCGGCCGGGCGCGGGCCGGGGACGTACACGGAGGTCACATGCGCGTTCTTCTATCCGGCAACGAGGCCGTGGCCCGAGGGTGCTACGAGCACGGCGTCAAGGTCGCGACCGCCTACCCGGGGACCCCTAGCACGGAGATCCTCGAGAACGTCGTCAAGTACAAGGACGACATCTACTGCCAGTGGTCTCCCAACGAGAAGGTGGCCTTCGAGGTCGCCATGGGCGCGTCGTTCGGTGGTGTGAGGACGATCACGGCGATGAAGCACGTGGGGCTCAACGTGGCGGCCGACCCGCTCATGACCTCGACGTCCGTGGGCGGCGACGGCGGGTTCGTCATCGTCACGGCCGACGACCCCGGCATGCACTCCTCACAGAACGAGCAGGACAACCGCTACTACGCCAAGTTCGCGAAGATACCGCTGGTGGAGCCGTCTGACTCGCAGGAGATCATGGACTACCTCGGCACCGCCTTCGAGATCTCCGAGAAGTTCGGCACGCCGGTGCTCTTCCGCCTCTCCACCCGGCTCTCGCACGCGAAGACGCCGGTCGAGCTGGGCGAGCGCACCGAGGTCCCGCGCAAGGAGTACGAGAAGGACATCACGCGCCGCGTCGTCATCCCGGCGCACGCGAGGAAGCTGCACGTCGTCGTCGAGAAGCGGCTCGAGGAGATCCGCAAGTACGCCGAGACCTCTCCCCTGAACCGAGTCGAGGAGGGCGACCCCGCAGTCGGCGTCATCTCGAGCGGCATCAGCTACCAGTACGCGCGCGACGCCTTCCCCGACGCCACGTTCCTGAAGCTCGGCGTCTCGTTCCCCTTCCCCATCGAGAAGGCGCGCGAGTTCTGCTCACGCTTCGAGACGGTCTACATCGTCGAGGAGAACGAGCCGTTCATCGAGGAGGCCCTGCGCTACGAAGGCATCACGAACATCGTAGGCAAGGAGAAGGTGCCGCTCTGCGGCGAGCTCAACCAGAGCATCGTCAGGCGCTCGATCGAGGGGGGAGAAGAGCCGGAGCGTGCCGCCGTGGCGCCGCGTCCGCCGGTCCTGTGCCCCGGCTGCCCGCACCGCTCGACCTTCTTCACGCTCAACCGCCTGAAGATAGGGGCCACCTCGGACATCGGGTGCTACACGCTCGGAGTCATGCCGCCCCTGAACGGCATCGACACGACCATCTGCATGGGCGCCTCCGTGGGCAACGCGCTCGGCTTCGAGAAGGCGATAGGCCCGGAGTTCGCCAAGAAGATGGTCGCGGTCATCGGCGACTCCACCTTCGTCCACTCCGGCATCACGGGACTCGCCGACGTTGCCTACAACAAGGGGGCCACGACGGTCATAATCCTCGACAACTCGATCACGGCGATGACCGGCCACCAGCACCACCCCGGCACCGGAATGACACTGATGGGCGAGCCGACTACCAAGCTCGACTACATCGCTCTCGCCAAGAGCCTGGGCGTCAAGGACGCGAGGGAGGTCAACGCCTACGACATGGCCGCGGTCAAGGAGGCCATCAAGGAGGCCGTCGACAACCCCGAGCCCTCGCTCCTGGTGATGGAGGGCCCGTGCGCGCTCATGGTGCGCAAGACCTGGACCGCGCCGATGGCCATCGACGCCGAGGCGTGCGTGGCCTGCGGCCTGTGCCTCAAGCTGGGCTGCCCGGCCATCAGCAAGGACGAGAACGGCAAGTCGACCATCAACCCGCTCTTCTGCGTCGGCGAGATCTGCCAGATGTGCGCGCAGAACTGCCCGGTCAAGTGCATCCAGCCGTCGGCGAAGGTCGCAGCCTGACAGGCGTGCGCGGTGGATGGAGTGCGCGGGGCCTGCCCCGCCGCGAGCTGAGGAGCGTAGCGACGAGTGTCTGAGCGCCGGGGCAAGCCCCGCGCAGGCCGCTAACCACCCGGAGGAACTCACATGGCAGAGAGAACCACGAACGTCTTCATCGCAGGTGTCGGCGGGCAGGGCATCCTGCTCGCGAGCGAGATCCTGTCAGACATGGCGCTCGCGCGCGGACTCGACGTCAAGAAGAGCGAGGTCCACGGGATGGCGCAGCGCGGGGGCTCCGTCGTGAGTCACGTGAGGTTCGGGAAAAGGGTTCACTCCCCAGTCATCGCGGAGCGAGAGGCGGACGTGCTGGTCAGCTTCGAGAAGATGGAGGCGCTGCGCTGGGTGCACTACGTCTCGCCCGAGGGCACGGTCATCGTCAACGACCAGGAGATAGTCCCGAGCGGCATGGAGCGCTACCCGGAGGGCATCGACGAGGAGCTGGCGAAGCGCGCGCCCGACGCCCACAAGCTGGATGCGCTCACGCTCGCCAACGAGGCGGGGCACGCGAGGGCCGTCAACACGGTCATGCTGGGCGCCTTCTCGAGCTACCTCGACTTCACCGAGGACGAGTGGAAGAAGGCCATCGGGAACCGCGTTCCACCCAAGACCGTCGAGATCAACCTCAAGGCCTTCGAACTGGGCAGGGCGGCCGGAGCCCGGTAGCCGCCCGGGAGACACGCATGTCCCCACGCAGACCGGCGCAACCGCGCTGGTGGCCGGGCCCGCTCAAGGAGACTCAGGAGCAGAGGCGCGACCGCGCCGTCAAGATCCTGCGCGCTCTCAAGAGGCGCTACCCCGACGCTCACGTCCCTCTCGACTACTCCAACGCGCTCGAACTGATGGTCGCGACGATACTGTCGGCGCAGTGCACCGACGCGCGTGTCAACGAGGTGACGAAGCCGCTCTTCAAGAAGTACCGCAAGGCGGCCGACTGGGCCGCCGTCCCGCAGAAGACCCTGGAGTCCGAGATCCACGCGGCGGGCTTCTTCCACAACAAGGCCAAGGCGATCCGCGAGAGCACGGCTGAGCTGGTCGAGAAGCACGGCGGGAAGGTCCCTGGCACGCAGGAGGAACTGCTGGCGCTCCGGGGCATCGGCCGCAAGACCGCGAACGTCATTCTGGCCCACGCCTTCGACACGCAGGGCATCGTGGTCGACACGCACTACATCAGGAACGCGCGGAGGATGGCGCTGACGAACGAGTTCGACCCGGTCAAGATCGAGTTCGCGACCATGCGCTTCCTGCCCGAGAGATACTGGTCCGACTTCTCCCTGTGGATGACGTGGCACGGGCGGTTCATCTGCCCCGCGAGGAAACCGTCGTGCGGCGAGTGCCCGGTCGCGAAGCACTGCCCCGCGTCCGAGTCAGAGGGGAAGGTGACCTGGCGAGTCAAGACGCCGCCGAAGCCGAAGGCGCGTCGCCCGAAGAAGTAGCGCGTGGGCGCGGGCGACAAGAAGCAGAGACGGGACCCCGTGTCAGTCAGGGTCCCGTCATTGCAGTACGAAACGTGCGATCTAGTCCTCGATGACGATTGCCTCTACGGGGCACTCGTCGGCAGCGTCTTCGACGCGATCCTCTTCACTGATGGGGACCACACCGGTCGCGGCAAACGCCACGCCGTCCTCCAGCTCAAAGATGCTCGGGCACTTGTCAACGCAGATGCCGCACCCGGTGCAAGCATCCTCATCCACCCACACGCGCATCGCAGTTCCTCCAACGAACACGTGCCGCTACCATGATCATCGCACGCCCCTGCGGGTTCGGACCGGCTGACATCCGGCGCCCCCCGAGGGCGATCGGCATGCCAACACATCCGGCATCCGCGCAAGAATGTAGTCGTGAGCGGGACTCCCGGCAAGCTCTAATCCACCCCCCGGACGGCCCCTAACCACCCTTGCGGGCGGCGGGGTTCTCCCCTAGAATCGTAGGCGACCGGGCAACGCTCGGGCGAATCGACGGAACCGGAGAGGCCCCGTCGAGGGCCTCCAAACTGCACCGGGAGGAAAGATGCCGGAGTTCGCGTCTGACATGGAGCGTGTGGAGTTCGCGCTCAAGACGGAGCACGACGGCCACGATTTCTACCAGATGGCCGCCAAGAAGACGTCGCACAAGCTTGCGAGGGCCGCCTTCAAGCTGCTGGGCAAGGAAGAGCTCAGACACGCGGCGCTCATCGAGGGTCTGGGCAAGCAGCTGGGCGGAGAGGGTGACGCCGTCGAGACCAAGGAGGTCACGCTCCAGGCGCTCGCGACCGATCTCAAGACCATCTACGGCTCCGCGAGCGAGGAGACCATCGAGGGAGAGATGGACCCCGCCGAGGCATACGAGAAGGCGATCGCGCTCGAGCATCGCATCACGGACACCTACGCCGCCTACGCCAAGGAGTGCGAGGACGAGAGCGCGCGCAGGCTCTTCGCCGTCCTTCACAAAGAGGAGGAGCACCACCTCAGCCTCCTCGAGGACATGCACGCCTATCTCACGAAGCCGGAGGAGTGGTTCATCGACCGCGACGGCATCATGCTGGACGGTGGATGAAAGGAAACGATCGGCTCCGACGAGTGAAGTCTGACGGGACGCCGACCGCGGCGTCCGTTCAAGGCCGCGGGTTCATCGGACCCGCGGCCTCTGTTTGAGGGTTCCCCACATGGCGGGCTCACCGGACGGCGCGCCGGGCGCGTCCAGGCTGACCACAGGTCCGTTCCAACCGACTCTCGAGGACGCGCTCATCGAGCACCTCGCCGCACGCTCAGCGAGGTCACCGCTCGCCGAGACACCCGTCGTAGTCCCGACCAACCTGCTGGGTCTGCGGCTGTCCCGTCTCCTGGCAGAGCGAACCCGAGGTCACGCCGGGGTCCGGTTCATGACGATGGTCGACCTAGCAAGGTCGCTCGCTGGCACGCCCCTGCCGGACGGCCGGGTGCACCTGCCCGCCGGCGGAGACGAGGTAGCACTCCGCAGGCTGCTGGACGGCGGTCTCGCCGAGGGAGGCTACTTCGAGAGCATCGCCGACAAGCCGGGCCTCGGAGGGGCGCTCCTTTCGGCCATACGCGACCTCAAGGAGGCTTGCTACACGGTCGACGCGCTGGCTGAAGCCGGACGCGAGGCCGGGCTGCTTCGCAGGGGCCGCGACTGCAAGCTCACGGAGCTCCTGCGCATCTGGCGAGCCTACGAGGCAGAACTCGCCCGCGGCGGATGGGCCGACACGCTCGACGTGATGACGGCCGCCGTCGCGAGGCTGGAGTCCGGGGACGCCATCGCGTGCGCCGGTTCCGGCCCCGGCAGCTCCGGTGGCCGCGGGACAGACCAGGGCGTCGGCCCCGGCGGCCGCGGGACAGGCCCCGGCGGCGGTAGCTGCCCTCCTCTGACCGTCTACGGCTTCTACGACCTCAACTCCCTCCAGCGCCGGCTCGTCGCCGCGCACGAGGCCCGAGCGGACCTCACGGTCTTCTTCCCCTTCGTCGACATCGCGGCCTTCGACTACGCGCGCCCTACGCTCGCGTGGTTCGAGAGTCTCGGACTCGCACGAACGGACCTCCCGGCCGACGACACGCGCGAGATCCCAGTTCCCCCGGACGTCCGGATCGTCTCGGCCCCGGGAGAAGCTCGAGAGGCCAGGGAGGTCGTCCGCGAACTCGTCGGAATGCTCGAGGAGGAAGAGGCGCCTTTCCAGAGCGCGGCCGTCCTCTGCCGGACCCTCGACCGCTACTCGGACCTGTTCGCCGAGGAGTTCGAGAACCTCGGAGCGCGACCGTACCTCGGGACGCCTCCTCCCCTCTCGCGTTCTCGCTCCGGGAGAAGCCTCGTCAAGCTGGGCGAGGCGGCCGTCGCCGAATTCGCGCGCCTCGAGCTGATGGAGTTTCTGAACCTGGCAGACCTGGCCACCGACGGCGGTCGCGCTCCGGTGGCCGACTGGAACAAGGCGAGCATCCTCGCGGGCATCATTAAAGGCGCGGACTCGTGGCGCGAGCAGTTAGGTAACCTGCGAGACAGGCTCGAGCACGCCGACGAGTCACACCGGTTCGCCGCCGCGCACCGGCACCTGCTTCAGCCGATCGAGAAGCTCCTGCCTGTCATCGACGCAGTCGTCGGCCCTCTCTCGGAGGCGCCCCCTCGCGCACCCATCGGCGTCTACACCGATCTCCTGACGCGCGTCTTCCGGGAGGTGACCGCGCCGTCAAAGGAGCGGGAGTTCGTGGTCCGCGCCGCGGGCTCGACGCGGGCGCTCGAGGGCATCGCTGGCGACGTCACCTTCGCCTACTTCCTCGAACTGCTGCGCACGAGGCTCGACGAACCCGGAGCGAGGGACGAGCGCTTCGGCACCGGCGGCCCGTCGGTGCTCAACCTGATGGCCGCCCGCGGCCTGCGCTTCGCCACCGTGGTCGTCCCGGGGCTCGTCGAGAAGGAGTTCCCCGCCGCGCACCGTCAGGACCCGGTGCTCCTCGATGTCGAACGCGAGCGGCTGAACTCGGCGCGCGGGGGCGACCCTGTGAGCACCCTGCCGATACGCTCCGCAAGCGTGGACGAGGAGCGCCTGCTCTACCACCTCGCGGTCGGTTCGGCCGAGAGAACGCTCGTCGCGAGCTTCCCACGTCTGGACCCGGCCAACGCGCGTCCCAGGGTCGCGTCGCCGTTCGTTCTCCGAACGCTCGACCAGCTTACGGGCGTGCGCCACGACTACGAGCGGCTTGAGGCGAGCGAGCTCGTGCAGCGCGTGCCGCTCTCGCGGCGCTTCCCGGACTACCGCCGCTCCTCGCTCACACGCGAGGAGTTCGACGGCTGCTCGGTGCTCCGTGCGCTCGAGTCCGGAGACGCCAGCGAGGTCGCGTACCTCGTGCAGCGCGAGGGTCCGCTCGCGCGCGGGCTCGAGATGGAGACGGTCCGGTGGTCGACACCGGCGTTCACTAAGTACGACGCGATGCTCACGTCGCCCGAGGCCGTCGCGGCGATAGAGGAGCTTTCGGGCTTCGGGCGCGTGACCGAGGAGGGCGCGCTCAAGGTGGCGCCGACGACTCTCGAGGACTACGCGCGGTGCCCGTTCGCCTTCTACATGAGGCACGTCCTCGGCATAGACCCGATGGACGAGCCGGAGGAAGCGCTCATCCTCACGCCGCTCGAGAAGGGCCTCCTCTACCACGAGGTGCTGGAGCAGTTCATGCGCAGAGCCCGCGCGGATGGGCTCCTGCCGCTCACGAACGACTCCAGGGATGCGCTCTTCGCGGTGGCCAGGAAGGTCGCCGCCTCTGGGGACTGGAGTCTCGCGAGCCTGCCCGGCGCTCGCGAGCTCGCGCTCGGGAACCTGCTGGCCGGGCTCTCCCTGTGGCTCGCGGCGGAAGCGCTGGAGGACACCGACTTCGAGCCCGCGTACTTCGAGGCGCGTTTCGGGGGTCGCGTGAGGCCCGGCGACGACGAGACGCTCTCGAGAGAAGAGGGCGTTCCGTTCGAGGCGGAGGGCGGTGTCCACGTTCGCTTCAGCGGGAAGATCGACCGCGTCGATGTGAGCTCGGACGGCTCGCGCGCCAGGGTCATCGACTACAAGACGGGCGCGCCCAGCAAGAAGAAGGGCAGGGTGCTCTACTCCGGCCGAAGGCTCCAGCTGCCCGTCTACATGCTGGCGGCGTCGAGGATGCTGGAACCGGTGCAGCCGGACGTCGAGATCGAGTCCGCTCAGTACTTCTACGTGGGAGGTAGCGACGGCACGGACCGGGTGGTCCTGACTCGAAGACAGCTGGAGGCTTCGATGGACGATCTCGCCCGGGTCGTGGCGTACGTCGTGCGTGGCGTCACCTCGGGGGTGTTCGTCGTGCCGCCCAAGGACGCAGGGTGCTCGTACTGCGACTTCGCCGACACGTGCGGCTCGACCGCCACCGCTCTCTCGTCGATGAAGAAGGGCGACCAGCGTGTCGAGTTCTACACGGAACAGATGAGCGAGATCCTCTGATAGCGCTTCAGCGAGCTACTCTCTGTGAGAACGACGAGATGACAGATAGAAGACTGACAGTCGACGCGGAGCACAGGGCCCTCGCCAGCGGGAAGGGCGGCGGCCTCGCGCGCACCTACCTCGTCGAGGCGGGCGCCGGAACGGGCAAGACGACCGTGCTCGTCGACCGCCTGCTCGCGCTCATCCGCGCGGGCGTGCACATACCCCGCATCGTCGCCATCACGTTCACCGAGAAGGCCGCGGGCGAGCTCAAGGTCCGCCTGAGGGAGAAGCTCGAGGAAGCGGCCCGGGACGCCGAGTCCGCCGTGGACGCGGGCGACACGTCCCTCATCGAGGACGCCGGGATCCTGGCAGAGGCCCTCCACCAGATCGACCGCGCGCAGGTCAGCACCATCCACGGATTCTGCTCGACGCTGCTCAAGGAGCGCCCGGTGGAGGCGGGCGTCGACCCGAACTTCGGGGTCGCTGACGAGTTCCGCCGGACGCTCGTCCTGGACACGGTCTGGGACGCCTGGATCAGGGAGCAGTTCGCCGAGAGCCTGCCGGACTGCGTCGCGGACGCCGAGGCGCTCGGTCACGGACTCGACCGCATTCGCGAACTGGCGCTCGAACTGGTCAAGCAGCGCGACCTTCTCGACATGGCGCCTGAGCCGGTCGAAGTGGGCGACGTCGGCGCGCTCGCCGACGCGATGGTCGACGCCGCCACCGACTTCGAGGAACTCGCGCGCACGGAGTGCAACGACCCCGACGACAAGGCGCTACCGGAGATCCGGGAGTTCGCGGAGCAGGCGCGCATCATCCCGCACCTGCCCTCCGAGGCGCTCAGGAGCTACGTGCTCAGGCAGGTGACGCCCAAGCCGACGCGGAGCGGCAGCAAGGCCAACTGGAGCGACGGCGTCATGGCCGGCATCAAGGAGCGCGCGAAGTCCCTGAAGGACGAGCAGGCCGCTCACCTCGCGCGACTCTCTCACAACGCCGCCGTCGCGCTCGTCGAGTGGCTCCGCGGTTTTGTCGGCGCCTACGAGTCCGAGAAGTCGCGGCTGGGCCTTCTGGACTTCGACGACCTGCTTGCGAAGGCGCGCGACCTGCTGCGCGACAACCTGGAGGTCCGGGAGGATTTCAAGCGGGCGTACGACCACATCCTGCTCGACGAGTTCCAGGACACCGACCCGCTCCAGTGCGAGCTGGCCTTCTTCCTCTGCGAGGTCGAGGGCGGCGGCGCCGGGTCCTGGGAAGCCGTCGAGCTCGAGCCCGGGAAGCTCTTCCTCGTGGGCGACCCGAAGCAGTCCATCTACCGCTTCCGCCGCGCGGACATCGAGACCTACGAGCAGGCCCGGGAGATGGTCGCGGCGTCGGGCGAGGTCCTGACGCTAACCGAGAACTTCCGCACGAGACCCGAGGTGGTCGACTCCGTCAACTGCGCCTTCGAGGGCGTCATGCACCGTCCCGAGGACGGGCGCTATCAACCCGACTACGCCCCGCTCTCGGCCCACCGGGAGCGCGCCGAGGTCGGGCCCGGCGTCGTGGTGCTGCCGCCAGCCGTTCCGCTCGACGAGATGAACGCCGACGAGGTGCGCGAGTCGGAGGCACGCGAGGTCGCTGCGCTCGTCAGGCACGCGCGGGACTCGGGGGCAACGAAGGTCTACGACCGCGACATCGAGAGCTGGCGGCCGGTCGAGCTTCGGGACATCGCCGTGCTCTTCCACCGGACGACCGCGCTCGACGCCTACGAGGAAGCGTTCGGGAACCAGGGCCTGGAGTACCGCGTGGCTGGCGGGAAGAAGTTCTACGCGCGCAGAGAGGTCAAGGAGCTCGCGACCGTCCTCGCGGCCATCGAGGACCCACACGACCTCGCGTCGGTCGTCGGGGCGCTCCGCACGCCGTTCTTCGGCGCGTCGGACGAGGACATACTGCTCCACCGCCACCGCTCCGGGACTCTCTCCTACGTCTCCGACGAGTCGAGCGGGATCGCTGCCGTCGATGAGGCGATGGCCGTGCTCAGGGAGCTGCACCACGACCGGAGCGCGCTCGGCACGCCGCGGGTCATCCGCGAGCTCTTCGACCGGACGAACGCGCTCGAGCTGTTCCTGCTCAAGCCGTCGGGCGAGCAGCGACACGCGAACCTGGTCAAGGTCGCGGAGATCGCGGAGCAGCTGACGCGCGACGGCGCCGTGTCTTTCGGCGGGTTCGTGCGGTGGCTCGCGGACGTCCAGCAGCTGACGCCGCAAGAGTCGGAGTCGCCGATGTCGGAAGAGGGCGACGACTTCATCCGCATGCTGACCATCCACAAGGCCAAGGGGCTCGAGTTCCCCATCGTGATCCTGGCGGACCTCACGCACTACACCGACCGGCACGACCGGGTCATCGTGGACAGGGCCGCCGACCGCATGGACTTCGGACTGGGCCGCGAGGGGAATCGGCTCGGCACCATCGGGTACGAGGACGCCAAGAAGCGCGAGGCCCTGCGCAGGAACGCGGAACTCATCCGCCTGCTGTACGTCGGCACGACCCGCGCCCGCGACGCGCTCATCGTGCCGTGGTATGTCAAGGGCAAGAAGGCGGGCCTGCTGCCGCACCTGGAGACGATGCGCCAGGCGGCCACCGAGACGGTCGAGAACCTCGCAGACGCCGCGCACCTCGAGGGCCCCGTCGCTTTCGACGCTCTGGCTCTGGATCCGGAGGCAGAGAAGCGACGACCTACACGGCTCAGTGTCGAGGAGGCGGCCGAGATCGACCCCGCGACGACTACCGCCGAACTCGAGCGGCAGGAGTGGGCGAGCTGGTTGGCGGGGTACGCCGAGCGGCACCACTCCCCCGCCGTCATCGCGACCCCCTCGTCAGCAGAATCCGACGAGGACGCGCCCGAGGCGCCTCGCGGCGGCGCCGGCGCGGCCGAGCTACCGCCGGGTATCACGGGGGCGGACATCGGAAACGTCGTCCACGAGGTGATGGAGCGGCTCGACCTCGCCGCCGGCTCCGAAGCCGATGCCGTGCGGGCAGCGGCGGAGGCCGTCGCCCTGTCGAAGGGCCTCCCTCCCGACGTGGCCGACGAGGCCGCGGGAATCGTGGACACGGGCCTGCGAAGCGACGTCATGCGCCGCGCCCTCGCCGCGCTGGTCGCAGGAGGAGGTCTCTGGCGCGAGCTGCCTTTCTGCATAGCGCGCGCGGGAGGGACCGTCGAGGGAACGATGGACCTCGTGTTCGAGGAGGAGGACGGACTCGTCGTGGTCGACTACAAGACGAACCTGCTTGGAGGCGCCGCGGGCGTGGCGGGAAGCGCAGGCGAGTTGGGCTCACGTGCGGCGGGCTCCGGCGCCGCGGACCCCGATGCAGAGGCCGCGGCCTCAGTGCTCGCAGAGCACTACCGACCGCAGGCCGAGGTCTACGGCGCGGCGCTCTCTGTGGTTTCGGATCGCCCGGTCAAGGAGGTCGTTCTGCTCTTCATGCGGGGGCCCGTAGAGAGAGCGATCCCGGTCGATGGGAACCCGGGATCGGTCGAGAAAAGCCTGTCTTCGCTGGTCGCGTCAGCCGGTTCCGGCGCCCCACCCGTGCGCACTACCTGAGAAGCACGAGCCTCGTCGTGTCCTGGAACCCGGGTCCGGTCATCCTGCAGAAGTAGATACCAGAGGCGGCGCGGCGTCCGTCCGAGGTCAGCCCATCCCACACCACCGAACTCTCCCCCGGTTCCGGATGCCCTTCGACAAGGGTCCGGACGAGTCTGCCCGCCACGTCGTGGAGTTCGATGCGGACCCAGGCGACCTCGCCCGGCAGGGAGTACCTTATCTCGGTGGATTCGTAGAAGGGGTTCGGAGCGGGTCGGGAGAGTGAGAACGTGGGCTCCTCGTGCTCTTCTGTACCGGTCGAGACGGTGATGAGACACGCGCCCCACCCGCTGAAAGCGGGCTCCTCGAACTGCGCGACGACCGCGCCCCCGTGTTCGAACACGTAGATCTGCCCGAGCGCTCCGTCCAGCGATTCGGCAGTCCAGAAATTCCTCCCGTCGAACCACAGACCCCTGCAGTCTGCAGAGGGCGGAGCGAACGCGTTGGCGGCGACCTCTACCACGCCGGGCCACGATGAGATGTCCCAGCACTTTACGACGTCGGCGTCGTCCAGGGTCCAGAGGTACTGCCCGTCCCAGGCGCACCCGTACACGTCCTCGTCGAATGAGGCTGTTCCGTCCTTCGTGCCGTCCAGCTCGTAGCGGTTGAGGTCCCACTCGTCGAGGTAGAAGTAGGTCCCGTCGAAGGCGACGTCATAGAAGTAGTAGAGCGACCAGTCGTCGACCACGACTTCCAGGTCGCCGGACTCGATGTCGACCCGGTAGAGCCTCGGCGCGAACGCTTCCGCCACGTACAGCTCCCCGTCGACGACCTCCATGCCGCAGAAGCGGTAGAAGTCGTACTCGAAGTAGCGCTCGACCGAGCCCTCAGTGTCAAGCACGTAGATCCTGGAGAGCCAGCTCTGATTGGCCGTGTATACGATGTAGGAGGTTGCCTGAGAGACAAGCGGCAGCACGATCAGGAGCAGCAGGACGAGCAGCACCTTGGCCTTCATGGTCGTGACCTCCTCCGCCTGCCCAACTCGACCGCGCCGCGTCACCTCGAACATGCCCGCTTCACTTCAAGAGGACCATCCTCTTCGTCAGCACCTCTCCCCCGACCTCCAGCCGGTAGAAGTAGACGCCTGACGCGACGGCGCGACCGTCGTCGTCGCGGCCGTTCCACGGCGTCGTGTGCCTGCCTGCTTCAACCGCGGTGCCGTCTACGAGCGTCCGCACGAGCCTGCCCGCGAGGTCGTGGACCGTGAGCTCCACCCTTCCCGCGACCGGCAGCTCGTACTGAATGAGAGTGACGGGATTGAACGGGTTCGGCGCGTTGCCGTGCAGCACCGCCCGCGCTGCGACCTCGTCGCCCTCGACGCCGGTGGTCCACGCGCCCTCCATGACGTCCAGGAACTGGTCGGCCGCTACGCCCGTCGCGACCTCGACGAGTCCCGACGGCCACCGGACGCAGAGGGAGTCGACCGTGGTCGACGCACCCAGTCCGAACTCGACGTCGAGCGAGTTCTGGGAGTAGTTGCCGGAGCCGCTCGTCACCTCGCGCGTTTGGGGCACGCCGCCCACGACCGCCCTGACACGTGCGCCGATCGCCGAGCGGTTCGAGACGGTCCCCTTCAGCCGGACCGTCAACCAGTGGTTCGACTCGGCCACCTGGTTGTCGAAGAGGTAGTTCTCGTCGCCGGTGGTCAGATAGACGTCCGTATCGCCGTCACCGTTGTAGTCCGCCCAGGCGGCGCCCCAGCCCGAGCCGTCGTTGTTGACGGGCGGGTCCGAGCCGTCTGCGAAGCCTCCCGCGCCGTCACCGAGGAAGAGCTTGTCGGCGGCATTGTAATTGACGAGGTGCAGGTCCAGGTCGCCGTCGTTGTCGACGTCCACCCAGGCCGTGCCCTGGCCCGAGCCGCCGTCCGCCAGCAGCGTCGGAGTAACGTCCGTGAAGGCCCCACCCCCATCGTTTCGGATGAGCCGGTTGTCCGACCACATCTTCGAAAGGTACAGGTCCATGTCGCCGTCGTTGTCGTAGTCGCCCCACGTTGCGCCCAGGGTCAGACCGGAGTCGCCCACGGCCGGCACGGTCGCGTCGGTGAAGACGCCCGCGCCATCGTTGCGGAAGAGCTTCGAGGTGTATCCGGCTCTCGTGAGGTACACGTCCTGGTCACCGTCGTCGTCGTAGTCGGCCCACGCCGCCGTCCGGCCGCGCCTGACGTCGTCGAGCGGCGGCAGCGTGACGTCCGTGAACGCCCACGCCGGCGGCCCGTTGTTCTTCAGAAGCCTGTTCGCGCCGTCGTTGACGACGTAGAGGTCGACGTATCCGTCGCCGTCGAAGTCGGCCCACGAAGCGCCGTATCCGGTCCCCGCGTCACCCAGTGGCCCCGCGGTGCCGTCGGTGAACCCGCCCGTGCCGTCGTTGACGAACAGCTTGTTGGCGCCGTCCTGATTGACCAGATAGATGTCTAGGTCACCGTCGTTGTCGTAGTCAGCGGAGGCCACGGCCGTCCCTGCCCCGTCGTCGTCCAACGGCGCGTAGGTGTTGTCACCGAAAACCCCGCCGCCTACGTAGACGTAGTACTTGTTCGGCGCGTCGTTGTTCGCGACGTAGAGGTCCAGGTCACCGTCGTTGTCGTAGTCGCCCCAGGCCACCCCGGCGCCGCGCGAGCCGTCGCCGATGACCGGAGTGGTCGCGTCCGTCCAGGGCGCGCCCTCCCTCGCCACCAACGGCACGACCGCGAAGTTCGGGTCGCCCGCGAACCGCATGCACTCTGAAGCCCCGCACTGCGGGTAGTCCGCGTTGGTCTGGTCGTGCGCCGCCTTCACCGTCCAGCCCTGGTTCATGTAGCTGAAGAGCGTGTTCTGCCACTGTATCGATACGGACCAGCACTCCTCGCAGATGGTCTCCGCCATGTTGCAGTAGCCGACCGTCGCGGTGTTGTTCGACGAGCCCTTCCTGAACTCGTAAGAGAGAGACCCGTCGCCCGTGTCGCACATTCCGCCACAGCTGCCGATGAACGCGAACGGCATCTTGCCGTAGTTGGCGATCCAGCTCTCGATCTCGCCGGCGTAGGTCGTCTCGTAGTCGCTGCCGCCTACGCACCCGCTGGCGAACGACGTGTGGCCTCCGTGCGCCAGCTCGTAGAACATGGCGACGGTGGTGGACTGGATGCCGCCCTGCACCTGGTAGTCCTCGGGCCAGATGATCTCGTCGGTGGCGTATCCCATGTTCTCGAACCACGTGTGCGCGCTCCCGGACCACGCGTCCCAGGCCCCGGAGCAAGGGGCGTTGTACTGAGGTCCGGTGATCGACAGACCTCCGTAGGGCGGCGGGACGCCTCGTCCCAGGTCCAAGCCGGTCACGGCGTCGACGATCGTGACGATCTGAGTCCCGCCGTCAAGACTGCGGACGATCCAGCACGGGTTCGTGGGAACAGGGTCCAGCGGGAACACGTCCGACTCGGGAGAGATGACGTAGAGCTTCGAGAAGAGCGGCTCGCCGGGCGCCATCGCCTCGGCTTCCTCGCGCGAGACCAGAAGCGCGGGCAGGACCGCCGGCACGCCTTCGCGCCAGCGCTCGATGCGCTTGAGAAGCTCGTTGGTGTCGGAGTCGAGCTGGTGGACGATGAAGTCACCTTCGACGGTCGCTTCTCCGACCATCCTCTGGTGGAAGTAGACGGTCATCCCGCCGATCTCCGAGCGCTCGAACGTCCTTCCGGCGTCGCCGTGCTCGACCGCGACCTGTTCGAACGTCGCCGCGCCCGCGGTGAGCGCCACAAGCAGTACGAGCGCCGCCAGCACCGGGTAGGGCCTCTCGATGCGCGCCATGCTGTGTCCTCCCATCGGACCGTGTGCCCGCGGGCCCATCCCGCCCGGGCGTTGTCTCAGACGAAAAGGGGGCCGGCTGACCGGCCCCCTCCCCACCCCAGAGAACTAGCGTATGTACACGATCTTGGCTTCGTCCTCACCCGCGTCCGTGATCAGTCTCGCGAAGTAGACCCCGGATGCGGAGGGAAGTCCCTCAAGTCCGCGGCCGTCCCAGACCGCCGTGCTCTCGCCTGTCCTGCGCACGTCGCTCTCGCAACGGGCAACCAGCTTGCCCGCGGCGGAGTAGATCTCCAGCGTCGCCCGAGTGGCGCCCGGCGCGGAGAAGCTCAGCGTCGCGCTGCCGGACGTCGGGTTCGGAGAGATACCTGTAATGCGGGTCTCGGTCACCTCGTCCTCAGGCGTGCCGGCCCACGACTGCATAGCGCAGTCGAGAGTCGTCCAGCCCGTCGAGTCGACGACGACGTCCGTGAAAGTCTGCGTGTCGTACCCGAACGCGGAGAACTCGACGGTGTAGGTCCCGGCCTTGAGCGGACGCCAGTAGCGGCCGTAGGTCGGGTCGGTCGTCCGCGGGTCCAGACGGTCCGACGTCGCTTCGAGAATCTCGACCTCGACGACCATGGGCGCGCGCGTCGCTGCGTCGGTCACGTGGCCCGTGAGACCAGGCCCCGCCGCCCTTTCGAGCAGGTAGTATGAGCCCCTGGACACCCTCTCGCAGATACCGTCCACCCTGTGCCCGCCCGGCTGGCATAGCTGGGTCAGGATCTCCATCGTGAGCCCGATGGTGCCGACTCGCCCGTACTGCCAGTTCCTCGCCTTGCCCGCGTCGGCGTATCCGTAGACGGCCGTGTAGGGCTCGTCCTCCTCCGTCAGCGTCCTCGCACAGAGTTCCGCCGCAATCGGGAAGATGGTGTGGTGGTCCGGCGAGAACCCCTCGAGCGGCCAGTACCACGGGTAGTAGACGAGGTCGCCCTGCGAACTCAGCGGGCTGTGGTAGTTGAGCGAGAAGAGCGGCTTGTGCGTCGCCGTGAAGTCGCAGATTATCTGCGTCTCGTTCTCGGAACCCGCCGACGGACCTCGATAGTACTCGGACTGTGGGTTCGTGCTCCCGCCCTGGTCCCAGTTGAAGTCGTAGTTGTGATTGATGTCGACGCCGTCCTCGAGCAGCTCGAACTCGCCGCTGTCGTTGTTGTCAAACTTGTTCTTCCGCCAGATGGTGTCTATCCCGGCGGTCACGATGTCGTGCCCCTCGGGGTTCAGGAGAGGAATGAAGTAGATCTCGTAGTCGTCGATCCACTGCGTCATCGTGTCGTTGACGCCGTAGGCGGCGGTCATCTCGTCGAGCATCCACATGATGACCTCGAGTCCCATCACTTCCTCGGCGTGGTGGACGCCGTTGTAGAAGACGACGGGCTCGTCCTCGTCCACGCCCACGTTGTCGGAGAGCTTCACAGACCAGATGTCGATTTCGTCCTGTGTGGAGACGCCGACGGTATCGACCCTGACGATGGCCGGATAGCTCGCCTGAAGCGCGAGGATCTCAGCGTGGACCTCTTCCTTCGTGTGGTAGCGCTCGTCCAGCGCGGACGCCGTGGGCGCCGCGGCCAGAACGGCCAGTGCGACGATCGCAAGCGCGATCGCGAGCCGGAGCGCTGCCGGGTGTGCGAGTCTCATGTGGTCGCTCCTCGTTGTTGCGTCTAACGCTCAGTGAGCCGGTAGTTCGGGCCGCGAAACCGGCCGCGGCCCGGCCGGCCTGTTCGTTCTCTACTTCAACAGGACCATCTTCGCCGAGTGCTCCTCCCCGAGCGCGTTCACGCGCGAGAAGTACACTCCGCTCGCCACGGGCTCGCCCGCGTCGTTCGTGCCGTCCCACACGACCTCGTGAGGTCCAGCCGTCACGCGCGCGTCGACGAGCGTGGCTACCTTCCTGCCCGAGATGTCGTAGACCGCAAGCTCCGCAGCCGCGTCCTCGGGAAGCGAGAAGGCAATACTCGTCACCGGATTGAAGGGGTTCGGACGGTTGCCCAGGATCCTGACGCCGAGCGTGACGGCGTCGTCGACGCCGGTCGACGGATACGCGTCCGGCGGGTCGGTCGTGAACTTGATCGCCCGGCCGGCAGCGAGCGGCGCGGCGTGGTCCGGATACATACGGAAGAAGCTGTATTCCACGCCGTCGGTCTCGTTGAGGTTCTCGATGCCGACTGTCGCCCCGTTGGCCGTGTCGGCGTTGGCGATCGTGTGGTACTGGAACAGGATCTCGCCATCGCCGGTCTCGGTCGGGTAAGAGTCCTGACAGTAGAGGATGAGCTGGAAAGTCTGGTCGTAGGGCGAGCCCGACGTCGTGTCGACGTAGACCGACTGCACGCGGCTCCACTCGACCGCGAAACGGCCGCCGCCCAGATCCTCGTAGAGCACCTTGCCGGAGGCGGAGGGGTCCAGGTCATCCCAGAAGGGAGCCGCCATGCCGGCCGGCCCCAGTGGGGCGCCTATCGGCTGGTTCCTCGGCTGCTTCTCCCACTCGGGCTGCGGACCGAAGCCGATGTTGCCGTTCGAGCATATGCCGATCTGCGTGAACTCCTCACCGTAGAACTGGAAGGTGAACGGGAGCGTCACGTTGGTCATCTCGTCGTAGGCCATAGAGAGGTCGGTGCCGCTGCCACCGTAGGAGGGGTCGAGCTCGATCCACGAGTAGCTCGGCGCCTCCGAGTATCCGGTGTCCGTGTCGTCGTAGACGTAGTAGCCGTAGTCGTCTGGGCCGCCCGGGTCGTCTGAAGCGACCGTCCCCACGACAAGCGGGAAGACGACGAACTGTACGATGCCAGGGTCGTCCTCGAGGTCGATGACCAGTTCGAACTCGTGCCCGACCGCGATGTCCGCGGCCGCTGTGACAGTGAACGTGTCACCGGAGTTCGTCAGTGTGGCTCCCGACGCTATGGCCCCCCAGGACCCCGAGGCGTCGCTTGCGGTCAAGCCGCTCGCGGGCGTGCGAAGCGTCCCGTCGAACGGCCGGCTGTCCTGACCGCCGGCGTTCTCCAGCGCCACCGTCAGCGTGGCCGTCTCACCCGGGTCCAGCACGCCGTCACCACCTATGGTGAGGGAATAGTACTCGAGCTTCGGCGCCGCGACCTCGAGCCGCACCTCGCTCTCGAACTCCGAGTAGCTGTCGTCCGTCACCGTGAGTCCCAGCACGATCTCCTCGCCGTCGCCGTTCCCGAGACCGGCGAAGAACGTCACCTCGTCCGTGACGGTGCCGCCGGCTGGGATCGTGCCGAGGACGAGAGTGTCGTCGGTCATGGACACGTCGCCCTCTTCGACCTTGACCTTCCCGGTGCAGCCCGACAGAGAACTGGTGCCCGTGTTCTTCACCGTGATATCGAGCTGGATGAGCTCGGACGGGTTGACGACCCCGTCGTCGTTGCCCATGCTGCCGCCCGAGGTGTCGTCATCGACGACGTGAGAGTAGTAGCCGCAGAACTCGGCCGCCTGCCCCACGGAGCACGAGCCCGTGTAGGGCACGTAGTCCTTGGCAACGACGGTCACCGCGACCGTACCGGCTGTCTCGGCCGGCATCGGGACGTTGATCTTGTCCTCGCCGTTCAGGACACAGCTCTCGATGAACTCGCCGTCTCTGTAGAGGATGACCTCGGCGCCCGGAACGACGTCGCCGCCCGCGTCGGTCACCGTTACCTCGAGGAAGTTCTGTCCGAGGTCAACCGAGGACTCGTGAGACACACTGAACGTCGAAGGCGACTCGAGCCTGAGCCACAGCTCCGGATCACCCATGACGCTGTAGATGTTGTAGTAGTAGTCGACCCAGTCGTCGGGATCGCGCTCGTCGATGAACCACTTCCAGACCTCGACCTTGCCGCGGACTAGAACCTGCCCGAAGTGCTCGAGACCCTCGTACAGCATTCCCTGATAGATGCCGCTGCCGATGGCGTTGTTCCATCGCGTGTGCGTGTTGCGGTCGCTCGGACCGAGCATCGCGGGGCCGCCCTTGAGGTAGCCCGGGGAACCTGCGCGGATCCACGCCTCACCGAAGCACGGGTCGTAGCCCCAGCTCTCCCACGCGTTGCTGCCGCAAACACAGCTGGTCATGATCGGAAGCGCGTTGCCGTTCGACAGAGCGTTGATGTCGTCGACGTAGAACTCGGGGTAGTGCCACCCCGAGTCGTTGCCCCAACCGCGGTAGTTGACGATGCCGACTCCCGCGTCGATGGTGTCGCCTATAGGGTTCGGAGTGATGTATGGCGGGTAGAAGATGGTGTCGACCTGCGCGTAGCCGCAGTCGTAGAGCATCTCACGCACGCGGAGCGTCGTCTGCCTCGGCGACGTCGGGGGCGGGGTCGAGCCGTAGTTGCCGGCCACCATCAGTGCGTTCTCGTACCACGTGTTGTTCGGCCCGTCGCAGTCGCGCTCGTAGGACAGGATCTTCAGCACCACTACGCTCGCTTCGGACGGGCTGTCGACCGACATGCGGCCCACGATGACGTCGGGGAAGTAGTCGCCGCCGTCAAGCTCGGCGTAGGGATGGTCTATGACGTGGCTGAACGGGATGGCCGGCAGGTACCAGCAGGGCATCGTCCCGTAGCTGCCTGACATCGTGCTGTCCCCGACGAGCAGCACGTAGTCGGGCGGGTTCTCCCACGTCCCGTACGCGTTCTGGATGTAGTCCTTGATGTCCTGGTTCGAGGGGCTAGCTCCGATCGTCGAGAGCGCAACAAGCTCGGTCTCGATTCCGCGCTGCCGCTTCCACTCGACGAGCGGGGCGAGCGAGGCGACGTAGTCGTCGACGGTTATGATGAGATACGAGCCGCGACGCACCTCAGCGCGCGGGAGCTGGTCGTAGTTGTCGACCACGGCCGCGTAGATCGGCTCGAACGCGGCGGAGCGGTAGTCGCGCGCCACCCTCTTGGGATTCACGCCCGTGCCGCCCTCGGTCACAACGCGCACCCTGACACGCTCGACCACGGAGAGCTCGCGTGTGACCGGGTTGTAGCGAACCGGGTTCACGCGTAAGGAGACCAGCCTGAGGTCCCTGAGGATCGCGGGCTCGCTCACCGAAGCCACCTCGGCCGGGTAGAAGGCGTCCTTCGAGTAGACGGCCGGATCTGCCGCCGCGTCCACGCGCTCGCCGCCCTCGAGCTGGAACGGCGCCGCGGGAGCGATGTCGTACCCCGAGAGCACGCGCTCCTCGAGGCCTAAGACCTCGAGCCTGGCGTTCCCGCTGTTGGGGACCGCCAGCATGTAAGAGAGCACCGGAAGATCGGGCATGCCGGGGCTGCTCAGCGGCCGCGCTCCCGGAATGGCCAGCTCTACTGAGCCTGGCATACCGCGGTAGGCGGGCTCAACAAGCATGCCCGGAACCTCGACCTCGATCACGGTCGCCGAAAGGTCAGATGATGTGATGCTGGTTGCCACCTCCTCGGAGAGCGGGGCGTCCGTGAAGGGCACCCACTCTCTGGCGGAGGCGAAAGAGACGACAAGAAGCAAAGACACTACGACGACTGCGATTGAGCGTGTCACTACGCTGCTCCTTCCCCCGGTTGTCGTCACATGAGTGACAGACTGCCTGCGCTCGGTTCCTGCTCTGTATCCGCCTCGCGGACGCTGCACCGCCCGCGCTATTCCTCTTCTGCTATGACCAGACCCCAGTCACGGTCGGCCACGTAGACGTAGTCGTCGGTGACGAAGACCTCGTTCGCGAACGGCGTCTCGAGATGCCCGACGGCCGTCGGGTTCGTCGGGTCGCTCACGTCGAAGACCCTCAGGCCCCCTGTGTGAGCTGCGACGAACACCTTCTCGTCGTGGTACGCGATGCCGTCGGCCAGCCCTTCCATCTCGGCGCTCCCGACGATGACCGGATTCGCCGCGTCGGACATGTCGACGACCTGGAGCCCCATCCGCCAGTCCGCGACGTAGGCGTAGTCGCCCGAGCCGGCCACCGCTCTCGCCTCGCCCGGCGTATCGACCTCGCCCACGAGAAATACGTCCGTGTAGTCGGCCGCGTCGTAGATCGCGAGCCCGAGTTCCTCCCTCGCGATGAGGGCGTAGTCGCCGTTGGCGCCGATACCGCGCGAGACCCCCGCTCCCCCCTCGTCGTCGCCCTGCGCGAAGAACCAGTCGTCCAGCGGCTCGTAGTAGTAGCACCTCTGCGTCCGGACGCCGTATCCGTCCGCGGTCAGAACCTCGTGCTCGACTCCGGGCGTTCCCTCTCTCGTTATGACGTCCCTCGTGAAGGCGCCCTGCCCGTTGTTCATGTAGACGGGGTTGGCCTGATCGCGGCAGTCGAACACGAAGATGCCCTGCGCGCCGATCGCCGCAAACCCGAGCGAGTCGCTCTCTATGTACGAGCACCCGGTCACCGGGTAGACAGCCTGGCCTGCGCCGAGGAAGACGGGGTTGGTCGCGTCCGAGACGTCCACGAGCACGAGCCCGCCCTGGCTCGCCGCTACCACACACAGATCGCCCGTCACCTCCACGTCCTCGGCGTAGCCGCCGAACGTCAGAGAGCCGACGATCCGATAGCCACCGAGGCCACCACCCGGCTCCACCGGGCTGCCCTTCTGGGCACACCCCGGCACAAACGCCAGCACGACCACGAGAGCGACGAGCGCTGAGCGGCCATGCCAGTGCTTAGTGCTTATTATACCAGTACTTACGCGTTCAGTCAAGGAATCGCTCTCCTTCGAAGATGAGCCGTATGCCGACCCTGTTCGCCGTGTAGTCCTTGTCGACCCCCAGTTCTTCGAGTCTTTCCGACTCGGAGGCCCTTCTGCGGTGCTCAAGGAAGGCCTCGAACGTCACGCCTTCAGCCAGACGGTGGCTGCTGCGACCCGAGAACGTCCAGTAGGTGTCCTCTCTGCCAGCGTGGTAGGGGTCGTCCTCCGCGCTCTTGCTCGTCTGATAGTACCGCTCGGCCAGACGCGCTCCGAACGTCAGCGCCGTCCGGTACCCGAGGACCCGCCCGACGTCCCAGCGGACCTTGAGACGGTACTCGTCCTGCTCGTAGTCGATGTCGCTGTCGTCCGAGACGCCGCTCTCCTCGATCGTTTCGTCGTAGCCACGGGCGTCAAGCCTGCGTAGCGCGTAGCCCAGGTCGACGCGGACCCCTCTCACGGGCCTCGCTATCACGGTGATCGAACTGGTCCACGCGTGAGAGTCGTACTCGACGAAGTACTGGTTGTAGCCCATGTACTCGTACCTGCCGCCGAGCACCATGTCGACGGGCAGCAGTCGGTCGGTCCCAAGCTCGCCGCGCATCGAGTGCTTCCTGAACTCGCAGGGCCTGTAGCGGTCGCCCGAGGTGACGTCCACATCGTACAGCTCCCGCACGTGATAGCTCGGTATCGCCTCGTAGCCCAGAGAGCCGTAGCCGACACCGGTCGCGATCTCCTTGAGCCGCGCGCCGAACTTCACGAAGCTCTTCTCGCCGTTGACGGTGGCCAGACGCCCGTCCGCGGACAACCTGACCTGCGTCTGTCCCCTCCCCGGCCGCTCCCTGACCAGATAGACGTCCACAGACGGCTCGACCCGCACATCGTCGAGATACTCTGCCTGATAGTCCTCCGCATCCACGCCGTCGATGAAGTCGTCCACGTCGGCGTCCGTGTAGCGGAAGATGTTCGAGTCGTACGCCACGCCCGCTTCGAGCCGCCAGGCGATCTTCCATGGAAGGGCCTTCGGTGGCTTGATGACCGGGTTGACGTCCAGGGTCCCCGTCTCGGGCGCGTGCAGCACGATCTCGACCGAGTGCGTTCCGCCCGCGATGTCGATGGGAACGCGAACCGGAGAGCCGGCCGTCGCATCGGGGTGGTCGGGGTACGAGACCTTGCCCTTGGACGCCCTGAAGACCTGGTGGAGCAGCGGAGCGCCGTCGAGCAGGAACTCGACGTCGACGTCGGCCGCCTGAGCGTCGCCATCGAAGCGCCAACGGAGGATCGGCTCGAACGTCACGGGACCGTCGATGGCGAACCTGAGCGCGGAGCCACTCTCGAGCGGGAAGTAAGAATAGACCTTCCCGGAGATCTCGAGTTGGACCGGCTCCGGCGCGTTCAGCGGCGCGACGTTCCCGGCGCTGGCCGGCAGGGCCGCGAACAGACAGAGCGCCGCGCTGGCCAGCGCGAGTGCAGGAATAGCGATGGAGACGGGCGCCCTCGGCACCGGCGCGCTACGGTTCATTCGAGAGGTCACCCTTCGGGATGTAGAACTTGATCACCGCGCCCTCGGCCGTCGGATCGGCCAGGCGGAAGGTGTACGTGTGGGCTCCGGGCGGAACGTCGAGCGCGAAGTGCCTGAGCGCTCCCGGCAGAATGTCGTCTCGGTCGCGGCATAGCACCGAGTGCGACGGCTCAGTGTCTATGCGGTAGAGACACTCGGGCTGCCCCTCCTGCTCAACGCCCACGAGGTAGCTCTGGTCTCCCATCATCGTCCTGCCGTACAGAAGCCTGGTGTTGACCTTGACCGTCGTCGGCCCCACAACGTCCAGAACGACCTTCGACGTGCAGCTCATGCGGTAGTACGTCAGCTCCTTCTCCTTGTAGAGGAGCATCTCGACGTCACTGAACTTGCTCGGCGCAATGGACACGAGCGGGGGCCTGGTCCTGGTCGACTCGAACAAACGCGCGTCGACCGTGTTCCTGTCGGCCACCCGCAGCTCGTAGCCGTGCCGCCCGGTCGGAACGTCGATGTAGATGCGCCGTATGACCCCCGGGCGGTACATGTTGAAGGCGATGTAGAAGGCGCCCTCCTTCACGTAGGCCTGCTTCTCCACCGTCTCGACCGGCACGCCGTCGCGTGAGACGGTCACACCGTACCCCATCGTCTCGTGGTCGTTCGGGATACGCACTCGCGTCAGTATCTTGACGCGCGTCGGCCCCTCGACCGAGAAGGTCAGCGGTTCGTCCTCCGTGAAGCGGTAGTAGGCATTCTCCTTGCCCTCGACCGAGATCCTGATGGTCCCGCCGTGGCTTGCGGGCCGGAACGACTTCCAGTCGGCCGCGGCGGCCGGCGCGGCGAAGATCGCCGCAAGGAAAGTGAGCGACAGCGCTGCGAGAAGGACGGTCGTGACTGCTCTGTTCATTGAACCTCCGGTTCCGCGCGCGGTCCGCGCGCGGTCCTTGGAACTACTTCGGCTTGCGGAACAGGTAGTGCTTGATGTCGATCCTGACGACCACGAAGATCAGGAAGCCGTACAGGACCGCGAGGACGCCGGCGAGTGGGACGTTGTAGCGGTCACGGTAGAACGTGCCGCCCGTCCCGACTTCCGGCAGCGGTGAAGGCTCGGCCGCCAGGTCGTATCTCTCGATGAAGTAGTCTGCGCTGGGAATGTGCAGGACCGGCATGCCGCGCTGAGCCATGCGCACGAGCGTTCCGCGCCGGGGGAAGTTCTTCGTGGCGAGGTTCCGCGCGAGACCGGGGCGCAGGAGTCTGTAGACCTGCGAGCTCCCCGTCGACCCCAGTCCACCACCGACGTTGACGTAAGCGACGTAGCCCTCTCCCCCGGCCTCCCTGTCGTAGATCTCCATTCTGCGCTCGATGCTCTCGTCGAGCGACGGCTCGTCGATGAGGGGAACGCCGTTCCGGACGGCGGCGCTGTCGACGAGGGCCCGACCCTCCGGCGACAACCCTCGCCCGCGGTCGTCGCCGCCTCCGCGCGAGGCCGCGACCGAGCGATGCTGCAGGACGCCCTCCTCGATGAGCACGGACTCCATGTCGAGCCATGTGAGGTCCGGGTCGTTGGCGCCCCACATCGAGGAACCGACCGACGTGATGGTCACGGGCGTGGCGCCCAGCGTCTCGATGGCCGTCAAGACCGCGAGGTTGAGCACGGGGAACGCGCCCGTCACCGCCACGGCGACGTAGTCGCCCTCTCCCACGCGCCCGCGCTTGAGCTGTTCGACGAAGACGGCGGACAGGTTCGGGTCGAGCGCGCGCAGCTTCTGCTCGTGCGAACCTCTACTCGTTGTTATCAGCGAGAACTCGTGGCCGATGAGCCCGGTCTCCGCTGGGTCGTTGACGACGTCTATGGGCTCGCCGAGCCCCAGCCGAGCCTCCTTGACTGCGTCGATTCCGCTGTCCGTCAGCGTTGCCGCCGCCATCTTGTCAATGAAGTAGCGCTGCATAGCCGGGCTCCGCGAGCTCTCGGCGAACCACATCAGGAGCAGCCCGATCGCGGCGAGCCCGACCAGGCGCGATACGTGTACCCTACCAGGCCGGTATTTCAATCGGTACCCCTCCGACGGAGACTATGAGAACGAGCCGGACGAGAACGGCCGCCATGAGCATCGCCATGATGGTGGCGAGCGCGCCCTGGCGCTCCATCCAGTACGCGATCAGGCCGGGGATGATGTACCCGATGGCTTCGAAGCTCAGGAACTCGGGCAGCTCCGGACGCCCGAAGAACACGCGGGTCAGGTGGCCGAAGACGAATCCGACCAGTATGACCATTACGAGGTGCCGCTTCCCGTAGAGCAGCATCACGCGTCCCAGGAGCCGCACGACGATGAACGTCACCACGGCCGCCGCGACGGTTCCCACCACCCTCCACGGCTCCGCCATCGCGAGCGCTATGTAGCCCGGGACGACCATGCCGCCGGCCGCCAGTCCGAAGGCCTCAGAGAAGATGAGACTCATGACGAGTCCGAGCCCAACCGCAATGGGAATCACTTCGATTCACTCCTCTCACGGAACAGCGACAGGATCTGCCCGCCCGAGCCGCCGATGTTGCCTACGCCGACGACGATCGAACGCTTGCCGGTGAGTTCGACGACGCGCTTGAGGACGTCCTCCGGCGTGGCGCCGCCCAGGTCGTGTATCTTCGCGGGGTCGACCCCGCGCTTCACGGCTATCGAGCGGACCGGGTGCGTCATTCCACCTGTCAGGATGTAGTGGTCGGATGGAAGGTCGTCCGCGATTATCTCGCCGAACTGGAAGACGCGGTCGGGCCTGTCGGCTCGCATGGCGGCTATCGTGATGACCGTCCGCTCCGGGTCCGAGTTCGGGTCGAGAGCGTTCCAGATCGCCGCGGTAGAGTCGCGGTCGTTCGCCGCGAACGCGCTGACGAACTCGATCTCCTTCCCGCCTTCGTTCAGCCTGTGGACGAAGAGCGCGCCGGGGTCCGGCGTGGCCTCGCGCATCCCCTTGACGGCGACGTCGGTCGGAACCCCCAGGTGCTCGCAGACAGCCAGCGCGAGCGCTATGTTCTCTAGGTGCTCAACGTACCTGAACCCCCGCGTCAGCGTCTTGTCGGCCGCCTCAGGCAGGACCTCGCGCACCTCGGTCCCTCGAGCAGCCGCCTGGCTCTCGAACGCGCCGACTCGTTCGTGCTCGGAAGTGAAGAGCATCCCGCCGTCGGGAACCGTACCGGCCAGCGCGACCGCCACGTCGTCCGTCGTCGGCCCCATAACGTCGAGATGGTCCGGCCTGGCGTTCGTGATGACGCCGACCGTCGCCTTGACTATCCTGTGCTCGCAGATCCACTGGAAGTCGGGCCGGATGGCCATGCATTCGAGGACGAGCGCACGAGCGCCCTCGCCTCGCGCACGTCTCACGACTCCGAGCTGCTCGCGGATGTTGGGGGGCCCCGGCCGGGAGACCGGCTCCTCGGCTCCGTCGGGATGGATGTAGCGCGCGGCCGAGCCGGTCGTCTTGGCGACGGTGCGCACGCCGCCGGCACGCAGGCCGGCGGCTATGAGCCGTGCCACGGAGGACTTGCCGCGGGTGCCGTTGACGTGCACCCGGATGGGCACCGCGCGGAGGTTCGACAGGTGCACGCGGTATTCCACGATGCCGTAGATCAGAAAGGCCACGGCCAGCAGGAACACCAGAGTCATGCGCTCGAACCTCCGGGACGTTCGAAGCCGCGCGGAATCGCGTAACTCCGCGCGGGCATAAAAGTTGCGCCGGTTCCCCGTCACCCCGGCGCGGCCCCTGGCCCTCCCAGCCGAGGCGCGCGAAGTGAAACGAAGCCGGCGACAAGCATGGTACCAGATACGCCACGAGGTGTCAAGCAGAGGAATCCGGGCGGGCGCGGAGGGCCGCGTCCAGCCGCCGGGGCGACGCGTCCTACCGGAACATGGCCTTGACGGCGCCCCAGCTGGTCCCCTGGACGGGGCTGTCGCAGTCCCCGCAGCCCGTGTCTTCGGCGCCGATGAGAACTCCGCAGCCGTTGCCACCCGGGAGACACGGCGAGTTCGAGCACAGCTGCAGGTCGCCCGAGTAAACGTCGCAGAACAGCGGGTCTTCTGAGAAGTTGCCGTCGACACCCGTCAGGTCGGAGAGTCCGCCGCCGTACTCGCCGCCGTCGTTGCCGAAGACGTCGCAGCACTCGACCTCCGGGAGCTCCAAGCCGCTCTCCGCGTACACTCCCTCGCCGCTGGTGCTGAACGCCACGACGGTATTCTCCAGGCTAACGTCCACTATGCTGCCGCCGCAGTAGACGCCTCCCGCGTAGATGGTCCCTTCGTTCATAGCGAACGTGCAGTTGTCGAAGGAGGCCGTGTGCACGCAGTAGGCGCCCCCGCCGTTGTTGGCGTGGTTCCCGGCGAACTTGCAGCCCACGAAGCTGTAGGCCGTCTCTGGGGTGCCCAGGAAGACGCCGGCCCCGTTGACTGCCCCGTTGCCGCTGAAAGTGCAGTCCGTAGCGTAGACGGAGCTGTAGTACCCGTACAGCCCTCCGCCGAACGTCGCGCCGCCGTTTCCTTCGATGACGCAGTTCTCGAGCGTCACCTCCGCGCTGAGGTACGCGAAGATGCCCGAGCCGTAGCTCTGTCCTCCGCTTGTCGAGTTGTCGCTGATGGTGCAGTCGACGAAAGCAGGCGTGGACAAGCCGTACAGCGCGACGCCGCCTCCCCTTATGAACATCCCCCCGGGGTCGGCGGTCACGCTGTTGCCGGTCAGGACGCAGTTCTCAAATCTGGGCGAGGCGGTGTAACAGATCACCGCTCCCCCTCCGTCCAGGTCGCCGGTGTGGTGGATCCGGCCGTTCGTGACCGTGACGCCCCGAACGACCGAGGCCGACGTCTCGAGCGTGTGGAAGTGGAAGCCCCGGTGGGGTTCGAGCGCTGTTCCCTCGCAGTCGATTACGCAGGACAGAGGGTCGCCGCTCTGAGAGCGAACGGTGATGGCCTTCCCGTGGAAGTCGATGTCGCGGTTGCCGTCGCCCGTGTACGTGCCGTCCAAGAGCTCGACGACGTCGTTGTCCGATGCGGCGTCGATCGCGTCCTGTATGGTCGGGAAGTCGCCGGTGCCGTCGGCGTCAACAACGTAGGTGTCCGCGCTCGCGGCCGCGGCGAGAAGAAGGAGACCGCAGGACGCGGCGAGCAGCGCTCGCGTGACCCTGGCAGTGGTGGTCATGTGCGCCTCCATGTGAAGGGACCTCCGGTGGTGGAGCGAAGCTCCCCCTCCGGAGGTCCACAGCGTATCACCACTGCCACAGGCCACGCACGGTCTTTCTGCTGTTACTCGCGCCGCCTAGTTGTCATAGCTGGCCTTTATCTGGCCCCAGCTCGACTCCTCGACCGCCGTTTCGCAGTCGACAGGTGACGACCCGATGAGCTGGCCGCACGGGCTGTTCTCCGGCGCACAGGGCGACGTGTTGTAGAGCGTGAGGTCGCCCGAAGGCGCGTCGCAGAAGAGCGGCTCGACCGATATGTTGTCGTTGATCCCGGTCTGGTCTGATATGTCGCCAACGTAGTTCCCGCCGGTGTTCTCGGCCACGTCGCAGCACTGGACGTTGGCCGATCGCTCGACCGCATCCACGTATATGCCGCCGCCCATCAGGCTGTAGACGACGATGCACCTCATGACGTCTCCACTGGCTGAGGGACCGAAGTACAGGTTGCCGCCGTGAACGCCGAAGTTGCCCATGAACGTGCTGTTCGTGATGTTGAAACCGGAGTAGCAGGCCACACCGCCGCCCATTGCGCCGCCCGTCGACGAGTCGTTCCAGTAGACGGAGCAGCCCATCATGCCGAGGTCGCCGTTGTCGCTGCAGATGCCGCCCCCTATGGGAGCCCCGTTGTCGAAGAAGATGCAGTCCTCGTAGTAGAGGTCGCCGCGCTCTGCGTCGGACGGGTCCATGTACACGCCGCCGCCACGGTTGCCTGCGTAGTTGCCCGGACCGAAGACGCAGTCGTGGAACTCGCCCTGATCGACATCGACCACAGAGACCGCGCCGCCGAAACCACCGGTGAACTCGCCGGCCGTGTTGCCGGTGAAGCGGCAGCCCGTCATCACGAAGTAGTCCGGGGCGTCCATGTGGACGGCGCCACCCATCACGTCCGGGCCGTCAACGGTGTTCGAGCCGAACAAGCAGTTCTCTATGGTCGGAGCCGCGCCGCCTTCACAGAGAATGGCGCCGCCGTTCCCGCCGACGATGTAGCCGTTGACGACCGTTACGTCCTGGAGCACGGACGAGCTGCCCTCGCCGTTGTGGAACCAGAAGCCGCGGCGGGGCGTGAACTCGCTGCCGTCCACGTCGATCGTCACGTCGCCGGGGTCGCCGGTCTGTCCCATGACGGTTATGGCCTTCCCCAGAAAGTCGATGTCGTAGTTCCCGGGGCCGTCGAACGTGCCGTTGCCCAGCTCGATGACGTCGGTGTCTACGGCTGCGTCGATCGCATCCTGAATGGTCGCGTAGTCGCCAGAGCCGTTCGCCTCGACAACGTAGGTCGTGGCCGTCGCGGCCTCACCAGCGACCACCAGACACGCGATCGCTACGAGCGCAGCTGTCGCAGTTCTCTTCAACATCCTGTCCTCCTTGCCCGGTGAGGCTTCCTGCAGCATCACCGGGCGACGGCGCCAGGTGTGCTGCTCAAGGAAGCTCGATGACGTTGACCTCGCCGAAGTTGGACAGCGGCTGTTCGAACTTCTCCTGGTCTCCGACGAAGAGCATTGTCAGCCCCTCGGGGTGCAGGTATTCGGCCGCCGCGGCCTTGACGTCGTCGAGCGTCAGGTTCTCTATCGCTTCTATGTCGCGCTCGCGCGTGTCGAGCGGCATCCCCTGCCACTTCAGCCGCACGAGCCCGTTGACCACGCCCATCTTCGAGTCGTAGTCGAAGACGTGGTTGTTCAGGTACGAGTCCCTCGCGTTCTCGAACTCCTCGGCCGTCGGCCCCTCTTCCCACATCTCCTTGATGATGTCGACAATGAGGCTCGCGGCCCGCGCGGTGGCGTCGGACCTCGTCTGCGAAGATGCAACGAACGTGCCGTAAGTCCATGGATCGCTGGAATAGCGCGAGTAGGCCGCGTATGCGAGACCCTCGTCCGTCCGCACCTTCTGTGTAATGCGCGATGTGAAGCTGCCGCCACCCAGAACGAAGTTCATGATCTGCACCGCCGGACGGTGCTCGTCGCGGCTGTTCAGTCCCAGATGCCCGATCATGATCACGCCCTGGTCGATGTCCTTGTGCACGTAGCTGACCGACGGCGTGTAGGTGAGCTCGAGCTCGGGCTCGGGGGTGATCTCGACCTCCGCGGGTTCCCAGTCGGCGAGCGCGTCGTCCAGGAGCCCCATGATCTCGTCCTTCGTCACATCACCCGAGATGCCCACGATGCAGTTGTTGGGGCGATAGAACGTCTCGTGGTAGTCGACGACGTCGTCACGCGTGATCGAGGAGACGGTCTCCTCGGTCTGCGTCCAGCCCTTCGGGTGATCGCCGTACAGCAGCCTGTTCATCTCGCGCGACGCTATCCTGCGCGGCTCGTCGTTCTCCCTGCGGATGTTCTCGAGCATGGTCTCGCGACGCAGCTCGATCTTCTCCTCCGGGAAGGACGGTCGCACGAGCAGCTCGCCCAGGATCTCCAGGCACATCGGGAGGTCCTTCTTCAGGCAGTTGACCGTCGCGTATGAGGCGCGCAGGTCGCCGCCGCCTCTTCTGCCCCCGCCACCGCCGCTGAACTCGATGTAGGCGTCGACGAACTCAAGCTCGTCGTTGATGCGGTCGGCCGGCCACTCCTCGCTGCCGCCGTTTCGTATCGCCCACGGGGCCAGACTGCCGATGCCCATCTTCGAGGGGTCGGGCCTGCCTACGCTGAACAACATCGAGATGTAAACGATCGGCACCTCGTGGTCCTCGATGATGAACCCCGTCATGCCGTTGTCGAACTCGACCTCCTCGTAGTCGGGCGTCTTGAGTTCCAGCGGCGGGTACTTCAGCTCGCTGGGGTGCTTGACCTTCTCGGCCTGCGCCGCGCTCGCGATGAGGGCGGCGGTGAGAAGCACCAGGCCGATCGTGAAGACCTTCTTCATCCTTCGCTCCTTGTTCGGTCCGGCGTTACCGCCGGGTTCGCTCGGCCTAGCTCTTCGACTTCTCTGCCACCATTCTCTCCCACAGCTCCTTCGCGAGCTCCATCCTGCCCGCGTCGTCGAGCGACATGAAGCGCTGCATCAGCTCCTGCTGCTCGTGCTCGGGGAGCGTCTGCACCCACGCCATGAGCTCCGCCTGGTCGATCCGGTCCCCACCGTCTCCGTCCTCCGACTCCACCTCGACGAGGTAGCCCACGGTCCGGTTCTCCTCGGTGAAGTACTTCTCGGCCACGCGCATGATGTCCTCTGGCGTCACCTGCTTGACGCGCTCCATGTCCGTCAAGAGCGCGCGCCAGTCGCCGCGCATCGCCGCGTAGAAGCCGACCCTGAACGCGAGGCCCATGTTCGACCCGAGGGCGCGAACGAGCGTCGCCTCGTCCTGGTTCCACACCCTCTCCAGCTCGCGCATGGCCACAGGCTCCACCTTGACGCGCTCGAGCTCCTCGAGGATGGCCGCCTCGACCTCCTCGAGAGTGTGCGGGTCCTTGGGGTCCGCGCTGATCATGAACAGCGGGTCGAGCCGGTCGCCGGGGCCCATCCAGGAGCCCGGCGCCTCGCGGGTCAGACCTTTCTCCTCGTATATGCCCTTGTAGAACCGGCTGGTCCTTCCACTCGAGAGAATGGACTGCAGCGCCGTCAGCGCGTAGCTGTCGGGGTGCGGGCTGGCCGGCACGTGGTAGCCGATCATCAGTGACGGCTTGGCGTCCTGCTTGACGACCACACGGCGCTCGCCCTGCTGCACCGGCTCGCGCGTGACGAGTTCCGGCAGCTCCTCGCCCCTCGCGATCTTGCCGAAGTACTTCTCCGCGAGCTTCTTGACCTGCTTCGGGTCGACGTCGCCCGCGAAGAAGCCTACGGCGTTGTTGGGCGCGTAGTTGCGGTCGAAGTACGCCTCGAGGTCGGCGCGAGTGATCATCTCGACATCCGACGCCCACCCAAGAACCGGAACGCCATACTGGCTGGCGGTGTAGGCCGTCGAGAGGAAGGCGTAGTAGAGCACGTCCTCCGGCTCGTTCAGGCTCATCCGGAGCTCTTCCATGACTACGTCGCGCTCCGTGTAGTACTCCCTGAAGACGGGATTCGCCATGCGGTCCGACTCGAGCAGCATGAAGAGCTCGAGGCGGTTGGCCGGCAGGTACGCGAAGTAGAACGTGCCGTCCTGTCCCGTCCCCGCGTTCAGCATGCGGGAACCGTTGTTCATGTAGGTCTCCCAGAGCTCGTTCGAGACGATGAGCTCCCGGTGCTCCGCCATGACGTCGTGCAGCTGCATCTCGGTCGTCTTGAGCTCAAGGAACAGGGAGTAGTAGTCCGTCTCGCCCTCCTCAAGAAGACCGGGCAGCGGTATCATGTCCTCGGCGGGACCGACCTGCTCGAGCTTCTCGACGAGCATCTCCAGCTCTAGCGCGCGGTCCGATCCGATGGCCTCTCGGTCCTCGTCACTGAAAGAGGAGGTCAGGTCCGTGGCGTATGCGTCGAAGTAGTCGAGCCTCCATGCGCCGATCTCGATCATGAGGTCGCGCATGTGCTCCGCCAGTTCGTCCTCCCTTGCGAGGAACTCCTTCTCCGCCTCGTAGTCGGTAACGCCCACGGTCTCGGTCCCCTTGAAGAGCATGTGCTCTAGGAGATGAGAGATGCCCGTGATGCCCGGCTCTTCGTAGATGCCGCCCACCTTGAAACCAACGGCGCAGAACGCCACCGGCGCCTCGTGACGCTCGATGACGATGAACTTCATGCCGTTGTCCAACTCGAACTCGGTGATCTTGTCCTCGAGCGTGCTCGCCCCCGCCGGCGCGGCCAGCAGGACGGACAGCGTGAGAACGCACACCACTCCGGTCAGAAACCGCCGCATTGGCGCCTCCCCCATGTTGAGTGACCCGTTCCGGTGTCATCCTCTAAGACGTGGCGAGCCAAGAGCATAACGCTTGATTCGAGGTTCAGTCAAGGAAGCGGGCAGCGGGCGCCGAAAGCCCCGGCCACCGCCTCCACCGGACGCATCGTGTGAGCGTCGGTCACTCCCGTCATGCCACGGGCCGGCGACTGGGTGTAAGGTGTGGTACATCACTTGCTTCCACTATCCGGGAAGCGGTCCGACGCCGGGGCTTCACGCTCCCGGCGCCCGCAGCCGTGCGCTCCGGTTCCGGTGAGATCGCGCTGTGCGGCTGAACCGCTGGTTACAGGGGGCAGCTGATTTGGTATAATAGGAGTTCTGCGCGCCAAGCACCCGCGACGGGGCCAATTAGCCCGCGCCGCAGAAGCCGCGCAGCGTGGGACCCGACACAGACCCGAGCATGGAGACCGACGAAGATGAAGATCCTGGGCATTTCCGCCTTCTACCACGACAGCGCGGCCGCGCTCGTCGAGGACGGGGAGATCCTCGCCGCTGCGCAGGAGGAGCGCTTCACCCGGAAGAAGCACGACCTGAGCTACCCGGGGAACGCCATCGA
>Ga0180434_10000714_pt1 | contig 48840 bp, 42 predicted proteins | sample SS_ome_7_FD_132453 | JGI IMG/M metagenome (GOLD analysis project Ga0180434, IMG submission 132453) | Hypersaline lake sediment archaeal communities from the Salton Sea, California, USA - SS_1_D_2 metaG | ecosystem: Environmental > Aquatic > Non-marine Saline and Alkaline > Hypersaline >... | reverse complement strand
GCTGAGAGAACGATTTGTAGTTGCCGGTTTGTTAAGCTGCTTGGCAAGTACGGATTCGAGCAATAAACACAACAGGATGCATTCCCGCCTTCGCGGGAACGACATAATGAAGCAGGAAGAATGGCGGTAGGCGAAAAAACAAGAAGTAATCTCGATTTGTCGACGCCGGTGCAGTATGTCAAGGGCGTAGGTCCGGCGAAGGCCGGGGCGTTCGCACAGTTGCAGGTACGCACAGTGGGAGATTTGCTGGAGTACTTCCCCCGCGACTGGGCGTTTGCCCCCGCTCCCACAAAAATAGCGCGGCTGCAGCCGGAGCGGTCCGCTACCATCGTTGGGCAGGTCGAATCCGTGGAGTACCAGAACTATCGTCATCCGCCAATCTTTGAAGCAATACTAAGTGACGATACCGGTGTGTGCAGGATTGTATGGTTTCACGGCGGGTTTCTGCGCAATAAGCTCAACCCCGGGCAGATACTGACAGCCTCGGGGAAGGTGGACGTATACAAACATCAATTGCAATTGACCAATCCCAAGTTCTCGATACTTGACGGTAAGGATATCGACCCGACTGAGTATTTCAGCGGGGGTGTATATCACGCAAGCAGCCGGCTCACGAGCAGACAAATAAAGAAGGTTATCGCGTCACTACTCGATCATTTGGATGAACTTGTCCGCGAGTTTTACGATGATGCTTTTCTGAGAGAGGCGAAATTGATCGGGAGAAGGGATGCCTTTGCGTGGATACATTTACCGCCGGACAAGAATAAGCTGGCCAAGGCGAAACGCAGACTCAAGTACGATGAGCTGTTCCTTATGCAGCTTGGTTTGGCGCTGCGCAGATACAAGAAGCAGCATTTTTCATCAGCAACACCATGCCTCTGCACAGATGAAATCGACGGACGGATTCGAAAGCGTTTTCCCTTTTTGTTGACCGAAGACCAAGATACTTGCATTGCCGAGATTGTAACAGATATGAGCAAACCCAGGCCGATGAATCGACTCCTGCAAGGTGACGTAGGCTCGGGCAAAACTGTGGTGGCGCTGTACGCCGCCTTGTTGGCGATGGCGAACGGAACCCAGGTGGCGATGATGGCCCCGACGGAAATCTTGGCGGGGCAGCACTTTCTTAGCATTGAAAGATATCTCAAGAATAGCAGAGTAAGAAGGGTTCTGTTGACGCGTGGATTGACCGGCACAAAGAGAAACGAGCTGATGCGCCAGATAGGCCAAGGCCAGATTGATATTGTCGTGGGGACGGTGGCGCTGTTACAGAAAGATGTTGAATTCAAAAAGCTGGGCTTGGTTGTAATTGACGAGCAGCACAAGTTTGGGGTTCATCAGCGGGCGGAACTTCGCAAGGACGCGATGCCGCATTGTCTGGTGATGACGGCTACGCCCATTCCTCGAACACTGGCGATGACCGCCTTCGGCGATTTGGATGTTTCCGTCATCAAGCATTCACCGCCGGGCAGGGGCACCGTTGTCACACGCTGGGTCGAGCCGTACAACCGGCAAAAGGCATACGCGTTCATCCGTGAGCGTCTCAGAGCCAAGAAGCAGGCATACTTTGTCTATCCCCGGATTGCTTCTGTCGAGCAGGAAAGTGATGTCAAAGCGGCGGTCGCAGGATGGAAAGAGCTGTCCGAACAGGTCTTTCCGGAGTTCAAGGTTGAACTTCTTCACGGACAAATGTCCAGCGCCAAGAAGCACGAAGTTATGATGCGGTTTCGGGCAGGAAAGATCGACGTATTGGTCTCTACCGTGGTAATAGAAGTGGGAGTGGATGTGCCGAACGCCACGATTATGGTCATAGAAGGTGCGGACAGGTTTGGACTTGCACAGTTGCATCAGTTGCGAGGACGAATCGGCAGAGGGCACGCGCAATCCTATTGTTTTCTGTTCGCCCAAACAGACAGCGAGGCGGCCAGGAGTCGGCTTGAGGTCATGACGAGAAGCAGCGATGGTTTCGAGATAGCCGAGCATGATTTGCGCCTGCGAGGCCCGGGAGAGCTATTCAGCACTCGTCAGCACGGTCTGCCGGATTTGAAAATCGCCAATATTATCGATGACTTCGATCTGTTGGTCATGGCCAGGAAAAATGCTTTTGAGCTGGCTTGCAAGGATCCCATGTTGGCCAAGCCGGCGCATCGAAATATCCGTCGCGCATTGCTGGAGAAATTCGGCGAGTCGCTGGGCTTAGCGGATGTGGCGTAAGAAGATTATAAGACGTTGTTTTTGCGTCTGGTTAGTTTGGTTATAAAGGAAGTCCCTTTTGGTTTCCATGCAAAAGACTACAGTAGAGCATCTGTTACAGCAGCATCATAGAGAAAGAATGTGTTTTCTCAAGAGACCTTATTAATGAGCGCGACGCAAGGATTTCGGGATTTCTTGGCATCTCTTAGCCCGGTCAAGTTGGTTGTTCTGGGTTATTTGAGTTATATGTTGGTCGGGTTCTTGTTGCTTTGTTTGCCCATTTCGCAGGGACAGAAGCATATTAGGTGCCTGGATAATCTATTTACTTCCGTGTCGGCGGTTTCTACCACCGGGCTGGTCACAGTAGCGACAAACCAGTATTCAATTTTTGGGCAGATTGTCATTGCGGCTTTGATTCAGCTTGGAGGAATAGGCTATATGACGCTTGGCTCGTTTGTCATTTTGAGCCGGGGACGAGACCTTTCCGATTTACGATCTGGTATTTCTGAGACGGTCTTTAGTTTGCCTGGTGGCTTTCGCATAGATAAATTCGTTCGCAGTGTAGTGATTTTTACTCTTGTAGTGGAGTTTTTTGGGGCGATGGTGCTCTATTTTGTTTTCCGCTCGGGTGATGTTGGGTGCCCGCTATGGTGCAGTATATTTCATAGCGTTTCGGCATTTTGCACGGCGGGTTTCGGTCTTTTCAGTAATAGTTTTGAGCTGTATTCAGGAAATTTCTGGCTAAATTTGATTATAGGGCTGCTAAGCTTGATAGGAGCCATGGGTTTCATTGTGCTGGTCGATGTATGGCGCAGGTTGATCGGAAAGATAGAGCACATAACATTTACCAGTAAAATAATTATCCGCATGTCTATTGTATTGTTGGTGATAGGGACATTTTTGCTGTTGATTACGGAGCCAGCGGTAAGAACTATGGCCGCGGAAAAGCGGCTTATGGTTTGTGCATTTCAGTCGATGACGGCAATGACCACGGTGGGTTTTAATACTGTACCTATAGATTCATTAGCCAACTCATCTTTGTTGATTTTAGTGTTTCTTATGATTATTGGGGCTTCCCCTTCAGGCACTGGAGGAGGGATTAAGTCAACCAGCTTTACAGCAGTTGTGGCTCTGGTAAAAAGCGCGCTGAGGCAGGAGCGTGAGGTGCGTTTAATGGGTAGGAGGGTCCCGAGCTATCGGCTGCGTGCGGCAATGGCCACTGTAGCGTTTTATCTTTTTGTGTTGATATGGGGGATTTTTGCTCTGACCCTTACAGAGTCAAAGCCGTTCAAGGATTTATTCTTTGAAACCGCATCGGCATTGGGTACTGTTGGGCTTAGCACAGGTATAACATCGTCTCTTTCCAACCTTGGCAAGATAATAACCTGTCTGCTAATGTTTGTCGGCCGGGTGGGCCCTCTGGCATTTGCCATAGCTCTGGTTGAACGGCCGACGAAGAAAGACCAAGCTTCTCACGATATGGCGGTATGACTTATTGTAAAGTTATCGTAAGGAACATCAAGGAACCTACAGTTTATGCTCGTTTATTATAGAAAAAATTGGTTGGAGGGGATTCTAATTGGCCTAAATGTCTTGGCGTCGGCGGTGGTTGTGGCGACCTTCGTGATGCTGTTCGGCTTGGAGGAACCTTTGCTGCCGGCGAGGATCTTGTATTTGGTTCAGATACTGCTGCTTTTCGTGTTCATAGTCGGTAAGGTTGTTCGGTTGTTTAACGCGGTCTCAAAGGCCGAGTATCTGCGCGCCAACTGGTTTGAGATTCCGCTTCTGATCGCGCTGGCTGCGGCTGTTCTTGGAGCCGGGTCTTGGTTTGGCCAGACTCCGCCAACGACGGTACGGCATTTCGCGGTGGGGCTGTACCTCGTTCTGCAAGTGATAATCAGAGTGTGCAAGAGCGGCGTCCAACTTATTGCATCGGGCCGAAGTCCGTCTCGGACTTTGATTTTAACTTTCTTAGTGCTGATCATTACCGGCGCGGGTTTTCTGGTGCTGCCCAAAGCCGCGGTTGGGCAACGAATCAGTGTTGTCGACGCCTTGTTCACATCCACCAGCGCCGTGTGCGTCACGGGTCTGGTCGTAAAGGACACGGGAAGCGACTTCAGCTTCATGGGCCAACTGGTTATTCTCACGCTCATCCAGCTTGGCGGTTTGGGCATCGTGGTCTTTGGTGCCATATTTGCCGTGTTGCTGGGACAAGCGCTTAGTTTGCGCGGCTCGGTGGCGATGCAGGACCTGCTCAGCACGCAGACGGTAAGTCAGATAGGCAAGATGATGGCTTTTATTTTCTTCGGGACACTGCTGATCGAAGCCGCGGGTGCACTTGCCATGTTCGGGATGTGGGATGATGTGCCGAGCTGGACGGGCAGCATGCATGAGCAATGGTTCTGTAGCATCTTTCATTCCATCAGTGCCTTTTGCAATGCCGGCTTTAGTTTGTTCAATAAGAGTTTCATCGATTACCACCAAAGCTGGGCCATCTATGTGGTTGTCTGTCCGCTGATAGTCCTGGGAGGACTTGGTTTCAGCGTGCTCTACAACCTCGCAAATATCAGTACCGACCGGGTCAAGCGTTTCTTTAAAAGATCATTCAACAAGCAATACAGAATCTCGATGGAAGCGCCCAGGAGGATGCGCCTGCAGACCAAGATTGTGCTCAGTGTAAGCGCCTGCCTTATTACACTGGGTATGCTGGCCATACTTCTGTTTGATCATCGCACAGAGCAGGGCGGCAATCCTCAGACCGTTGGTGTTCTTGATGCGCTGTTTCAATCGATTACGGCCCGCACAGCCGGATTTAACACAGTCGATATTGCACAGCTATCGGCCTCGAGCAAACTTATCTTGATCCTATTGATGTTTGTCGGCGGTTCGCCGGGTTCTACAGCGGGTGGCATCAAGACGGTGACCTTGGCCGTGATCATCATGACCGTCATCGCAGCTCTGCGCAAGCGTCAAGAAGTTGAGATGTTCAGGCGGTCGGTTCGGGTTGTGGTGGTTGGCAGGGCTATTGCCGTGACGCTGCTGTTTGTGATCGTCTTGTTCGGTGCTGCTTTGGTGTTGAGCATTACCGAGGAGGCGAAGGACTTCACCATGTCGGATATCCTCTTTGAGACGAGTTCGGCTTTGGGCACCGTTGGGCTGACTACCGGTATCACCCCGTCTTTGACAACTGTAGGTAAATTGATTATCATTGCGGTGATGCTTATAGGCAGATTGGGGCCGCTGACCTTGCTTGCGGCATTGACATTCAATTTGAAGCCGGTTCAATACAGTTACCCGGAAGAGCCGATAATCGTCGGCTAAGCGCTCACCGGAGATCGCATGATGCAGGTAACGAGGGGTGACCGGCAACGCGCTGTGAGCAGGGGACGGGAGTAAAGGTTATGAAGCAGTTTGCGGTAATAGGGTTGGGCCGCTTTGGTCAGAAGTTGGCCATCGCGCTGGCGATGAGCGGAGCCGAAGTCATTGCCATCGACAAGAACAGAGACGAGATAGAGTTGATTCGCGATCAGGTGAGTCACGCCGTGCGACTCGACAGCACCGATGAAGAGGCTCTGAAGGCACAGGGCGTGGATAAAGTGGACGTGGCCATTATCGGCATGGGTCAGGAAGCCTTCGAGGCCGCGATTCTGACCGTCGTGAATCTGCGACAGATGGGCGTCAAACAGATCTATGCCAGGGCCGAAAGCCTGGTCGCAGGGGAAGTCCTGTCCAAAGTCGGTGCTACCGACGTCATCTATCCGGAAATAGAATCTGCCCAGAGGTGGGCGTACAAACTCATCGCGCCGCAAATCGGAGAAAAGATCGATTTCGCTCCCGGCTACAGCTTGGCCCGCATCAAGGCGCCGCTTAGCTTCGAGGGTAAGACCGTCATGGATTTGCAGCTCCGGCAGAAATACAGTGTCAACCTGGTTGCCATTAAGCGCGGTGACAGCAACAAGGTCAAAAAGAGCGAAAAGAGCGGCCTGATGACCGTGCCTTTGCCCAATACCGTGATTCACGCCGATGACATCTTGATGGTAGCCGGCTCCGACGCCGACCTGGCACAACTACCACAAGAGTAAAAACATCACCATGTCATTCCTGCGCAAGCAGGAATCAAGCTTAAATGGCTTGGTTTGACCTGAAAGGTCAAATTTTATGCCGAAGAGAAAAGTACATTTCATAGGTTTCTTAGCGAATGTTGGCGAATCTATCCCGAAAGTAAGGTTAAAGGATAACTTCGAGGTAAAAAAGCTCACAAGGCAAGAAGTAATGCCGTTTCTTCAAAGAATTGATTTCCAGTGCAAAGTTGATAGAAGAGCCAACATAAGGGAAAAACAAGGAAATCAAGCGCGAGGATGTGCTAAAACTACGGGATTATGTGAGGAAGGCAATTAAAGAAATAGATGCGATAGGTAAGGGTAAAGACGAGGTTTTAGAAACCTTGAATACTTGTGGGTTTGGGCAGAGGCCGTGGCGAGGTCGGTGTTAACTGGATTCCCGCTTTCGCGGGAACGACAAACGCCACAGGGAACGACGAACTCGTATCAGGCCTTTCGATATTTTCGAAGCATATCGAGCAGGTTTTGCATGTCTTCAGGAAGATGCGCTTCGAATTTCATCGTTTCAGAGGTTGCGGGGTGCTTGAATTCGAGCGTTGCGGCGTGGAGTGCGCAGCGGTTTATAACGGGGTCCTGCGGGGCGGGGTCGGCATCCTGGAGCTGCCACGGATAGATGATTTTGCCGCCATACATGTCGTCGGCAACGATGGGGTGCTTCATATACGATAGATGAACCCGTATCTGATGGGTTCGCCCGGTCCTGGGGGTAAGTCTGAGCAAAGAAAAGCCGCGGAAGGACTCAACGACTTCGTAAAAAGTGACTGCCTCCTTGCCGACCTCCGGCCTGATTGTATATTTCTCCCTGATCCGCGGGTGGATGCCCAGCGGTGCGTTAATCCGGTCCGCATCCAGATCGGGAGTGCCGTGGACAACAGCAAGATACGTTTTCTTGACCTGGCGGCGTTCAAACTGCTTGGCCACTTTCCATTGTGCAGGGTCATTCTTGGTCACCACCATAACTCCGGTCGTGTCCCTGTCCAGACGGTGCACAATACCGGGACGGAAGTCGCCTAAGCCGCTGGACAGCTTCTCTGAATAGAAGGCAAGGGCGTTCACGAGCGTGCCGCGCGTATTTCCGCGGGCCGGGTGAACAATCATGCCGGCCGGCTTGTTCAGAATAATTAGATCTGCGTCTTCGTAGATGATGTCCAGTGGTATGTCCTCAGGCGGAATCTGCTTGCTCGGCGGTTCCGGTACACGCAAGTCGATTTTATCCCCTGTGCTCAGCTTAAAGCTGGGCTTGACGATTTTGTCGTTGACTTTGACCTTGCCCTCGTTGATTGCGTTTTGGATAAACCGACGACTGAGGTTTCGAAATCGGCCATGCAGATATTTATCGATTCGCCGTTCTTTGATGGTGTGTCCCACGTACAGAGTCAGTGGTTTATCGTTGGTATCCGGCGACCAAGCCATTTTGGATCAGCAAATCAGGAACCGGGCTGGTTCGTCTCGGTCACGTCAGGGACATCATTCGGCGTGGGAGGCGGCACGTTGAGTTCAGGTCCTTGAAGTGGCGCACTGGGTATTGGCGGCAGCGTATCGGCTGGCAGAATTGTCTCGATGGGAAGATTAGCTTCGACCGGCATATTCGGCTCGCCCGGCGCTGTTCCGGCTGTGGGTTGAGATGCAACAGGAGGTTCCGGCTTCGGCGACGGTCGAAAGACGACCTTTGTTTTGTAGTCTTCCACCGTTTGGAGACGATTCTGTGCTGCGGTTTTTGCGGCGGTGCCTTCGAGCGCGGGGTCCGTGGCTACCTCTTGATATATTTGGCGGGCTTCGTCGAAGTTGCCCAGCTCTTCCTCGCACAACCCCAGGCCGAACTTGGCCATAGCCTGAAGCGACGGATTGCCGGAGGCTTTCTCCAGTGCCTCGGCATAACTGGCCTTGGCCTGATTTACTTGGGAGAGCAGCTCTTGCTGGCCGACGGTCTCGAGGCGGTAATGCAGTTCCGTCCGCAGCGCTTGCGCTCGTTTGATAAGCGCTAAGGCAGCCATCTGGTCGTCACTGACATTCTGCGCAAAGGTTTTGAGTTCCTCAGCAGGCTGCAAGAGCACGAATGACAGGTCTCTGCCTTGGGAATGTCCCTGCAATATCTGCATTTGGCTCGCGGAGACACTGTTCATGAGGCTTGTCAGCCGGAGCTGTTCTCGCAGGGATGCTCTTCTGTTGTACGTGCGCCAGAAATATACCGCTGCTGCGGCGATGAGAACGACCAATACCACAAGTATGGTGTTGCGGTTCTCTTTGGCCCACTGAGGCAGGTTGGTTATCCACTCAGCTAATTCATTTGTCTTTAACTCGTGCCGATGGTCGGATTTCATTTCTTGCTCCACCGTCAACTATATTATCGGTCGCAACCTGTCAGAGACACGATTCGCGTTACGCTGCTACTATACCAATATTTGTTTTGTCTTGCAATACGAGTATTTCGTGTGTAAAATTCTGCGTTTCAACGAATTGAAGGGGCATTGATATTGGGGATAACAACTCCAGACAAGAAAACACAAAGGACACAAGAAAGCATTTTTTCTCTTTTGCTTGTAGGCTCATGTCTTGCGGTCCTTACGGCGCATTGCGTTTGTTTAGCCTCCGGCCAAACAGACAAACAGGGCTTGCCTGCGAATTCCGACTCCTGCAAGGGCGGCAAAGAAGGCTTCTGGGATCCGAACAAATATATTGCCGTCGAGGAAATAAAGTCCGGGATGCAGGGGTATTGCCTTACCTGTATGGAAGGCACCACGGTGGAGAAATTCGACCTGCAGGTTTTAAGTGTTGTCCCTGATTTTGAGCCGGGTAGGGCTACTATCCTGGTGCAATTGACCGGTGATCGCTTTCTGCACACGGGTCCTGTTGCCGGTTGCAGCGGGTCGCCCGTCTATGTCGATGGTCGGCTGGCAGGGGCGCTCGCTGGTGCCTGGACGTTTAGCAAGGACCCGTTTTTCACGGTGACGCCGATAGAGGAAATGCTCAAGGTTGGTCAAGATGGATACGGTCGGCAGCGGGACCGCCGGCAGGTGTACGGTTTTGATTACACCAAGCCGGTCGATTTTTCGGTTATAGACGGTCGTATTCGTCAGAGTCTGTCCGAGAAAAGGCACAGGGGTGTCAATGCCGGGTCCTTACCCGGTCTATTGGTTTCATGCAATTTGCCGAGCCGGGTGTGTCAACAGCTCGATGCGTTGGCCGAGCCTTTCGGGCTTATGGTTGCTGCCGGGGGCGGCGGGAAAACGCAGGAAGGGCAAAAGGTACGATTGGAACCAGGTTCTTGCCTGGCCGTGCCTTGGGTCACCGGTGACATAGCAATGACTGTGCTTGGAACCGTTACGGAAGTTGCTGGTGACAAAGTCTACGGTTTCGGACACGGGTATCTCGGTTACGGTGCGGTTGAGCTGCCGATGGCTACGGGCCAAGTGCATGCCGTGGTATCGAGTGTGTATCGGTCCTTTAAGGTGGGCAGCGCGTTGGAGACCGTAGGTGCACTGACTGTGGATCAGTCAACAGCAGTGGTGGGAACGATCGGGGCAAAAGCGCCGATGATACCCCTGACCGTTCGAGTGCAGCGCTACAACGATTCCGAGGTCCGGCAGTACGATTGTCGGATTGTGAACAATGAGCTACTGACGCCGGTGGGAGTGAATATGGTTCTTCTTGGAGCCGCGTCAGTTCATGGGGACTTGCCGCCGGAGCACACCGTCAAATATGACATGGCTCTGGAGATGGATAACCATCCATCTGTCAGTTGTGAGAATGTTTCTACAGGTCGCGGCCTAACGGACGTGATCTTAGACGGCGTCAGCTCCATTGCCATGCTGATAGACAATCCGTACGAAAAAATAGATATTACGTCAATGGAATTCGCCATAAGCATAGAGCCTCGAAGCAGCCTCTCGCATATATGGTCGGTGGAAGTATCCGATTCACGGGTCGAGCCGGGCCAAAAGATCGATGTGGAAGTAGTCGTAGAATCCTACCTCGCGGAGAAGAAGAAGTATCGATTCAGTGTAGCAATACCGAAGCAATTGACGCAAGGCAAGTATGAGTTGGTGGTGTGCGGCTCGTATGGTTACGAGCAGTTCCTTCGCAAAACCGTACCGTATCGGTTTGTGGCTCAGGACATGCAGGATTTGATAGAGGCCCTGAACGATCTTTTGCAGATTAAGCGGGACAGATTGTACTGCCTTTTGATCTTGCCTCCCGGCGGTATTGAGGTGGAAAAAGCCGGTCTTCCTGACCTGCCGGCCACGAAAGCGCTTGTGCTGCAAAGCAGTACACGGACACTCAACACGCGCCTTCATCCGCAGTGGCTTGAAGAAAGTCAACAAATTGGCAGCGTAGTCGTCGATCGGGAGACTATGCATATACAGGTGGAGCCTTAGAGTCATAAAGGGTTGCTATGAAAGAGAAGTTTCACATACGTTCGCGCCTTTTTCACAGAAAAGCTTTTGCAGCGTTGGTTTGTTTGTTGTGGTTTTTGCCGGCGAGCTTGACTTGGGCTGTGACCAGTAAGATTACGCGACACTCCAGTAGTGCAGAGCTACTAAAGGGCGAGACCGAGGATGTTGTGGTTAGCTCGCGAGGAACGATCAACCTTGGGCGTTCCGCTAAGGTCCTGGTCAAAGAGTTTGAAGATGTTTGGTCTGTGAACAGCATCGTGGAGACTGAAGGAACTGTGTACATCGGTACCAGCCCCAACGGAGCCATCTACAAATACAAGCAGAACAAGCTAACGAAGATCTATCCGTTGACCCCCCCCAAAAAGCCGGGAAAATCGCAGAAAAAGGGCTCGCATGACAATGGTGAGTCCGATGTTGAGGCCGAAGATTATTTGTCGAATGAGCACATTTTTGCAATGGCCTTGGATGTCGAGGGCAAGCTCTTGGCGGGGATCAGCGGTGAGACATGCAGATTGTGCCGGTTTCAGGCGGGCGATGTAGAAACGGTGTTCGAGCCGAATGATGCGAAATATATCTTTGCTATACTGACCGACGAGGCGGGGAATATCTATTTGGGTACGGGACCGGAAGGTAAGGTCTATCAGCTCGATCCGTCCGGCGCCGACGCGAAGCTTGTGTACGACTGCCTGGACAAGAATATCCTTGCGTTGACCATTTCACAGGACAGCTTGCTGTACGCCGGCAGTGACGGCAGAGGGTTGATATATAAGATAGACCCGCGGGCACAGACGGCGACGGTGTTGTATGACTGCGATGAGCCTGAAGTGACATCGCTGTTACTTGAACAAGGCCCGGACTCAGAAGAACCTGATTTGTATGCGCTGGCTACGTCGGCGAAGATCGTCCAGTCTGAGTCCAAGTTTACCGAGCAGATGCCGGCGGCGGGCCGGCCGGAGGTGCCCTCGAAAGAATCAGAACAGACGAATGAAGGTGGGCGAAGCCTGAAAATCGCAAATACAGAAAGGGAGAATAACGGGGATGACGCGAGCGGACAAGCCCGCAGCCGAAAGCCGGCCAAGCCTCGTAAGGCAAGCCACATATACAGGATAAGCAAGAAAGGATTTGTCACTGACCTGTTCAGCGAGACTGCGATTTTCTTCTGCCTGGCACAAGAGGGAAGAAAATTGCTGCTGGGCACCGGAAATGAGGGCCGGCTTTTTTCCGTCGATCCGGTCTCCGAGCGGGAAGCTATCATTTATGAGGACGAGCAGGCGTCACAAGTAACGGCGGTCGCGGTGTCCGGTACGAGTGTGTATGCGGGGACTGCCAACCCGGCCAAATTGATAAAGCTGGATAGTACGTTCGCTCGCGAAGGAACGTACATTTCCGACCTTATTGATGCCGGTCAACCGGCGAAGTGGGGCAAGCTGCAAATTGAAGCGGACGTCCCCCAAGGGTGCAAAGTGTTGGTGGCTTCTCGTAGCGGAAATGTCAAGGATGTGAACGACCCAACCTTTTCGGATTGGACGGAGCCGGTGGAAGTGACAGAGCCGATACAATTGCGCTGCCCTTTAGGTCGGTTTTGTCAGTACAAGATTGTATTGCAAACCGAAAACGGGCACAGGAGCCCGGTCATCCGGGAGATTGCTGTTGCCAGCACTGTGCCGAACTTGGCGCCAAAGGTCGAATCGGTGAGCGTTGGCAGAATGGAGTCGGCGAGCAAGACCGGCATGTTCAAAATCGAGTACAAGGCCGAGGATGCCAACGAGGATAAGCTCGTCTACAAGCTCTATTTCAGGAAGGTCGGCCGGACGAATTGGATTGAGTTGGAAGACGAAACAGAAGCGGATGATTATGAGTGGGACGGTAAGACCGTTGAAGACGGCAGATACGAAGTCAAAGTCGTCGCCGGCGATGAGAGGAGCAATACACCCGGGACCAAGTTGAGCGGAAGCAGGATAAGCGATCCTGTAGTTGTCGACAATACCGGCCCGGTTATTAAGAATATTGAGAAACGGGCCCGCTACAAGAACGGCGAGAAAATGATTACTCTCAAGCTACAGGTTTTCGATGAGCTTAGTGCGATAGGCCAGTTAGACTATACGATTGACAGTAATTCCCAGTGGCGAGGTGCCATCCCCGACGATTTGGTCTATGATACGATGGATGAGAATTTCACCCTCGTCGTTCAAGAGTTGAAGCCCGGCGAGCATGTGTTGGCCGTCAGAGTGAAAGATGACGTCGGCAATGCGACGTATCAGACGTTGGAGTTCACCTTTTAGCTTGTATTGTCCTTGCTTTGTATTACCTGTAAGTGGACGCGATACCAGCCGTGCGCTATATTGAATTCCAGCAGATCTCCGAGGCCGTAGAATCGCTTTGCATACAGGCCGGTTACCGCTTGCCGCAGGATGTATTCGCTGCGCTTGAAAAAGCAGCCCGGAGCGAATGCAACCCTCGTGCTGCAAAGATACTGACCGCGCTCGTGGAAAACGCCCGCATCGCAGCGAAGGAAAAAATACCGCTTTGCCAGGATACGGGTCTGGCGGTAGTTTTTGTGGAACAGGGCGCCCGGGTTGTCATAAAACCTGGGGCCGGCACGACAGAGGTGACGTTGTTTGATGCTATCAATGCCGGTGTCAGCGCGGGGTATGAAAAAGGATACCTTAGAAAGAGCGTGGTGGCCGACCCTCTGAATCGGCGCAAGAACACAGGCTCGAATACCCCCGCTATTATTCATCACACTATCGTGTCGGGTGATAGAATAAAACTAACCGTCATGGCCAAGGGTGGCGGCTGCGAGAACAGAAGCCAATTTCACATGTTTAGACCGACTGCCGACAGAAGCGATGTCATCGACTGGATTGTCGATGTTGTTCGCACCGCCGGTGCTGATGCCTGCCCTCCGTTCGTTGTTGGAGTGGGCATCGGGGGCAACTTTGAGCTGAGTTGTTTACTGAGCAAGAAGGCGTTGCTTCGGAATTTAAATGAGCCAAACAGCGATCCGTTCTACGCCAAGCTTGAGGCGGATTTGCTGTCTGCGATTAACGCGCTTGGCCTGGGACCGCAGGGCCTGGGCGGTGACACAACGGCCTTGGCGGTTTCAGTAGAGACCGCCCCCTGCCATATCGCATCGCTGCCGGTTGCAGTAAATATCGAGTGTCACAGCCACCGGCATAAAACAGCGATTATCTAAACTTTGGCCGTATTGCTGCCAATCCTGGCATAGTTGACATGTTGGCGGCTAAGTGACCGGCGATCCGGATTTCAGGGTACATCATACCCTATCGAACCCCACACCGCCCTGGTGACCCCTATTAAATCCGGGTTGTTTTCTTGAACGCATTCCGGATAGGATCTTGCCTCAGGAGTATTCGCTTCATAGCACTTTATGGCCAGCTCAATCGTGCGCTGGTCTTTCCACTTCCAATACTCGACATGACTATCGGCAAAGGAAAAGACATTCCCATACCCATGTCTTATGGGAGTTGCATTCCACCACTGCGGCTGGCTCCAATTCACCATCCAGCATGCATCCCAATCACGAATAAAATCATCTAAGAAAGTAATTCTCGTTGCCTGATTCCTAACTTCTGTTATTCGCTTGATGATTTTCGCGCCGTCAGAAGCAAAACCATTCATGGCATGGGTCAGACTGTATGTGCGTAATTCATTCTTTTTGGCGACCGGGCAGCGGAAGATCTTTGTGGTTTTCAAATACGGATACAAGGTCCCCCCTCTAAGTGCTTCCAAGTGGAGAGCCTCGGGGGCTTCTTCGGGATTGGTATAATAGCCTGGTATGTCCTGAATCCAGCCGTCGCTGTCCGTATACGCCTTGGGCAACTTGCCCTCAAAATCATCGCAGTACATTATCCAGGCGGTGGTCAGACTTTTGACGTTATTGAGACAAACGGCACGCTTGCCCTGTTCTCTGGCCCGGTGTAAGGCCGGCATCAATACCGCCATCAGGATTGCGATAATGGCGATGACTACCAGAAGCTCTATGAGTGTGAATCCTTCTCGGCGGCATGGCTCTTTTTGAGTGTGTCCGATCATGGATTGTTTGCTGTGGCTTTTCATCGAGTGATCTGGCTTCGATAGGGCGAGACCGGGATTTGCTTTGTTCTGTCTTTACGGCATTTTCGCTTAAGTCCGGTCCGTTCTGCCCTTACGCTTTATCATACTGTAAGGCGGTGTTACCGATAAGGCTCTCTATGTGGCCAGCCGTATTTCTCAAATTCGCCGAATTCCGCCTCTGACCGATCGCCGCCCTTACCCAGGCCCGAGCGCACCTCGTCGACGTGCCCATCCACGAATACTACGTTGCACTCACCGCCATTGAGGTCTCCCGTCGGACGGCTATGGAAAGTGGCAAACCAGTCTCGGCCGTCCGGGCACAAGGCATTGTCATTGAGGACCCAGTTACAGCCGGGCCTGGTCCACATGTTCTCCTCGGCAAAGAAAAAGACTTGGTCATGACTTCTCGATATCTCGCCTAATATGTACACCCCGCCAAGCCCCCTGGAATTTTGGGCGGCCGAGCCGTGTGGGTCCCCTTGTTTGGAGCCTAAGTAGGCATTCATACTATAGCTGTAGTAAGGAACAACCGGTATGGAAGGATCGTGATTGGGATGCCTTTCGCCCTCGGATTTGGCAAGGACTTTGAATGACGGGCACAGATGGACCTTCTCCGCCGGCAGGTAAGGCCAAAACGGTCCGTCGGCCGGATAGCGCGGATCATGCCATCGGCAGTAGCGTTGGTATCCGCCTACCGGCTGCTCTGTCTTGACCAGGGACGTCCATGCGTATGGATAGCGGCTGTCAAAATCGTCCAAGTAAATATTCTGTGCAATGCCGTATTGACGCAGGTTGGCCCTGCAGCGTATATCTTGCGCCTGTTCCTTGGCTTTTTGAAGAGCGGGCATCAGTATCGCCATCAGTACCGCGATAACGGCGATCACCACTAAGAGTTCAATGAGTGTAAACCCTGGGTGACGGATTGACCCCTTATTATCTTTCTTGGCCATGATTAATCTCCCTGCTCATTTTGTTCGTAGCGACTCTGTTTTCCCTCTCAAGCGGTTTTTTTAGTGGTCCTTAAAGTGTGCCATCCATTCCGGCCAGACGGGAGGTGAGGCATGAATATCGAATCTCTTGCTCCACTTCAAGCGCCACAGTTCCTTGAGCCAGATTTTTCTCACGCTGTAATCCAGAAAGACGCCGTTTATTGCCTGTTGATGCCGGTCGATGCAGAAGCGCTGCATCGAGTCCACATCGTTCGGCCAGCGCTCGCCATCGAAGCTTGGCGGCGTATCGGTATGGTCCGGCCAGCCGCACCAGAACCAGCAGTCCAAAAACAACGGAATCTCGGATCCGCCGCTGACGTTAGGAGTTTTCCAGAAGGCTGCGGCCGGCTTTCCATACAATGTGGTGTCTGCACACACATACACCCAGCCGTTTATGCCGTAGCTGCCGAAATCGCCTTCCGCTCGACCGGAGACAGGCAGGGTCTTCCCCCACGCCGTGAATTTGTCGCCTCCCACCTCCAACGTGGCGCTGGCGCCGTTGGGAGCGGCCAACTTTACGGCCATGGGGCAAAGCCGAAACTTCGGCTCGCTACTATAATAGCCCCGCACAGAGTCCATCCAACGGCCCGAGTCGCTCTCTCGCCGGGGGAAATGGCCGTCGTTATCGTCCGTATACATGGCAAAGACGATTCCCCACTGTTTCAGGTTTGACTGACAGGCTACCGCCTTGGCCTGTTTGCGGACTCGTGCCAGTGCGGGCATCAGGATGGACATCAGCAGGGCAATAATGGCAATCACCACGAGAAGTTCGATTAATGTGAACCCCTTTGATGTTTTCATCTCTGTTCTTTCTCGGTTAGAAACCAAGAACGTATCAAGAAAAAGGCCAGCCCCCGTGAACTGGCCCTGTGTATGCGGTTACTACTCGTGCTGATAGGGCATCGCAGATATATATCCTATCTTCTTGCGTCCGGACCCCACACAGCTAATTGGGTCTTGCGGATATCCTCATTGCCCGGCTGTTGTTCAAATCCAGCCTGTCCTCGTTCGAGCGCCCGGTAGCCGGCCTCGATGGTACGCGGATCTCTCCACTTCCAGTGATCGGCATGGCCGTCTGCGTAAGAGAAGGTCGTCCCGTCGCCGTGTCGTATTGGCGGAGGGTCCCACCATTGATCTGTCGTGGTATACGTGGTCCAGCCGCCCATGTGAGCGGGACTGGCCCCGCCATCATCAAGGAACACGAACCTGTAGGCCGCATCTTTGATTTCCAGCCTTCTTTTGAGCATCGTCGCACCCATGTTGTCCCAGTTCTTGCAGTTCATGGAATCGACCACGGCGTACGTGCGCAGTATTTCTCGTTCCGTCTGATTACGGTACACGGCCTTGTGGGCGGTCGGGCACTTGTAGACGCTAAGATCCTGGGTATAGGGAAACAGAGCTCCGGTTTCAATAGCGGTTCTTTTTGTGTCGAGTGAAGCGCCTGTTTCCCAATCTCTCCAGACCCATGGAGTCTCATTATAGTGAGACTTATTAAACGGCAGACTTGCGTTGTTGTACATGCCGGTGTACTCGTACGTATCCCCGCAGACGATCTTGTCATCGTTGTCGTCGGCATAGACAGTCCATGCAAGCGTCAACTGCTTGAGGTTATTCAGGCAGACCGCCCGTTTGCCTTGCTCGCGAGCCCGCTGCAGGGCCGGCATCAATATCGCCATCAGTACGGCGATAATGGCAATTACAACCAGAAGTTCTATTAACGTAAATGCCTTCTTCCGGTACATCGAGGAACCTCACTATTTTCATGCCGTTGTTCGTCAACGGGTAAACGGCCTGTTTCTGCAAATCAAGCAGTCTCTCTTATCAATACTCTTTGAAGTCTCTCAGCCAGTCTGGCCAGCTACTCGGCTGTACACCCCCCGCCATGGTCCAAGGGCCGGCCGTGTTGAATTGACGATGCCATTTCAACGTCCACAATTCTTTTAGGCCGACCTTTCGGGCGGAGAAGTCAATGAATGCGCAGTTGAGAAATCCATCGTGGCGGTTAATGCAACAGCGAGCCATGTGGTTCATGCTGGTCCAGGCCGCAAACTCATATTCGGCCGGGGCGTCCGTTTGCAACGGCCAAAGGTCGAATCGTAAAGCCTCGATGAACAATGGTATCCTATCGCCGCCGCTGACCCGCGTCGTCCGCCAGTTATCAGCGGTCCTTCGTCCGCCTTCGAACGTGGTTCCGGGGTCGGTGCTTAGAACATAGCCATTTATTCCGTAGCTGCCAGCGATGCCGTCCGCGCAGAGAGTGCCGTGATCCGCCCGCGTATAGATACCCCAGGCGTTGAAGATATTAAACGTTTCTATCTGTCGGCCATTCTCATCGCGTATAGGTTCTTTTGCCGATGGGCAGAACCATAACGGATTCAACTTGTAGCTCTGGATGCGCGGCTCAAGCTGGGCTATCCACCAGAACCCTTCGTCGGTTTCACCGCTTGGGAACTGCCCTTCGTTGTCTTCCGCATACATGGCAAACGTAAGGTTCCACTGCCTGAGGTTCGCCAGGCATGACACGACTTTGGCCTGCTTTCTTACCCGCTGAAGGGCTGGCATCAGTATCGACATGAGCACGGCGATAATCGCAATTACGACCAGTAGTTCAATTAACGTAAAACCTCCGATTCTATTGTTCATAAGCCCACACACCTGTATATCATCGGTAGTCTACACGGTTAAGGATGCGCCATCGCCCCTCTCTGTTCGTGCTATTCTACCATATCTTGCCTATTTTACACCAAACAGCATTATAACGTAAATTTAACTCCCCCGCAACATCAAAATGAGTCCTGGATTTAAGCGGCGGGACACCCACGCTCCACGGCGGCGAGTCTTCTGGGGGCACGGTCACGCGGGGCCGGACAGACGGCCTTGAGACCGGCCAAAGCCACAGAGGGATGCGTTTGCAAGGGCGACGTAATCTTCGGGCGTTAATTGCTCAGGCCGTCGTGCAGGATCGACGGAACTGTGCGCAAATACGCTGCGCCAGTCGTGGATTTCTCCGAGCTTGCCTTGGGCGAATTTTGTACAGGTCTTCAGCATTTTGCGACGATGGCCTATGAAGAGGTTTACCACTTCCTGGAATGCACGGTAACTTCGGATTCTCTCGCGTTTTTTCCGCTGGTGAACGTAACTGACCATAGCTGAGTCAACCCGCGGTTGCGGCCAAAAGACCATGGGCTTCAAGACGCGTGTCGTTTTCACGTCGCCCGTTGCCTTCAGGAAGATAGTCAAAGTACCGTAGGCGCTGCTGCCCGCTTCTGCCGTCATTCTCTCGGCGACCTGTTTTTGAACGGTAACATACATGCCATCGGCAATTGCGGGGCCGGTGACCAAGTTCAGCATCACCGGCGAGGCTACGTTGTACGGCAGATTTGAAACCAACAGGAATCTGCCGGGGGCCTTTTTCCGGGCACATCTGATCGCCCGCAGCACAGTTCTGCTTAAGGTCGTTTTGTTCTCAAGGATATCGGTGCTGATAACTTCGATATTATCGGCCGTTGCGGCCTGTTCTCTGGCGATCTCTGCCAGAATCGGATCCGCTTCGACAGCGATCACCTTGCCGGCGTATCGTGATAGCCCCTCGGTCAGCGATCCTGTCCCGCAGCCCACTTCAAGCACAGTATCACTACTTTGTATGTTTGCACTGCTTATGAGCAGCCGCATCAAATTCAGGTCAATGAGGAAATGCTGCCCGAGTCGTTTGTTCGGAGAAACGCCTGCAGATGCGAGCAATCGCTGGATTTGCTGCTTGGTTTGCATGGTCGATGGGTATCCAGCCGTCCGGAGGACAGGTGATATTATCTGTTGGCTGCGCTGGCAAGTTGATAGGCCCTTTTCGTCGCAGCCATGTGCAGTGCGGTTCTAATCGCAGCTTTTGTCCCCGCCGGATTGGCGATGTTCTTGCCCACGAGGTCAAAGGCCGTTCCGTGAGCGGGCGATGTCCTGATTATGGGTATCCCTATGGTGATGTTCACTGCGTTTTCGAAATCCAGCAGCTTGACCGGGATCATTCCCTGGTCGTGATACATAGCAACCACCCCGTCGAACTCGCCGCGGCTGGCTCGCAAAAACAGCGTGTCGGCTGGGAACGGACCGAGACAGTTTATGCCCTGTTCCTGCGCCAACAAGATGGCGGGCGATATGATGCGCTGTTCCTCATCACCGAACTGCCCATTTTCGCCGGCGTGCGGGTTCAGTGCGGCGACACCGATCTTGGGGTTGTCCAGACAGAAGTATTCTTTCAATGCGGCATTCAGCAGGTCTATCGGCTCGAATACGCGGCCGATCGTAAATTTGTGGCGCACGTCAAAGAGCGACTCGTGGATCGTGGCTAGCGCCAGTTTTAGTGGTCCGCTGACAAACATCATGGCCTTGCGCGGGGCCTTGCACCGCTGAGCAAACATCTCTGTGTGACCCGGCCAGGATGCTGCGGCCAGTTTCCAACTGGTCTTGCTAATCGGGCCCGTTACGACCGCGTCTATGATGCCTGCTCGGGCTGCTTCGATAGCATCGAGACAAAACCGTATGGACGCTTCGCCGGCGGCTCTGCTGGGGCCTTTGATCCAGGGCGGAACGGAGTACTCGTCGTAATCTGCAACCACCACCTTGCACGGATAGTCTCGCTTAATCTTTTCGTGTTGGTGCCTGCCCCAGAATGGTTCGATCTCGGCCCTGTCAGCGGCGTAATAGAGCTGCTCGTTCATTCCAAAGACAATGTACTTTGCGGCCCGACGCACATCCGGGTCGGCCAGCGCCTTGACGATGACCTCCGGACCGATACCGGCAGCATCGCCCATGGTTATGCCCACAACGAACTGGTCGGATATTGAATTGTTGTTGCTGTTAGTCATCAAAGTTCAATCTTACTGCTGTTGAATGACACAATTCAAAAACCCAATTCTTGGAGTTTTTCTGCCGTTAGAGCCGGTTCTTGCGGCAGAATTCGTTTTAATTCTTTCTTTACTGCTTTTACGATGATATCCGTCTCAATGTTGACTACATCGCCAACTCTTGCTGTGCCCAGTGTTGTGTTCTGCAGCGTCTGGGGTACCACAGCGGCACTGAAGCTGCTTTCATCCATTTCTGCAACCGTCAGGCTTATCCCATCAACTGCCACGCAGCCCTTGATGATCATCTGACCAAGCAGTCGCGCACCAGTCATGAATTTTATATCGGCAAATCGACCCAGGCGTTTAATGGTTCCAATCGTTGCGGTGCCGTCGATATGGCCCTGGACAATATGCCCGCCGAAGCGGTCGGTGGCCTTCATGGCGCGTTCTATGTTGACTCTGGATGCGGGTCTTAGCCTGCCCAGAGCCGATTTTCTGAGCGTTTCGCCGCTGAGTTCAAAGGTTGCGAGCTTGCCGCTAAGTCCTGCTACGGTTAAGCAAGCGCCATTTACAGCTATGCTATCGCCGATTTCGCACTGTTTGGCTAGCGTGGCCAAATCGATGGTCAGGGCAAGTCCGCCGGCGCTCGGCCTGATGGACTTTACGGTACACAGTGTTTCTATAAGACCGGTAAACATAAAGGCCCTTCAAAATTGACCATTGATTACTTATTTTTGGTTAATTATAATTGATTTTAGCGTTAAGCTGGTGGTATAGCAACCGTGAAAGGCATAATCTATCAATTAAGGCTGGTCAGAGGATGAATACGTTTTGGCTGAAAGTAGCGGGAATCGTAATTATTGCCTTGGGCTTGATTATTTTGGTCAGGGGATTCTTGCCTTCTGAAAACGGTGGATCTGGCGAGACGGAGACCGAATCAAGGCCAAAAACCATTTACGAGCAGTGGGAAAAGGACGAGCAGGAGCTGGAGGCCGAGCCCCCTGCGCCGCCGGCAGCCACTACGCCGGTGCCCGGTCAGCAACAGCCGACTCAGCCGCGACAGCCTCATTTCAAGAAGCTCAGTATGGAACAGGAGGTCGAGGCACAGCGACAGTGGGAATGGGTGAAGAACCAGCGCAAGATGGGAAGACTACCGGTCATGGGATATAAGCAGATGGTCGATACCTGCCGCGAAATCATTCGCCGCTGGCCCCAGAGCGAATATGCGTTCAAAGCTAAGAGGGCACTCGCGGATTTGCCCGAACGATATCACAAGATGTATCATATTACGAAAGAGGAAACGGATATAAGCAGTTTCTATCAATAGTGAAGACCAAAGAAGGAACGTGTCAATGGGCACCAGTCTATTGCGGGCCAACATACCGGTCATTTCCCTGACTGCTGACTGTCTGCCGGAGGCGTGGGAAGAGGCGGTTCTGGCGGTCTGGGACAAGGGGCTGGAGATTCGTACACAGTACGATAAGCCTGAGGATCCGCCAAGCAAGGATGCCACGGTTGTGGTCACAGTCTCTAATCCTTTTAATGAGCCAAGGATTCACAAAAATTTTCCCGGTGGACCGGAGGAACTTGAGTCGTACCGGCAGGAGGTGGTAAGCGGCATTCACGATCACTGGATCGATCCGGCCGCCGGCAAGTGGACCTACACATATCACGAGCGACTGTTTGCGTACAGTCCCGTGGAAAACATACGGGACCGGGGCTCCCAAAAGCCTTTTCAAAGGGTGAATCAAATCCAGTATATTATCGACTGTTTGTCACGTGCCGGGCACAGCCGGCGAGCCCAGGCCGTGACCTGGATGCCGACTGCTGACCCGTGGACGGAGGATCCGCCTTGCCTGCAGAGAATATGGTGTCGGCTGGTGACGGATGAGCAGGGACAGCTTTGGCTAAACATGAATACCCACTGGCGAAGCAGGGACCTCTACAAGGCGTGGTTCATGAACGTCTATGCCCTTACCGACCTTCAGCGGTCAATTGCGCAGGCCATTTCACAGAGGATAGGCCAGGAGGTGTTTGTCGGCAGGTACGTGGACATAAGTGATTCGCTGCACATTTACGGCAGCTATTTTGCCGAGGTGGCGGCCGAGGTGGAGAAGATGCGAAGGGGCTCTTTCACAGAGCGTGCGTGGGAGAGCACCCATCCGGCTTTTGCACTGTGTACACAGCAAGCCAGGGAAAAGCTTTTCAAGGACCCAGATTGGTACGCAAAGGCTAAAGGCTAACGGGGTTTTTAATCTGCTACCGGAGATTGAGAGGGCACGTAATATGGCTTTAGTTGTTAACGGCAACACGATTGAGGAAACACAAATAAAGGAAGAAATGGAGCGTCTAAGACCTCGATACGAAGAGGTGTTTGCTGACTGGGACCCCGAAGAGCGGGAAGCCCAACTGCTTGAATGGTCCAAAGAAAACGTCGTTGAACGGGTTTTGCTTCATCAGGAAGTGAAAACTAATAGCGAGGCGGTTCCCGAAGCTGAGATCGAAGCCGTCCTGGCAAAATTGAAGGAACAGTACGAAGATAAAAAGCAGCTATACACGGACTTCAACGTCAACGATGAGGACAAGCTGAGAGAGGCCATCGATTTGCAAATGAGGGTGGAGCGAAAACTGAAGGACGTTTCCAGTAACGTATCCAAGCCCTCTCAAACGGATATCGAGGCATACTATGACCAGCACAAGGAGCGGTTTAAGTCCGGTGAGCAGCTCAGGGTCGCGCATATAGTGAAATATGTGAATTGGCAGACAGATGAAGCAACCGCATTGCAGACTATGACAAAGGCCAAAGATGAGCTAAATGACGGCGCGCCATTTGAGTTTGTGGTCGACAAATATACCGATTGCGCTGATAGCGGTGGTGATCTCGGCTACGTTGTGAAAGGCCAACTCGTGGAGGAATTTGAGGATGTAGTCTTCAATTTGGGCGTCGGGCAGGTAAGTGACATTTTTCGTACTCGCTTCGGGTTTCACATAGCAAAGGTCTACGACCGCAAACCACCGACGGTGCCCGCCCTCAAGGAAGTAGCCCAGCAGATAGTCCAGGAGCTCCAAGAGCAGATGCGGGAAAACGCCGTCAATGAGTTCATAGACCAGCTAAAGAGCAGGGCCAGCATCCAGGAAGTCTAAGAGCCGCTGTTTGGCCGCGAATTCCTGAGCTCGCTTTTATGACCGTGACAAGACAAGCCGGCCAATTATCGAGCAAAATCCTTGAGCGTCCGGAAAAGAAGTTGCCTCTACGGATTTGTCTCCTTGCCCGTTCTATATTAGACTTTACGTAGGGAAGGAGGTTGACCGGCCTATCATTCTTCGAGGATGGCTGCAGGGACCGAGAATAAGGCGACATGTGCGGATATGAATCGGATCCGCGGCTGTCGTTTTGCGTAATCTTTGCAGAGACCTGGTGGGGGGTTAATTAAGTTTCTTTCCGGGTTGGCCTCTGCGTGTTCGTGCGCAGAGGCTTTTTTTCCATACAGGCGTCGCCTTTGCTGTTGTGCCCCATGTTTTTTGTCCATCCGGACATTCAATCCAAATTCAAGAATACCTGCTTGCTTCTATATCACTTTGCCCGAAATTTCCGTTGACATACTATATGTGGAACTTAGAATGCTAAATGAACGACATGTTGTGTTGTATGTGTCAAAGAGCAGCAGTTTGCGAACGGTGAAGCGAGGCATTGGCAGCAAGGGAGGTAGAGCTGTGTTGTGAGATGTCCCTTTTGCAAGGAAGACAGGGATAAGGTCATTGATTCACGCTCAAGCGATTCCGGCAGAGTAATTCGGCGTCGACGGCAGTGCCTGGTATGCAGAAGAAGATTCACTACCTATGAAAAGACCGGCGAAAGCTTCAAGCTGTATGTGGTCAAGAAGGACAAATCTCGTGTCCCTTACGACCGAGACAGAATCATTGGCGGCTTGCAGAAAGCATGCTACAAGCGGCCTGTCTCTGCCGAGCAAATTCAGCAAATAGCGGATAAGATCGAAGAGGACATTTTTCGGAATTTCGATAAGGAGGTTTCATCAGCTTTTGTTGGCGAGCGGGTCATGAGGCACCTTCGTGCCGTTGACAAAGTCGCATACATTCGGTTTGCCAGCGTCTACCGTGAATTCAAAGATGCCGGTGAGCTGATCGAAGAGGTTACCCGGGTTATTCAACAAGCCGAACCTGTTGAGCAATTGAAACTTTTTGATGGGTAAACGCAAGAAAGTCGGAAGTATCGTAATGTCGGAAGTCACTGCCCATGTTGTTTGCTGCAACATGCCACACGGAGGTGATACAGGTAGATGAAAACGCAACTGAAAGTTCTCAAGGCGGACGGCACGTTCGAGGAATATCTTCATACAAAGGTCATGGGTACAATCAATAACGCTTTGGGCGCGATTGGCCAGGCAGACATATATTTGGCCGAGCAGCTTGCAGAGGTCGTGACATACTACCTCTACCATAGAAACAGCACGTACAAGGTCAGCAGCAATGAGGTTTTTTCCATAATCAAAGCAGTTCTGACGGCTACGGGCTACGAAGAAGCTGCAGTGGCGATAAGTGAGCACCGCTTCGAGCGCAGAATCAAGCGCTGCCGAATCGAAGTTGTCTCGGCGGATATTGACGAGCTGACGGATGCTGAACGGCTTTGCGGAGCTCAACTGTCAGTGGATAGAACTCCCTGGGATAAAACCAGAATCGTCAGGCATCTCGTGCGCAACTACGGCATCTGCCAACAAACGGCGCGGGCGATTGCCTCCATGGCTGAGGAGAGGATTTTCAATCTTGGCCTTCCGCTGATACCATCAGGTGTGGTGCGGCAATTGGTCCTCGGTGATGCGGCTGCCGTGCTGCGTGCAGAGAAGCAATTGCAGGCCGTGTGAAGATCGCTCGACCCGCTTGGTCTGTTCCTCATACCGTGCTGGCACTATCCTGTTCGCTGGTAACGTCTTTTATCAGTTGCTGCGTTCGGCTCAGAATTTTCTCGGCCGGTTCGTCCCGGCCGATGTCGAGCCAGTGGATATTGGTGAATGTTTTGAACCAGGTGCGCTGATTCTTTGCTAATCGGCGGGTGCGTTTCTTCATGAGTTCGGTTGCATCGTTGAGGCTTGTCTTGCCGCTTAGATAGTCGATGATTTCTGCATAGCCGATAGCACATCGGGCCTGCGGGCTTAGGGGCTTTTCTTCCCGTAGCAGTGACGTGACTTCATCGACCAGACCAGCGGCAATCATCTCTTTCACCCGGGCGTTAATTCTGGCGTTTTCTTCTGTTTTCGTCCTTCGCAAGCCAATTATCGTCCAGTCATGTGTCGTATTTTGTATTGCGTATTGGGCGTTGTGGGGGCTTTCGAGCGCGTCATTCCACTGTTGCTGAAAAACTGAAATTGGTTTTCCGGTAATCTCATAAACTTCCAAGGCCCGGATGATCCGCTTGGTATCGTTCTTGTGGATTCGGCCAGCCGCCTCCGGGTCGACTTGTTTTAGCTGGCGGTGGAGCTGTTCCAGGCCTTGCCCTTCTGCCCGCGCTCGCAACGCAGCCCGGATTTGCTTGTCGGCGCCCGGACCTTCAAATAGACCGTATAACAAGGCCTTTATGTACAGAGCGGTTCCTCCGACGCCGATAATAGGTTTATCACGGCCCCTTATTTGCTCTATCGCCTGCCCGGTGGCATCCAGAAACGCCTTCACGCTGAAAGACTCGCTTGGCTCAATCACGTCGATGAGATGATATCTGACGCGCCGGCGGGCCTGCTTGGGTGGCTTGGCCGTTCCAATGTCCATTCGTCGATACACCTTCATTGAGTCGACACTGATTATCTCAGCACCCATTTTTCGGGCCAAATCGAAGGCCAGCCGTCCCTTGCCGGAGGCGGTAACGCCCAGAATTAGGATCTTATCGGACTTCATAATTTGCTGTATGAATTCGCCTAAGACTAATATAATACAAGCGTTAGGCCGAATACGCAAAGGTCCGGGCCTGTAAGAATGTGCCAGCCGAAGATATCGATGATGGAAGCTATGGATTCAAATTTTACTGCGACTTTGCAAGACAGCGCAAGACTCGTGGATGAGACGTTGCAGAGGCTGCTGCCACGGTGTGGAGCCGCGAACAATGACTTAGGCAAGGCCATCACATATACTCTTACTGCTCCTGGAAAGAGGATCCGGTCCGTGCTCTTGCTTTGGTGCTGTAATTTGGTTGCCGGGCGGATAAATCGCAACGCCGAAATCGCTGCTGTCGCCATTGAGATGGTGCATACGTATTCGCTGATCCACGATGATCTTCCTGCTATGGACAACGATGATTTCCGCCGCGGGCAACCTACTTGTCACAAGGCTTTTGACGAAGCTACCGCCATACTTACGGGCGATGCACTCCTGACCCTCGCTTTTGAGGTGTTGGCCAAGGAGGTTGATGATCCCAGGATGGCCGTAAAGCTGATTCGTCAGTTGGCTGAGGCCGCGGGACCCTTGGGCATGATTGCGGGTCAGATGGCGGACCTGGAGGCCGAGGGAACCAACGCCACAGAAGAGCTTCTACGGCATATTCACACTAATAAGACGGCGAAAATGTTCCGCTGTGCCGCTGCGATGGGTGCTATTTGTGGCCATGCAAATGATCAACAATTCGACTGTCTGTGTGAATACGGCTTGAAGATTGGCTTGGGTTTTCAGGTAGCCGACGATATTCTCGATGTCAGTGCCTCAAGCCGGCAGTTAGGCAAGACAGCCGGTAAAGACGAAAAGGCAGGCAAAGCAACATATCCGGCCGTCGTAGGGATGGAGAAATCCAGACAATTGGCTGAGCAGCTTGCTCAGGAGGCGGTCATGATATTGGCGCCATTCGGTTCTGAGGCCGATTTTCTCCGAGAATTGGCAGGGGCCTTACTTGCCAGGAATAGATGATTTCAAACAACCGCTTGTAATTCTCCGCTCCTTCTTTTTTTGTTTTCCAAGATCACATTTCTTTACCTCGCATATCAGTACGAAAAGCCCGCATTGGGGCAAGACGCCGCAGTAGGCGCGATTCGAGTTCTGAGCCAAGTTGCGGCTGGCAGTACTGATATCCTCCCTTTCAGGCCGATCGAGCCGTTCCGTGTGAGCACTTCAATACGCTCATCACCGGGTTGATTTGGCTAAGGAGAAATCTGTATGCAGGCCGATAGAATACAATGGTTTAAGGGGCTCGAACTATGAAATGTATGAAGTATTTTGCCGGAACACTTTGGCTCGTTCTTGTGGGCTGGATTTGCCGCAATCCGCATGATGATACAACGATGCTCACAGATCGAACGAGAGAACGCGGAAACGTCGCGAAAAAGCTTCATTTACCCGTTCAAATTCGCCCCCCGCCTTCGTTGCAGTTCTGTGATACCACACGGACGTAATACATCTCTGAAAGAACCAAGGGGCCGTAAGCGCTGTGCTTAGGGCCTTCTTTTTTTGGGCCTCGGTTGTTACCATTTCGTCACGCGTGCTTGGGACGCTTCATCCGCTACCGAAGGTAGAAATGGCTTGCAGCAGCGCTGATTGCACTTTAGAATCTGGGTTTCAAGTCTCAAGAATAAGGAAGCGAGTATGTTGGCCAAGCTTCACAGCGTTACGCTCGAGGGTATCGAGGGTATTATCTGCGAGGTGGAAGTAGACGTCGCGCGGGGCGGTTTTGAGAGATCCATCATTGTCGGACTGCCTGATGCAGCGGTAAAGGAGAGTATCGAAAGGGTCAGAAGTGCTGTCGTCAACTCGGGTTACAAGTATCCCAAGACTCAATCGGTGATAAACTTGGCTCCCGCTGATGTCAAGAAGATAGGCCCTGCTTTCGATCTACCGATTGCTCTGGGTGTACTGGTTGGCCAGGGTGCTCTGGCACCTGCCTGCACCAAGGATCTGGTCGTAGTGGGGGAGCTGGCCCTGGATGGCAGGGTAAGGCCTGTCAACGGTGTGCTGAGTATGGCGATGACCGCGGCGGCAAATGGGTTTGGCCGGATCATGGTGCCTTTGGAGAATGTCCAGGAAGCGGCTGTGGTTCAGGACATTGAAGCGTTCGGCGTTGGGTCTTTAGCACAAGCCGTCGGCTTCTTTTCCGGCCAATTGCCTCTTGAAGCGACGGTCGTCGATGTAGAGCAGGTTTTTGGCAAGGCATCGCACTATGAAGTCGATTTTGCCGACGTGAAGGGCCAGGAGAGTGTGAAGCGGGCGCTAACGGTGGCGGCGGCCGGCGCGCACAATATCATGATGATTGGGCCGCCCGGAGCAGGAAAAACGATGCTGGCCCAGCGATTGGCGACGGTTCTGCCGCCTTTGAGTTTGCAGGAGTCGCTGGAGACAACGCGTGTTTACTCATCCGTGGGTCTATTGGGGAGAAATAAGGCGTTGCTGGCAACGCGGCCCGTCCGCATGCCGCATCATTCGGCCAGCGGTCCTGCGTTGGTCGGAGGGGGAACAGCCCCCCGGCCGGGCGAGCTGTCTCTGGCACATTTTGGGATACTGTTTCTCGACGAGTTTGTTGAATTTCCTCGGCACGTTCTTGAAATGATCCGTCAGCCGTTGGAGGATGGTTTCATCACGGTTTCACGAGCGAAAGGCACCATTCGCTTTCCTGCCCGGTTTATGCTCGTTGCCGCTATGAATCCCTGCCCGTGTGGATATTTCGGTTCCGATGCAAGAAGATGCAAGTGTACGCCGGGCCAGATAGAACGGTATCTATCGAAGATATCCGGACCCTTGGTTGACAGAATTGATATTCACATCGATGTACCCGCTGTAACCTTTAGCAGACTGCGGTCGAGGTCAACTCAACTGAACTCAGGTACTATGAGGCGGGAGGTCATCGAAGCCAGGCAGATACAGGCGAAGCGTTTTGACAAAGCAAACACCATGACCAACGCGCGAATGAGTCACAAGCAAATTGAGCAGTATTGCAGGCTTGATTCCGCTGGCGAACTGATGCTCAGGCAGGCGATGACCGAATTTGGACTTAGTGCGCGTGCGCACGACAAGATCTGCAAGGTGGCTCGCACTATAGCGGACTTGGCAGCTTCGGAGAATATTGCTGTCGAGCATGTGGCTGAGGCTGTCGGTTATCGCACCTTGGATAGAAAGCTGTGAGATGGGGCCTCACCTTTCCTGCCGTTCCGCCTTCTGTACTGCGCGGCAGGCTTGGATGTCGGGTGCTGACATGATGATTTCATTACGTGCCGTTCGTGGCCGTGTATGTTGAACGTGGTGGTCAGGTTTCAGGATAGGCGATCAACAAAAAATTTTGTAGCCGACGACGAGGGCATATCTCAGAAGGCGGCGTGAGCTGTCGAAATCCCTGTTCTTATCGGCCAATCTTGGCGTATGCAATGCCTGCATTCTCGTTTTTTGCTTAACGAGGTGCAGGGTTCTGCCGATAAGATTGTTGAAACTAAGAAATACCATAGTCAATCTATAAATAGGAGATGAGAATGGGGATTCAGAATTGGTCGGAGAACATTGTTCTTGTGGACTTGCCCCAAGAGCCGGATATGGGCGATGAACTCAAGACGGTGACCCAATTAGTGCGTGACAGAGGCGACTGCGACGCGGTGGTCGATTTCTCCAGCGTTGATATCGTGACTTCATCCAGTCTTTCCAAGCTCCTGAAACTGCGCAAGCTCCTGGGGGACTGCGGGCATCGGCTCGTGTTGTGCAACGTTGCACCGGCAACCAGAGGCATTTTCACGGTGACGGGTCTTGACGGGATTTTTGAGGTTGCCGATGATAAGTTCGTTGCCTTGGCCAGCTTACAGATGGTCGGCTGACGAGATAGTAGTATCGCTGTTCGGTGACTGTTGCTGAGTGGATTACCGATGAAGGGACCAACGGGTTGTGCATACTTGGATAATGCCGGGCGTATTTTGCTGTGGAGCCGACTACGAAGGTCACGTATGGGGCTGCCCCCACAGCTTCGCTTTTGCGAAGCAAGACGGCGGGGGTAACCTGTGGCGATCTTCGTAATCTGCTCGCAAGGCCTTGAGCCATCCACTTCTTTGTGGTACATGCCGAAGCCCGGCCTCGACAAGAGGACACGATGCTATGGATAAAGAAACGGCGCGGCGAATTGAGCGGATAGTCGGGCACACGTTTTCTAACGGCCAGCTATTGGAACGGGCTTTTACACACTCCTCTGCGGTCGACGACCGTCTGCTCAGTAACGAAAGGCTGGAGTTTCTTGGTGACGCCATCTTGGCTGCTGTGATTTGCCAAACCCTCTTCAAGCGATTTCCAGACTATTTGGAAGGTGAGTTGACAAAAATGAAGAGTATGCTGGTTTCTCGTGGCACTTGTGCAGAAGTCGCCAAGGAGTGCAACCTACAAAAATTCTTGAAGGTGGGCAAGGGCATGGCTTCCAGCCGGGCATTGTCCGGCTCGCTTGCCGCAAGTTTAATGGAAGCGGTTATTGCTGCCGTATATCTTGACAGTGGATTTGATGCTGCCCGCGAGTTTATTCTGAGAGCTTTTGGCCGCGTTATCGACCAAGCCGATGCGCAGCAGGCCCGCGGCAATTATAAGTCTTTACTGCAACAACACGCCCAAGAACGGTTCAACACCACGCCTGTCTACATTCTGCTCGACGAAAAAGGCCCGGATCATAACAAGTGTTTTGAATCTGAAGTTGTCATCGCGGACCATCATTTCCCCAGTGCCTGGGGGACAAACAAGAAAGAGGCTGAGCAGAAAGCCGCCTTGAACGCCCTCGTCGAGTTGGGGGTGCTTAAGATCCGAAGTCCCGAGCAGAGCGATTAGAACGCTCAGACTGCTTCGAAGACGCGTGCAACGGCGGTTACTCGGTAATCAGCCACGCCAGCGCGTGCAAGACCAATGCCGCCACGATGATAAACGCCACGATTGACCCGAAGACGGCAACTGTTTCTCGTAGAAAGCTGCGGGCGCTAATCTTGGGCACTTTTGTGGCTTTGTACGCGACGGCTATTGCCGCTACAAGTGGAACCAACCATATCATAGACTGCGGATTGGTCTTGATCTCTTCCGGTGCGGTGAAGCTTGCCAAGACAAAAAGGCTGGTAACGAACATTTCAATCTCCGACTCTCTCCAGCACGCGCAGGTGTGCTAAGTACACAGCATTGACAATGCATAGAAGATTAAGTAAGCCCGAGGTCATTGTATAGATCTGTCCGATTTCGTTCGGCCAGCCATAGACAATGTACGCCGTATTAGCCGTATGATGACCGAGCATCAGGACGATAGGCGGATTCATCACCTGGGCTATCTTGACGTAAAGTGCTGCGGGTCCCACGAGGTTTATTACGCCGACAGAGCCGATGTATAGGCCAACGCACAACGTCGCAATGATAGTCACAAATATGATCGCTGCGCGTTTTTTCTCGCCCAAAAGGAAGTATCCTCCACCCGGTATCAGCCAGCTTAGCAGGCCGACAACGAACAGAAATACTATGTGATTTTCCTTTATGCGTTCTGTCATAACGAAGAATCTTGGGTTTTCGCCGGTACGTTGACGTCCTTCGTGCTTTTGGCTTCGGTAGCAGGCCGGAAATTCATGCGTTTCAAAATATTTTCAGGGTTGAAGTGCACGGCAGTTAGAGTTTGGGATTGAATATGCGTTTCTTTATATGCTTGCATAGCTCTGGTCTTGTCGTATTGGTCCTGTGTAAGGCGGTCGACAGTGATGTTCTTGATAACGTAGAAGCTCAAACGGGGCTTGAACTCCATGACCGCCGGAAGCGTGTCAACCGTGTTGCTGTCCGGGGGAACGAGAGAATAGAGCTTGTCAATGAATCGGCTTTGGATTTTCGCCTCATCGACGGTTAACCATTGTCGCACTTCTTGAACGAGGAATCGCGCTGCCGGAGTACCCTTGCTCTGCACGGCCAGAGTCTGAAGCGTCTTATTCGGTATGCGGCGCAGCCCTATCAGATTCTCGATGGTGAACGCATTGGGCTCGCTCTGATCTGGTTGACTTCGATTGGGATCCGCTTCTTCGTTTGCCTGCGTGTATAGTTTGTTGAATTCATTCAGGGCATTATCCCAGTCACTGGCCTGTACCAAACCGATGAATTCGTTCGCCTTGTTCCCAGTGGTACTCATGGCGGCAAGTCTCTTGAGGTCCCGGCTTACTTTCTCTCTTATCGAATAGACATCATCATTTGCATCTTCTTCGGGCTGTTTGAGTGTAATAGTTCTTTTGCTGAAGGTCTGGTCGAGATTCTCCGGTTCTGCTGCTTTCTCGGCTTTTGTGATTCGCACCAGAGCCACTATTTCGCCTGCGAAGTCCCTCACCGGCCCGATGTTCTCATAGAATCCGGGCTTTTGCACGTTTAACAGCTCAAGACTCTGAAAATCGAGACTCCCCACGGAGAAAACGACCCGAATGAGCGATACGGGATTGTATCCGTAGCCTGTGACATACAGTCTGGCCAGATATTGGTCTTGCTGCATGTCGGCGGCGCTAAGTAACCCTGTTTGACCCTGGTACACGTGAATGTTGTACTGGTTGCTTAACCGCTGGGCTGCCGGTTCATACGCTCCGGATAGTTCCCGCAACCGCTCGATGCTGAGTTTTTCCGCTTCGCTTTCGAGGTTCGACGAATCAATGTCGGTCAGCGACCGTGCTTCATGCAGGATGCTCTCCGCCTTTGAACGTATTCTGTCTTGTTTGAGTCTTTGTTGGACCTCACCGGCCACCTCAGCATAACTTTTGGTGCGTTCCACCATTGGCGAATTTGGGTCGTTAGGGTCGGACCGCACCGATTCGGTGAATTCTGCCGTGTGTCTTTGGTAATAGGCCTCTGCTTCTTCGTGCGTGGGTGCCGGTACGATTGACGAGACATCGTCGAGCTTGACGGCCATGTACTCAAGCTGGACTCTGTCGGGTAGTTTATAGCCGAAGCCGTAGGGATTATCTTGACTTATGTCATCCGCAAAGAACTTCTTGTATTTGTCAAAGTGCTCGAGCATCTTGTCTTCGCTGGGCGGATCCTGATTCTTGGCAAATAGCGCCGAGTCAAACCTTACAAGTTCGGTGTCGATGGTTTCATCTTCCCAACTGGCCAAGTGTTTCAACTGGGGGTCCGTTACGTTTTCGCCCGAACACACCAAGTGGGCGTACTGCCATATCGCCAGCAGTTTGCCAAAGGTTGTGAGGACTCGTTCCTGTGAGATGCCCCGTCGGTTTATCAACGAGCTGATGAACTGGCGATATGTCGTGCCCTCAAACAATTGCGGTATGATCCTGGCAAGCTGTCTGCCCGCATCCTCATTTGCCACCCGAATCCCGGCCCGTTGAGCTTCGTTGTTCAGCAGCAGCCAATACACCGCGCCGGGCATGGAGCGTTCGTAGAAATCCGCGATTTGTCGGTCGCTGATCCTGTACCGGTTTGTCCGTACTGTCTGTTTGAGATGATTGATTAGCATGGGGGAAGGTCTACCCTCAGAAAACAGCAGTTCCCCGAGCAGAATACCCCCCATGTCCAGTGATCGCAACACGTCTTCGGTTCGCAGCATTCGCAGGATTTCCAATTCCTGCCGCGCCACGGCCAGATCATATTGCGTTATTTCTTCATCGTCTCCAAAGTAGGCCACCTTTTCATGCCCCATGGCTCGCCGGGGATCCAGGATATAGGTTAGTGCACTACCTCCGATAAAACCAATCAATATGACGATAACCACAATGGCCATCACTTTGGTTCTATTCTTTCTGAACCATTTGACCAAGTTCATGTTTGTACTCCGGATTTACATCATTGCTGAGAGTAAAAACCACAGAGTATATGAAACAGCCCGGACTTTGCAAGAAAATTAGTATCTGCCCGAAACCGAAAACCTGCGAAGAGCCATTTCGAACGCAATACGCTTCAAGAACCAGCCTGTTTTTGGTATAAGATTGTGCTTGAAGTCATGGCAGCTTTGTCAAACGACCTTTAGAATGGTAAACGCAAGGATGAACGAGCGAATCGACAAGCATATCGAGTCTTCCGGACGGTCTTTTGCAAAATCTACTGAAGCCTTCATCGAAGCCAACAAGTATCTGCCGGGAGCCGTCAACTCACCTGTCCGGGCCTTCGGCGGGGTAGATATGACGCCGCTTTTCGTATCGGGGGCATCCGGCTCGAAGATTTATGACATAGACGGCAATGAGTACATCGACTACGTTGGCTCCTGGGGGCCGATGATAGTGGGGCACGCCCATCCGGATGTTGTCGAGGCGATTCGGACAGCGGCGGGCAGGGGCAGTTCTTTCGGAGCACCGACACTTGCCGAGACCGCTCTGGCGAAGAAAATAGTCGCCGCCTTTGATTCTATCCAAAAGGTTCGGCTCGTCAGCAGCGGAACCGAAGCGGTAATGACCGCGATTCGACTTGCCCGCGCTTACACGAAGCGAGACCTAATAGTAAAGATGGCCGGTTGCTATCATGGGCACAGCGATTCGCTGTTGGTTGCCGCAGGTTCAGGCGTCGCCGAGCATGGCACGGCTTCCAGTGCCGGCGTGCCGGATGCGCTGGCCAGGTTGACCATCGTCATCCCGTACAATGACCCTGATGCTGCTAAGGCTGCGTTCCGCAGGCACAGAGGCAAGATCGCCGCGGTTTTGGTTGAGCCGATTGCCGCAAATATGGGCGTCGTGCCTCCTGCCGAGGGGTATCTGCATACGCTGAGAGAGCTGTGTAGCCAGAATGATGCGCTTCTGATATTTGATGAGGTTATAACCGGCTTTCGCGTGGCTCGCGGCGGGGCACAGGAGCTTTTCGATGTACAAGCTGATATGACGTGCCTTGGCAAGATCATCGGCGGCGGGCTACCAGCCGCCGCTTTTGGAGCCAGAGACGATATTATGGACCTGCTTGCACCGACCGGCCCGGTTTACCAGGCCGGTACGTTGAGCGGCAATCCCATTGCAACCGGCGCAGCCAATGCCACATTAGATATCCTGGCGGACCCGGATTGCTACAGAAAGCTGGAGTCCTCAGCGGCCCAATTGGAGGCTGGCCTCGCCAGCGCCGCTAAAGAGGCAGGGGTAGAAGTGACCGTAAATCGGGTCGGCTCGCTTATGAGCTGCTATTTCACCGGCCGGGCGGTGCGGAATTTCGATGATGTTCGCTCTACGGATGTGCATCGCTTCAAGAAGTTCTTCGCTTGTATGCTGCAGCGAGGTATTTACCTGGCGCCCAGCGCGTATGAAGCGATGTTCGTATCACTCGCCCATACGCGTAGCGATATCGAAAAGACAATCGCAGCCGCCAGAGAGAGCTTTGAGCAGATCAAGGCAAGCGACTAAATCGCGCTTCCCGGTGCAAGCTTGCCCCAACCAGCCCTTCCGGCAGGCTTATATATGCTCGACTTCGATCCCTGCGAGCTGGCAATAGGCCTTAAATGGCAGTTCGAGGTCGCCGTAAATAAGTAACTGATGGAAGCCTTTCGTATCAAGGGCATTAGCTACACCGTCCAGCTCCAGCTCGACCGATGTTCGGCAGCCGCCGGCCGGCGGCGTATCGATGTTGCATAGCACCTTGCCCGTGCCCAGGATAATCTTGCCCGGACCCTGGAATTTCATGATAGTGACTTTCTGGCCGATGCGCCAGAGCACCTGCATGGCAACGCCGGTATCGGATTCAGAGTGGGTCCGCAGAATAAAAGGCTCCGGCGGTGCATCGAAGCCGTCGAGCTTGGTTGCGCACGTGCAATGTGCCGCCATCAGCGTGTTGTTAACGCTGTTGGGCGCGGGGTCCTGCATGAATCCGGGCCGGTCGAACAGCAGGTTTGTCAGCCGTGTAGAAATGGCTGCATTCCAGTCCGCCTCGCACGTGCCCAGTCCTCCCTCATCGCGAAGTCGCGAAAAGGCCATACAGGGCGGCTTAATCTCATGCCGACCAATGGGCCCCAGACAGTCCATGGAGAAGCCCTGGCAATCCTCGGCGGCCATCAGACGTCGGCAGACAGTGTAGTTCTTCGCAGCGGTGAGGATGTCCTTCTTGTTCGGCTCGACAATCTTTTTGGCGTTTTTGGCATAGTAGTCAGCCATAGCTCGCACTTCATCGCTTTCTTCGACTTTTTTGAATTCCTCGGGGAAGCGCTTGCTTGGGATATAATGCAGTGTGGTGCCGATGACTTCGAGCTTTCGGTCGTGGGCTTTGTCGCCTGCACAGATGCAGATGCGCGTGTTCTTCATGTCCCAGACAGTTCGATGCATCCGCATGCCGAAGTGCAGCCACTCGATGTCCTGGGTTGCGGCAGTGAATACGCCGGGAATGTTGCGGGTCTCCTGCAGATGACCTGTAAAGGAAGTGCCCATTGGGCTGAAGACGACTGTAGGGACCTTTCCGTGGTTCTGGGCGATCTTGTTTATGTGCGGCCAGGACTGGTTGAGGCTCATGCTAATAACAAAAAGTCCATCCGGTGGTATTCTCTTGAGCTGAGCAAGGAACGCATTGACCGCATTCTCATCGTGAAGAGGTTTGTCGATGACCACCAGGTCAACTTCAAATTTCTTGGCGGCTGCTTCGAGCGTGTCGGTATATTGGCGCTGGCGAGCCTTGATGTCGTAGGCTGCGCCGGGCCAGCCCAGCCAATAAAGGTCGACGTCCGGACGCACGAATACCGCGCGGACAAGCGGTTTCTTAGCAGATCTGGGCACCGCTGCCGACAGCGATGAGGCAAAATCGAACATGCCCATGTTTGCGGTTGCAGCGAGTGCACCGGCGCTTGCCAGAAAGCTGCGGCGGCTCATGCTGATGGGACGACCAGAAGCAGAGGATTTATTGGTTTGCATTGTTATTGCTCCTTATGGAATCGTGATTCGGTCAATTTTCTCAGAGAAAACACATTGGCAGCATTCTACTTTCGATTGATTGGAACGGTCAAGGAATAATCGTTTAGCCTTGTAAACCAAAGCGGGCGTGTTTATATTCTATCAGCAGGGATTCAAGGACGGGAAGGAGTCGAGAAATGAAGCCAAAACTTGCAGTTGTCGGTGCGGCCGGGAGAATGGGCCGGCGCATTGTCTCATTAGCCGCAGATTCCGGCGAGTTTGACATCATCGCAGCGATAGAGAGGAAGGATCACCCGGATATCGGCAAGGATATCGGCCCGCTGGCAGGCCAGGAGGCATTGAAACTGACGGTCAGCAGCGAGTTTCCCGCTGAAGCGGACGTGGCTATTGACTTTAGCCAGCCCGAAGCGACCGATAAAACTGTTGATTGCTGTTCCAAGAACAACGTTGCGCTGGTTTTGGGCACCACCGGTCTGAGTACTGAGCAAATGCTCAAAATAGAAGGTGCCTGCGGGAAAATCCCGGTCATCTACGGCACGAATATGAGCGTCGGGATGAACGTGCTATTTGGCCTGGTAGGCAAAGTCGCTCAAATGCTGGGACCGGAGTATGATATAGAGATCATCGAGCAGCACCACCGTTTCAAAAAGGATGCGCCCAGCGGCACCGCTCTGACTCTGGCTGAGAATATCTGCAAGGCCACCGGCCAGGACTCATCGGAGGCTCTCAGCCACGGCAGGTACGGCAAAGATGCACTGCGACAGAAGGGCAGCATCGGCATACACGCCATCCGAGCAGGCGACATCACAGGTGTTCATTCGGTGATGTTCAGCACGCTCGGCGAGACCGTAAGTCTTTCTCATACGGTCCACAGCCGGGACACGTTCGTACGCGGCGCGTTGCGAGCGGCCCAATGGCTGGTAGGCAAAAAGCCGGCCCTTTATTCTATGGCCGACGTTTTGGGTGTCTCGTGACAAAGTGGAGGCGGGCAAAGGTCTGTGGCGGCCATGGGCCTGTGACTTGTGCGCTTACATCGTTATGGTCGGTAGTCTATGCCCTTGAGGCCATGAATTGTCAGGTTTGCGTCCGGAAACCCATCTCTGGCGGGGCGAATCTGGTCGGCCTCAAGGAAATTGACTTGTCCATCCGCGAAAAGGTAATTGCGGCTGCCCTGCCAGCACCACCAGCCGTTGTCATCGTCAAGGGGCGTGTGGTTGCTGAACCATTCGGCGATGAGAATTTTGCGCGATGGATGAGCAACGTCGGTGCATCGTTGTGGCACCGCCGGCTGGGGATTTGTGTAAGTGTCAGCCATGTCGCTCATAGAGTCGATTTGATCGCGGCTGTGATAGAAGGCCATTGAGTACGCATAGCTTGTGGATTCATACGTTGCCGGGTCAGTATGGTCCTGTGGGCAGAATAGGACTGAAGGGTTATTCACGTCGATGTGGCCGCTAAGGTAAGGCTCGACAAATGATCGCCAGCCTCTGCCCATCCACAACCAGTAGCCTGCGGGCAGGGGGTCCTCGGCGCAGGGATAGGTATCGTCATTTGCGTTGGCATACAGGTTTACCGCGAGGTTAATCTGCTTGAGGTTATGCCGGCAGGCCAAACGCATTGCTGTCGACCTGGCCTTTATCAGTGATGGCGTTAGTATGGAAAGTAAGAGACCGACGATTGCGATGACCACAAGCAGCTCAATGAGGGTAAAGGCCCGCCGCTTGTCGCTCGTCGTTCGCCGCTCATCCATAGCCACGAGGGATAGATTACATATCAAGAATCAAATATCAAAATTACGGAGTAAAATGCAAAACCTTGCTTGCTTTTTGCTTTTCTTATTACTCAACTGTTACACTTTTTGCCAGGTTCCGAGGCTTGTCCACATCGTGTCCTCGCAGAACGGCTGCATGATATGCCAGCAGTTGCAGCGGGACGACCGCCAGCATGGGCTGCAGGATTTCCGGGGCATCGGGTATAGTAACCAAATGGTCGGCGCACTGCTTGATGCTCTCATCGCCTTCGGTAGCGACGACAATGACCTTTCCGCCGCGGGCCTTGACTTCCGCGATGTTGCCCATGATTTTGTCGTATTGCGGCCCGGCGGTAGCAATGAAAACCGCCGGCATCCCGTCCACAATCAGGGCGATAGGCCCGTGCTTCATTTCCGCTGCGGGCAGGCCTTCGGCGTGGATGTAGCTTATTTCCTTGAGCTTCAAGGCCCCTTCCAGAGCGACCGGATAATTAAACCCTCTGCCCAGAAAGAGCCAATTCTCTCTACCGATATTTACCGAGGCGATGTCTCTGATATGGTCGGACTGCTGGAGCACGCGGCTTATCTTATCGGGTATCCGGGACAGTTCATCGATGTAACCGGCTGCTTCGGTGCTGCCGATATGCTTTCTCCTTGCCAGCTCGATGGCCAGCATGGTCAACACTGCCAGTTGGGCGGTGAAGGCCTTGGTGCTGGCGACGCCTATCTCCGGCCCCACGTGCAGATAGACTCCTGCATCCGTGGTTCGGGCAATGGAGGAGCCGACGACGTTGACCACGCCCAGCACCGCTGCACCGCGTTCCTTGGCTTGTTCGACGGCTGCCAGAGTGTCAGCCGTTTCGCCGGACTGGCTCAGCGATACAACGACGGTGTTATCCTGAATAATGGGATTGCGATATCGAAATTCGCTGGCGTATTCGGTCTCTGTGGGAATGCGCGCCAGTTGCTCGAACAGAAACTCACCTACCAGGCAGGCGTGAAACGCCGTGCCGCACCCGGTAAGAATAAGGTGTTTTGCGCGGGTCAGTTCACGTAAATAACCCGCGATTCCGCCGAGCTTGATTTTTCCGTTCTGCCGGTCGATTCTGCCGCCCATACACGTGCTCAACGCCTTGGGCTGCTCGAAAATCTCTTTGAGCATGTGGTGGCCGAAGCCGCCCAGCTCAATCTGGTCGAGTGAGAATTCGATTTCCTGCAGATCCTTGGTGACAGTAATATTGTCGATGGTCTTGGTGTGGAACATATCGGAGCTGACGACGACCATCTCGTTGTCGGCCAGGTATATGGCCTGGGTGGTGTGCTCGACGATGGCAGCCGCATCTGAGGCCAATATGTACTCGCTATCGCCGACACCTAAGATCAACGGGCTTCCTTTCTTTGCGCCAATGAGCATATTCGGAAAATCGGCGCAGATAATGGCCAGCCCGTATGTACCGTGCAGCTCGCGAAGAGCCCGTTGTACCGCCCATTCGAAAGTACTCTGTCCGGCCGGTCTCGTGGCTTCTTCGCCCTCGCCGCGGTTGGCATAGAAGTAACCAATCAGGTTGGCTATCACCTCGGTATCGGTTTTGCTGACAAACTGAGCACCTTCGTTTTGCAGCCATATTCTGAGCGTGTCGTGATTTTCTATTATTCCGTTGTGCACGACGGCGATCTTGCCCGTGTAATCCAGATGGGGATGCGCGTTGGTCGTATTTGGCTCACCGTGCGTGGCCCAGCGGGTATGGCCGATGCCAAGGGTCTCTGTGCTGTCAAGGCCTTGCAGGATCTCTTCCAGGCCGCTGATTCTGCCGCTTGTCTTGTTGATTCTGATCCCCTCACTTGCCATAAGCGCCACGCCCGCCGAATCGTACCCGCGGTACTCCAGACGCTTCAATCCTTCTATCAGGATCGGCTGAGCGATTTTCTTGCCGAGATAAGCCACTATGCCACACATTTGTGTCTCCTTGATTTGGACAAATTCTTTTGAGTAAATCGGCACAAAACGCCGCTATCATACAGTAAAAATGCAGGCCAAAACCAACCGCAAGGAAAAGCTGCGGAATTATAGGCTGATCGGACATGGGCAGCAAATCAATTCCGCTTAACCGCTCTATCAAATAATCTCATTTGACGTGCAGGTCGGCATATCCTTTAATCTGATGCATGATTACGGTCATAGACTACAATGTGGGCAATGTAAGAAGCGTATGTAACGCCTTTGAGCACATCGGTTGCGAGGTAGCGTTGAGTAATGACCCCAGGACGATAGAGAGCGCCGCCGGGCTGGTTTTGCCCGGCGTTGCGGCCTTCGGGTATGCCGTCGGCGCATTGGGCGGTCTTTCCGAGCTGCTGAGAGAATTGGCCGATGCGGGCAAGCCGCTCTTGGGTATTTGTGTCGGCTACCAAATGCTCTTCGAGCGGAGCAGCGAATACGGCCGGCACGAGGGCCTGGGATTAGTCAGCGGCGAGGTCGTGCCCATCCCGGTGCAGCAGCGGGTCCCGCACATGGGCTGGAACCAGGTAGAACTGCCTCAAGATATGGATTTGTTTGCGGGTCTGGGAATGGAAAAGCATTTCTATTTCGCACATTCTTTCCATGCCGACGTCAGTGACACGCAAGCGAGGGTTGCGTATGCCGACTATGGTTTTCAGTTGGCGGCATCCGTGCAAAAAGCAAACATCTACGGTGTGCAGTTCCATCCGGAAAAGAGCGGCAGGAATGGTTTGCGGGTCCTGGCGAACTTCTCGGAGATTTGCGAGCGGACAAGCGCATGTTGACAAAACGAATCATTCCCTGCCTGGACGTCAAGGACAACCGGGTTGTCAAGGGTATCAAATTTCTGGATCTTCGCGACGCCGGGGACCCGGTCGAGCTCGGCGCAAGATACAGTGACGAAGGCGCGGATGAGCTGGTGTTCCTGGACATCACGGCTACCATTCGCTCCCGCAGGACCATTGTGGAGCTTGTCCGAGAAGTGGCCAAACATGTGTTCATTCCGTTTACCGTAGGCGGCGGCATCCAGACGGTTAACCAGATCGATACGATTCTCAGAAGCGGAGCGGACAAAGCCTCCGTAAATACCGCCGCGGTTCAACGCCCGGACCTAATCACGGAAGCTGCCCGGCGTTTCGGCAATCAATGTGTGGTGCTGGCCATCGACGCCCGGCGGGCACAGGGCCGGCAGCGAAAATGGCACGTCTGCGTAAAGGCGGGGTCGGAACCCACGGATATCGACGTGGTTCAATGGGCGGTCAAAGGCGAGAAGCTGGGAGCCGGCGAGATACTGCTGACATCCATGGATGCGGATGGGACAAAGGCGGGCTACGATAATGAGTTGAACGAGGCCGTCAGTGACGCGGTCAATATTCCCGTAATTGCCTCCGGCGGAGCCGGGACGCTCGATCATCTCTACGATGCTATCGTGGCGGGCGGAGCGGATGCCGTGCTCATGGCTTCCATCACACACTTCGGAAACTACACTATAAGACAGATAAAACAATACCTTTCAGGCCGCGGAATACCGGTAAACCTATGACACTTAGTACCGATTTCATTAATCGCTGCCGTATGCCCAGACAGCTCTATCTAAAATCCTTCTTCTTATTATTTCTTCATTTATGCCCTGAATATGTGGTACTTGTATAGCGTTGATTTCTTGTTTGTGGTCTTGGTAAAATTCTTGAAAAAATTGCCTGTAACCGTTTGTATAATCTGGCTCCCACTCCCAATTATTTCTATGTGCGTGTGTAATTTCGCGATAATTTTCACTTAATTTTCTCATTGCTCTAAAAGCATTGGAATCGAGGATTGGGTATAGTATGGGCCGTTTCAGATGAAATAAAAAGGCTCGGGCTACCATGCTAAAGGGTAGTTGTTCTATCTGATTCTCATCAAGGTCATGATTATTTTCATTCCAAACGGCGTCTATCTCGTTTGGCGTTGGTTGTGCTCTTCGAAGTCTTTTCCACTTTATGACGCGGTTTAAATTTGTTCTTGTTCTTTTTCTAAACCATTGGAAGTAAGGGTAATCGTTGAACATAAATGCCCATGTCGCTATTTCAAACTCCATAAATTCTCCTTTCGGAAAATCGATATGGTATTATGCTTAGTAATACTTTGGCCTCTGTCTTTCCAACAAAATGAAAGCGGAATCAGAAAATATCCAAATACGTGTCTATTTCCCAGTTGGTCACCTGCTTTTTGAATGCGTCCCATTCCTTGGTCTTTACGTCGATATACCTTTCGAACAAGTGTTCTCCGAGGACATCTCGAACGAGTTTGTCGTGCTTTAGCTCATCCAGAGCTTCCAGCAAGGACGCGGGCAGGACGCCGATGTCCTTCTTGGTGAGACTCTCGCCATCGAGCTGATATACGTTCTCTTCGACCGGCTCAGGAGGCATCGTCTTGTTGTTGATGCCATCCAGACCGGCTTTGAGCATGACGGCGAAGGCCAGGTAGGGATTGCACGTAGGATCGGGGCATCGAAGCTCGATGCGAGCGGCCTGGCTTCTTTGCCTGAACCACTTGGGCACCCTCAATAACGCGGAGCGATTCATCGCGGCCCACGTAATGTACACCGGTGCTTCAAAACCGGACACCAATCTCTTGTATGAGTTGACGGTGGGGCACAGAATCGCACACATCGCCTTGATATGCTGTATTTGCCCGGCGATGAAATGGTAGGCGATTTCGGAAAGGTTATACCGGTCGTTTTTGTCGTAAAATGCGTTTGTTTTTGCATTGATGTCGAATAGGCTTTGGTGCGTGTGCATGCCGTTACCGGCCATATCCATGACCGGCTTGGGCATGAACGTAGCATGCAGGTCGAACATCTGCGCTATTTTCTTGGCGGTATATTTCAAGGTGACGACCTTGTCGGCTATGTCCAGACAGTGTCCGTAATGGAAATCTATCTCGTACTGGCCGAAGCCGACTTCGTGATGCGATGTTTCAACCTTGATGCCGAAATTCTCAAGCGCTGCTACTATCTTTTTGATCCCTTTGTAGCCCTCGTGGGAGGAAAGATCGAAGTAACTGCTGTAGTCTATGGGTGCGGTCCTTTTGGAGGCATCGATTCTGAACAGGTAGAACTCCGGCTCCGGCCCGACATTATATACATAGCCCCGGCTTGTCGCATCGGCCACGGCCTGTTTGAGAATGAACCTGGGATCTCCTTCGAAGGGCTTGCCGTCGGCCCGGTAGATGTCGCATATCAGCCTCGCGGTTTTGCCGTCCTCGGTCAGCCACGGCACCACTGCGTAGGTTTCCGGAACGGGCTTGAGGAACAAATCGCTCTCCTGAATCCGGGCGAAGCCTTCAATGGAAGAGCCGTCAAACCAGACACCGTCGGTTAGCGCATCCTCCAGATTTTCAACGGGAATAATGACCTCCTTGATCACGCCCAGCAAATCGGTGAACTGCAAGGTGATGAATTCGATCTCATCTCGTTTTACTTGTTCTGTAACCTCGTGCACCGCCATGTCACTTTCCTCTTGGAATCAGTTTTGTAACCTGTACGCCTACTACTTAGACACCCGTTCAAGGACAGAGTTATGCCCCGGACAAATCTACGGCGCCGCTTATTCTGCTCTTAGCGGAAGAAACTGCAAGGCAAATCTTGGCGTGAGTGTTGGCTACGCGGCGTTGTTGGACTGGCGGTTCAGACAGTTTGGTAGAGGGGTCTCTCTGCTGACCTCCTGGGCCGTGCAACATGCCGCCGGCGAAGAATCAGTACAAGAGCAAGGGCTTTTCTTCCAGCGTCCCGGTTGTGGGGTCCACCTTGAAGCCAAGTGACTCCAAAACAATTACGCCGAGTAGGACCTTATCTATGATCTCAGAAATCCAGACACTAAATGGTCCTGCTTTGCCGTTAACCTTTATCCAAGCCTCACCTCTTGCTATCTCTATAATCCCTGCCCCTGTAGAAATCTGTTCACGACTGGTCGGCCTAATTCCAAGCTCATCCGCAATCTTTTTGGGCAGAGTGGTCAGACTTGCTCCCGTATCAACTAAAGCTTGCACTTGCTTGGAGTGTTTCCTCTGCAAATCACTAATCTCGATATCGACCCATGCGTGTCCCATACACATAATTCTAAGAAAATATGCGAGGTAGTCAAGCGCCTTTAATCGGCATTTACACTTTCTCGAAGGTGAACCTATGAGTGTCGGCGTTGACCTTTATGGTGTCACCCTCCACGAATTTTCCGGCCAAAAGCTCAGCGGCGAGCGGATTCTCTATTCGTTGCTGAATGGTTCGCTTCAACGGTCTTGCACCGTATGCAGGGTCAAAACCTTCGTCCATGATCTGCTTGCGGGCGCGGTCGGTGAATTCGACGGTGAGATTCTGTCCGCCGACCCGCTGGGCCAAATACTGCAGTTGAATGTCAACAATTTTTTTCAGGTCCTCTTTCGTGAGCATGTGAAAAACGATCACCTCATCAATGCGATTTAGAAATTCCGGCTTGAATATCTGCTTGAGCGCATCCTTGACGTGAGCCTCGATCTCCCAGTCCGCACCGGCTTCCTCGGTGATCTGCTGAATCTGCTGACTGGCTATGTTGCTGGTCATGATGATCACGGTATTCTTGAAATCCACCGTTCGGCCTTTGCCGTCTGTTAATCGGCCATCGTCAAACACTTGCAGCAGCACGTTGAAGACATCCCGATGGGCCTTCTCGATCTCGTCAAGCAGGATTACTGAATATGGTTTCCGCCGGACCGCTTCCGTCAGCCGTCCTCCTTCTTCATAGCCGACGTAGCCCGGCGGCGCGCCGATGAGCCGAGCAACAGAGTGTTGCTCCATAAACTCGCTCATATCGATGCGGACCATTGCGTTTGGGTCGTTGAACAGGAACTCGGCAAGTGCCTTGGAAACCTCGGTTTTTCCCACTCCCGTCGGGCCCAGGAACAGAAAAGTGCCTATCGGCCGATTTGGGTCTCCCAGGCCCGCCCGGTTCCTGCGCACCGCGTTGCACAGCGCAGTGACCGCCTCGTCCTGGTCAACCACTCGCCGGTGGATCAGCTCTTCCATCTTCATCAATCGCTCACGTTCGCCGGTTAGCAGCTTGGCCACGGGTATGCCCGCCCATCTGGATACGACCTGCGCGATGTGCTCCGCAGTCACTTCGTTGCGGATTATCTTGCCCTTATCCGACCTGACTAGTTGGGCCTCCTTTTCTTCGAGCTGCTTCTTCAAGCTTGCTATCGTTTCATATTTCAAACGAGCAGCGGTCTCCAAATCGCCCCGACGCTGGGCATCGTCAAACTGATTTTGCGCATCTTCAATTTGTTGCTTGAAGTTCTTTATCTGATCAATCTCTTGCTTCTCGTTTTCCCATTGTCCGCTGAGTTTCTTGTCCTGCTCCTGCAATTGGGCCAGTTGCTTCTCTGTACTTTTCAGCCTCTCTTTGCTGGCTTCATCGCTTTCCTTTTTCAGTGCCTCGCGTTCGATTTGAAGCTGGACGATTCTTCGGCGCAGGGTGTCCAATTCGGCGGGCAGCGAATCATTTTCGATCCGCAATTTGGAAGCAGCCTCATCGATCAAGTCTATCGCCTTGTCCGGCAGCCAGCGGTCGGTTATATACCGATTCGATAGCGTCGCCGCCGCCACCAGCGCAGAATCCGTAATTCTCACTCCGTGGTGCGCATCGTAGCGGTCTTTTAGGCCGCGAAGAATGGCTATGGTCTCCTCCACGCTCGGCGGATCAATCAGAAGCGGCTGGAAGCGCCTCTCCAGCGCTGCATCTTTCTCCACATACTTGCGATAATCGTCGATGGTGGTAGCACCGATGCAGCGCAACTCACCTCGCGCAAGCGCCGGTTTGAGCAGGTTCCCGGCGTCCACGGCGCCTTCGGCCTTGCCGGCACCTACCACTGTGTGCAGTTCATCAATGAAGAGAACTATCTGCCTTTCGGCGCTGATGACTTCTTTGAGCACGGCCTTGAGTCGCTCTTCGAATTCGCCTCTGAATTTCGTCCCCGCTATCAGCGCTCCCATGTCCAGGGCCACGATTCTCTTATTCTTTAGCCCGGCCGGAACGTCACCCGCGACAATCCGCTGGGCAAGCCCTTCGACGATGGCGGTCTTGCCGACACCCGGCTCACCGATGAGTACCGGATTGTTCTTCGTGCGGCGGTTCAAAACCTCCATACATCTGCGGATCTCCTCATCCCTGCCGATGACGGGGTCGAGCTTACCTTTGCGGGCCATCTCCAGAAGGTCGATTCCGTAACGTTCCAGGGCTCTGTATTTGCCTTCAGGACTTTGGTCGGTTACCTTTTCTCCGCCTCGGACATCCTTCATAGCCGTCTCGATCTGCTCCGGAGTAATCGAATTCAGCCCCAAAATTTCCTTTGCATCGCTCTGCACGGCCGCCAGCGAGAGCAGCAGGTGCTCCACGCTGAGGTACTCATCGCCCATGGCGTCCGCTCTGTTTTGCGCGTCCAACACAACCTGATTGAAAGCAGGGTCCGGCAAGAGTTGAGCACCGCTTGTTCCCTGGGGCAGCCGATTGAGTTCGCTTTCTATCATGTCTTTGAGGCGGCCCAGATCAGCACCGATTCTCTTTAGAATCATGACCACCACACCTTCATCATCGCTGCAGAGGGCGCTGAGAAGGTGCAACGGCGACAAAACCGTGTGTGATTTGGCCATCGCAATCTGCTGGGCAGTCGCTAACGCCTCTTGAGCTTTTAATGTAAATTTGTCGAATTTCATATTTATATCCTATTCTATCAAGTAACAGACGTTCTCATGAGGGTAGTCAGCAAATATTGTGCCCAAACCGATGGTCAACTTTAATTGCTGTATTAGCGGGCAGTTGCAGGCGCTGATGCGCCGTGAGTGTGCCAATTTGGCAGGTATCTACCCCCGGATAAGTCCCTGTGTCTTGGTACGGATCAGGGTGCAGATCATTGCTCCTCTCTTACAAGCTTATATAGCTTAATATTCTTGATGCTGATTCTTTCGTAGTTAGTGTCATCCTCGAATTCCATGAGACAAACTATATTCCGCCGCATCGGCTTCGCTGCTATTGGCCGACATTTTAGGTTCGGAAAACGCTGGCGAGCGAATTTTACGAGATTAGCTACCTGAAACCAGCCCAGTTTATCTCTTTCATCGGGGCTTTTTGCTTCCGTCGGTAGAATATACTGCTTTCCTTCCTCGTCTACCCCGACGTATAGATCATCTACTTCAATCTGTCCCTCTCCCTTTATTGTTGTCCGAATATGCGATTGCAAGTGAAAACATGTGACGCCTGTGAATACATCGATTAGGCCGTTATATCTTATTGTGGACAAGAGCCCTTGTTCGTCGTTTGCAGTATACTTTTCGACAATCTCGGGTAGTGCGTTTGGGATTTCTATATGAGCAAGGCCCTCCTGAATCTCAATAAACGGTGGCCTTTGTGTTTTCTGAAATGAAAACTTCCCTTTGCCTTTTGGAGTCAGTATCCAATTGCCCGTCCGCAAGATTGCGTTTGGCAGTGCCCTTCGCGTCCGAAAAGTATATACAACGTCCGGCGGGTTTCGTAGCGGTATGTTCAGACTCTTTGCCGTCTCGACTAATTCGTCTTTTGTAAAATCTATTGCATCCCTTTTCTTGATAGACTTGCATTTCCTATTGAAGACAGCAGTAATTATCTTGTCGTAATCTGTCAAATCTGCATTGCTTGCCATTTTGTTTGCCTATTTGTACTCCAGAACTAG